>Ga0316190_10004245_pt1 | contig 10424 bp, 3 predicted proteins | sample Eddworburrow2_MG_FD_204929 | JGI IMG/M metagenome (GOLD analysis project Ga0316190, IMG submission 204929) | Coastal sediment microbial communities from Maine, United States - Eddy worm burrow 2 | ecosystem: Environmental > Aquatic > Marine > Coastal > Sediment | place: USA: Maine | collected... | reverse complement strand
TACCAGGCTCTATATGAATATCTGAAACGCCTTGGTCATAAGCATCGATCAATACTTTATTCACCAGCCGTACAATGGTGCTGTCCGTCTCGCTGATGGCATTAGCCCCGTCATCTTCCTCTTGTTCTGTCTCTATATCGCCTTGTTCTTCCTTAAGGGCGCTTAACAGGCCAGACATTTCCTCGATTTGAGGCTCCGTTCCATCGGTAGCAGACAGATCCATCCCAAGTGAGGAGTTTAAAAAATCTATGACATCAATTTTCAATCCGATCTTGTATTCGATCTCCTTCTTGGGGAAAATTTGCCGGATATTCTGGTTCCGGTCAGGATTGAGGGGATCGTTGATCAGTATCGTAACCTTGTCGCCATCTTTCTGAATGGGAATCCAGTAATTTCTTGTCAAGAAATTACGGTTCAATCCCGTCAGTATTTCTGCTGGCAGGATAACGGTATCGCTGTAGCCGAAATAGGGAAGGCTGTAAAAAGTTTCAAAGGATTTTCCCAAATCTTTTCTTTGTAGTTTGAAATCCATCAACAATACAGTTTCCACATCAATCTGATTTTTTCTTGCTTTGGCTGTGGCCTGAGTCAATTCTTCTTCGGTGATAATCCCATTTTGTATCAAAAAACTAAACTTGGTGGGCTTGGATGGAATGTATTTGGCCTGATTGTTAAAAGCCAAAGCCAGTGTTTCAGACATAATAGCGGCGTTCTTTTCATCCTGTTCTGTAAATTTCTGCCCATTCAATTTATTAACCAACTGGAAAACGCCCATGAGTTTTTCTGCATAAATCATGGGGTATCCCAAAACAGATTTAGTAACGCTTCCAGATTTTTGATCCCACGAATTATCAAACTTGAGGTCGGCATGGTAGTTTTGCAGTTCCTGTTCGTCGTAAACGTCGGTAATGTTCACGCTTTTTTGATGGCTGCCGACCCAACCGGCAATGCTCACAGGGGAAATGGGAACCCGGATTTCGCTTATCTGATCACCAGACTTGACCTTGGAAAAAATTTCATTTTTTTGCCCATCAACGGCATAGATGGTGATGGCCTGCGCCTCAAATAGATTTAAAATCGAACTTTTGAGTTCAATCAGAATTTCATCTATATTTTTTGCCGAGTGGATGGCCTGGGAAATGCGATGAAGATTTTCTTCTGGCGAAAGTTTCTCAATTACAGGAAGAGGTTCCTTGCCATATTCCTCTTCCAGTTGTGCGAAAACTTTTCCGAGGGCAGGAGCCATCTCACGAGCTAATTTAAAATCGGCATCGCTAAATGCTTCCCCGTCTCTTCTTTTGTTGATCACTTCCACCACGCCAATTAATTTTCTATTGTATGGGATAGGTAGAACCATAATGGCCTGGGTTTTTATACCCAGTGGCTCATCCAGCGTGGAGCCTGTTGATAGTTGAGGGTGTATCTGGGTAAGGCCTTCCTGGGAATAGGCATCAGCCAGGTTTATGGGCTTGCCAACTCCCGCGGCATATCCCGCAAGGCTGCTCGTAGAAATATCCACCCTGACTTCTGATTCCAGACCTTCTATCTTGTTGCGGGAAAAGAGTTGCCGGTTTTGTCTGTCCAGGGCGAAAAGAGTGATGGCTTTACAACGCCAAACACTCTTCAGTTCATCGATCAGGTCTGGGATGAGTGCGGCGATATTTTGGGTTGTCTGGGCCTGAGCCAGGATTGACTTGAGTTTAGCGCCATTTTCTGAGACCGGCTTGGTCAGTGTTAGTTGGGTGTCATTCATGACTTATTGGCTAAAAAAAAGGTTGAATTTATTGTCCTTTGCTTATGCTAAACGATACAAACAGCAAGAACTTGTTTTAAATCACAGTCGCCTTTAAATATTTTGTAGATGCCGTCTTGTTTTAATGTTGTCATGCCATCTTTGAGGGCTTGTTTGCGTAGATCCTCAACCATTGCTTTTTGCATAATCATACGTTTAATGTCATCTGTTCCATCCAGGCACTCGTGTATTCCCGTACGGCCCGCATAACCAGTTTCATTGCAGGCGGCGCAACCCATGGGTTTTTTTAGAGTCAATTCATCGGTATATTCAATTCCCAATTTTGGGAAGTCCTTTTCTCCATATTGTTGAACCAAAATGTCAAATTCTTCCCGGCTTGGGTGATAGTCTTCCTTGCATTCCTTGCAAAGAGTGCGCACCAGTCTTTGTGCGACAATGAGGAGCAGAGCATCGGCAAAGTTAAGAGGATTCATTCCCATATCGATAAGCCGGGTAATAGTTTCTGGCGCGGAGTTGGTATGCAGGGTGCTGAACACCAAGTGACCGGTAAGGGATGCTTCGAGACCAATTGAACAAGTTTCGGCATCGCGCATTTCACCTACCATGATGACATCAGGGTCGCCACGTAGAAAGGATTTCATGGCACGGGCAAAATCGAGGCCTATTTTATTTAACATCTGAACCTGTCGAAGTCCGTCCTGAGTAATTTCTACAGGATCCTCGGCGGTCCATATTTTTGTTTCTGGCTTATTGATGTGACCCAGGCAGGAATGCAGAGTCGTGGTTTTACCGGAGCCTGTGGGACCCACCACTAAAATCAATCCATAAGGTTTGGTGGATTTATCCTTGATGATGTCCAGGTTCCTCTGAGAGAAATTCATCTTGCCCAGCGGGATAGGTTTGCTTGCCGCCAGAATACGTAAAACTGCATCTTCGTTCCCCCCGACAGTCGGGCAGGTTGCGACTCGGTATTCAATTTCTTTTCTGCCGTATTTCATTTTTATTTTACCGTCCTGAGGCATCCGCCTCTCGGCGATATCCAGCTTGGACATGATTTTGATACGGGAAATCATCGCTTGTTTGTATAAATAGGGAATTTCCTGATAAATGCGGCAAGTTCCGTCCTTACGAAATCGCACTTTCACCGGTTTTTTACCGGTTCCAGGCTCAAGGTGAATATCAGAAACTCCCTGATCGTAGGCATCGGTCAATATTTTGTTCACCAAGCGGACAATGGTACTGTCTGTTTCGCTGATGGCGTTGGATTCGTCGTCATCCTGCGAGCTGTCGACAAGCTCGGCGCTCTCATCTTCTAGCGCATTTAAAAGACTGGACATCTCTTCAGGATGAATTTCATCCACAGCTCCTGATCTCGCTTCATCCTCGGTCATTGCTGAAAGTAGAAATTCCCGAATATCGATTTTCAGTCCTACTTTCAGATCCAGTTTCTTTTTAGGGAAGATCATCTGAATATTCTGGATTCGATCTCTATTTGTCGGGTCGTCAGTCAAAATGGTCGCACTGGTCATATCGTTCTGTAGAGGGACCCAATTATTTTTTGCCAGATAATTTTTGTTAAGTCCGGAAAAGTTGGATTGAGGAAGAACAATGGAATCACTGAAGCCTTGATAGGGGAGGCTGTAATAAAGTTCAAGAGACTTGCCAAGGTCTTTTCGTTTTAGTTTTAAATCGCTGAGCAGAACTGTTTCAACATCGATTCGGTTTTTGCGTGCTTTGGCAATGGCCTCATTCAATTCTTTCTGAGAAATGATCCCGCTTTCGACCAGAAAGCCAAACTTTGTGCGTTTTTGACGGATGATCTTTTGTTGATTGAAAAAGGCGAGAGCGAGGGTCTGGGCAATATTTTTGGCATTGCGTTCATCGCATTCGGTGAATCGGTCTCCACGCTTTTTATTCACCAACTGCATGACACCCATCAGGCTTTCACCTTGAAGCAGAGGGTATACCAGCATAGATTTGGTGCGCAGGCCTGTTTTCTTATCCCAGGAACTGTCAAATCTCAGGTCGGGATGATAAATCTTGAGCTCTTCGGAGTCATAAACATCACCAATGTTTGCGGGCTTTTTAGTCAGGGCGACGCACCCCGAAATACTTTTCTCAGAGATAGGCACTCTGATTTTGTTGATCTGATCGCCGGACTTGGCTTTTGAGTAGATTTCATTGCGAATTTCATCCACTGCGTAAATGGTGATCAATCCAGCATCAAACAGTCTCAGGATGGGTTGTTGGAGATCAAGAAGAATTTCGTCGATGGTTTCGGCTGAGTGGATGGCATGCTCGGTGTCCCGTATTTTGGACTCGATATCTTCTACTTCCAGTTTGACCAGGGCATGTCCAAGGGTTGTTGACAGTTCCTTCGCCTGTCGAGCATAACCCTCACTAAACCTGTTACCGGATTCGTGGTTCAGGCATTCCAACACTCCCATTAACCTTTTATTGTAAGGAAGGGCCACTACCAGTGCTGACTTGGTTTTAAAATTAATTTTTTTGTCCCAGGCCCTGTCCAACTTTAGGTCAGGGTGAAATTTGGTCAACTCATTCTGATCATAGGCATCCGTTATGTTAAGCGTCTTACCCGTTGCGGCGACGAATCCGGCAAGGCTTCTGGTGGATATGTCCAGCCTAATTTCTTCGATGCTATCACTTTTAAAATTTCTTGAGTAGATTTGTCTTTTTTCTCTGTCGATGGCATAGACAGTAACGGCATGGCAGTCAAAAATGTTTTTGAGCTCATCCGTAAGAGAAAACAAGATCTGCGACATGCTCTCGCCGGATAAAATTTTATTAATGATCGGACGGGTTCGGTCGCTGGACCTTCTTCCTCGCTCTAAATCATCGTCGAGAAATTTATCCGTCAACCGGCGTTTAGGGATAGGTTCGTCGGTATCGGTTGAGCCATCCTCAGGGAGGCTTTCCAATGGCTCATCGGAAAATTCAGCCCCATTTGAATCCACGCTGAATTCTGATTTGGGAGAAATTTCTTCAGGCTCGTCTTTTTTTTTCAGTCTGGAAAAAATGGACACGTTCCTGTTTCCGTCAAAATAGGTTCTATATGATTAGATGATATGGTACTACCAAGCCAGCTAAAACTCAAGCTGAATCGCTTAACGACTGACTCTAAAAGGTATTGAAAACATTCCAGTTATCATTTCGGCGAGGCTGTTGGAAGTGAGGGAGGGGTGAAGAAAAATATTAAAAAAATGATGAAAAAAAGGACCGAAAATTTCTAAAAAATACAGCTTAAACGTCCAAGTCTTGAACGAACTCAGCCTTCTCCTTTATGAACTTAAAGCGTGACTCGGCGTTTTTCCCCATTAGCTCGGAGACGGTTTTGCTGGCTTGCTCGGCAGACCTCAGCCCTACTCGAATCAGGGATCGGGATTTTTTGCTCATGGTGGTTTCTCGCAGATCCGAAGCGGGCATCTCACCGAGACCTTTAAAACGGCCTATTTCATGTGAGCTGCCGTTTAAACCCTCGATGATCGCATCTTTTTCCTCGTCGGTTAACGCATAAAAAAGTTTTTTCCCGGCATCAATGCGATATAAAGGCGGCTGGGCGATAAATAGATGACCTTTTTCAATGAGATCAGGAAGGTATCGATAGAAAAAGGTGAGCAGCAAGGTGCAAATATGTGCCCCGTCAACATCCGCATCGGTCATGATGATGACCTTCCCATACCTGAGCTTGTTGTAATCATATTTATGTCCAATACCGGTTCCACAGGCAGAAACGAGATTTTGAATTTCCGTATTGGCCAGAATCTTGGTCAGGGTTGCCGTTTCGACATTTAGTATTTTCCCGCGAATGGGGAGGATAGCCTGGGTTTTTCTGTCACGGGCCTGTTTACTGGAACCGCCCGCAGAGTCTCCTTCACAAATAAAGAGTTCTGCTTGATCCTTATCCGTCGTGGCGCAGTCTGATAGTTTGCCCGGCAAGTTGAGTCGGTGCGAAATATTGGTTTTTCGCTGAACGGCATCCTTGGCTTGACGGGATGCGATTCGGGCTTGTGCAGAAAGGATGATGCGGTTCGCGATGGTATTTCCCAAACTTTGATTTTCATTCAAATAATGCTCGAGAGTGTGATTGACCACTGATTCTACCTGAGAGGTGATTTCTGAATTCAGTCGTCCTTTTGTCTGCCCTTGAAACTCTACCTCTCCCTGAAGGTAGACATTGATAATAGCAACTAAACCCTCGCGGACATCATCACCGGTAACTGCTGTTATACCTTTGGGGAGGAGCTTGCGCCTGTCGATATAGGCCCGAATAGCTTTGGTGATGCCGTTGCGGAAGCCGTTCTCGTGGGTGCCTCCATCAATAGTGCGGATGGAGTTGGCGAAGGAAAGAATTTGGGTATCCGTGCTCGGTGTCCAAAGGAACGCGGTTTCCAACCTTAATAACTTGTCCTCTTTTTCAACGTAAAAAGGTTTCTCCATCAAAGTCGCTTTTTGTCCGACAATCTTTTTGATGTAATCCTGAATTCCGTCTGGATAATGAAACTCATGCGTATTTTTATTTTCATGGACAACTATTTTAAGCCCCTTGTTAAGGAAGGCTTTTGATTCTGCGCGTTCCAAAATAAGTTTGGGGTTGAATTCTGTTTTCGGGAAAATTTGGCCGTCAGCCTTGAAATAAACAGTGGTGCCGTAGTTTCGAGTAGCCTTGCCTTTTTGAAGTTTTGTGGTGGGTTTGCCTCTGGAATAAGACTGGCTCCACTCAAACCCGTCCCGGCGGGAAGTTGCGACAAGGTTTTCCGACAGGGCACACACCACAGCCATTCCGACCCCATGCAGGCCACCAGATACTTTGTAGCTATCCTGGCCAAACTTACCGCCTGAGTGCAGAGTGGTGAAGAGAATTTCCATCGCGCTTTTTTTAGTCTTGCGATATGCGTCTACAGGAACTCCCCGGCCATTATCCTTGATGGTGACGCTATGATCTTTTTCCAGAGTCACTTCGATGGTGTCGCAATGCCCGTTGAGTGCTTCATCGACGGAGTTATCCAGGATTTCCCAGAGTAAATGGTGCAAGCCTGTTGATGACGTGGAGCCGATGTACATTCCCGGACGTTTGCGAACCGGTTCGAGGCCTTCGAGGACTTGGATATCTTCAGATCGGTATTTCGTCATGGTGCTTATTTTATTCCAAGAATAGTTTTACGTTTGGAAACAATCACACCCTGGCTACCGCGGTTGCAGAGGCGGACACTTTTTACGGTGATTTCCTTGTCGTTGCCGGAGTCAAACTGAAGTGTGACTTTATGTTTTAGATTTACAAATTTAAAACCGACCACATTACTTTCCCCCGGTTTCATAAGTATGACCCCTTTGCCCGACCCTGTCAGTTGCGTGACTTGCTCTGTGGGGATGACCACTGCCTTTCCCATGGCGGTGGCTAGAAAAACATGAGTTTCTGTCACTGGCGCGAAACCGATCATGCTGTCATCATTTTTCAAACTCATGATCTTTCTTCCCGACCGCGTGGTTTCGGCCAGATTAGATAGCGGAAACCGAAAACCAAATCCATTAGCGCTGGTAACCATAAATTCGATTTCCTTTTGCTTGGATTTGCCCTTTTTGATGAAGTCCATGGAGACCTGCCCTTTAGACGCTTCCGATCCTTCGACGGGAGCGGGAAGGGGCAACATGCCGATCACCTTTTCGCCATCGCCAAAGTTGTACAGGCTTTGCACGGGCTCGCCAAATCCGCTTCTTGTATAAGGCAGATTGTAAACCTTGGAGATATAAACCGTTCCAAATGAGGTGAAAAGAGCCAATAAGTTTTGCGTATTGGTTTGCAGGGTATCGAGCAGTTGATCGTTCTCTTTGAATTTTAACCCGGAAGGATCACTCAGGGTTTTCAGTTTCCGAATCCACCCATTTTGGCTGAGGACGATGTGCACATCTTCATGCTCGATAAAATCTTCCGCATTATATTCGACACCCTTGCTGCTCTCGAGGGTTTTGATCTGGGTGAGGCGTTTGTCCGCGTGTTTTGCCTTGATTTCTTCAAGCTCCTCACGCACAACCGCCCAGATTTTTTGGGGTGATGCGAGAATGGATTTGATTCTTTTCTGCTCGGCGAGTTTTTCTTTTTGCTCCTGGAGAATCTTCTCCATTTCCATCCCGACCAGTCGGTAGAGGGGAATTTCCAGAACCGCGCTGATCTGTTCGTCATCGAGTTTGAAATAGGCTTGTAGTTTTTCGTGGGCTTCCTTGCGGGATTTAGAAGACCGTATCAGCTTTAAGGCTTTGTCCAACTCGTTGAAAATCACTGCAAACCCGGTAAGGATGTGCAGACGCTTTTCAAGAAGGGCCAACTCATAATTCAATCTGCGTGTGACCACCTGTTGGCGAAAGCTCAGGAATTCCTGACAAATTTGCAGGAGGGACAGGCGGTCAGGCTCCCCATTCGGTTTGAGGCAATTAAAATTGATTTGGTAATTGTTTTCCAATTCAGTGTGCTTGAACAGATAGCTCATGAGCTTGTTCTCATCAGCGGTGCTCTTGAACTCAAGAACTACTCGTACCTTTTCGTCACTCTCATCTCTTACATCAATCAGAGGTGGGAGCTTTTTGGCGATGATGATTTCTGCAATCTTCTCGATCAGTCGGGCCTTGTTGACGCTATAGGGTATGGCCGTGAGAATGATCTGTTTTTTGCCTCGGGGCAGGGACTCGACCTTCCACAGCCCACGAATTTTTACTGCTCCCAAACCGGATTCATAAGCCAGGCGCAACTCAGCCTTGCTGTTGAGTATGATCCCGCCGGTGGGGAAATCGGGGCCCTTGATATGTTTCATAAGGTCTGTCACGGTCTGCTTGGGAGATTCGATCAATGAAATTAAAGCAGACATGACCTCATTCAGATTGTGACTGGGAAAAGAGCAGGCCATTCCCACTGCAATGCCCGATGAGCCGTTGACCAGTAAATTGGGAACGCGAGACGGTAAAACCACCGGTTCCTTCAAAGTGTTGTCGTAATTCGAGCGGAAATCGACGGTATCTTTTTTGATGTCCTGCAACAGATAGGAAGTGATGGGTGTTAACCGACCCTCTGTATATCGATAGGCGGCCGGGGAATCACCATCCATGGAGCCAAAGTTACCTTTCCCATCTACCAGGGGATAACGCATGGAAAAGTCCTGCGCCATGCGTACCATTGACTCATAAGTGGATGAGTCTCCATGCGGGTGATATTTACCGAGCACTTCACCAATGATCTTGGCGGATTTGACATGCTTGCTGGCGGAATTCATCCCCATACTTTCCATGGCAAACAGAATTCTGCGATGGATGGGTTTTAACCCATCCCGCACATCAGGAAGAGATCGAGAGACGATGGTAGAAAGTGCGTAGGTCAGAAACCTTGTTTCAAGTTCATCCTGTATATCGGAAGTTTTTTCCTGGCCCATGGAATGATCGTTGTTTAAGAAAAGATGAGTGAGTTAGCTTGACGTTTGTGGTTTGCGGTCTTATTACAGTGCCAAGCCAGAAGTTTTTGAATCTGGTCAGGAGGTTTACGTTTTAAAAAATAATTTCAATGAGTTAGGCCCTTATTCCTGTTTAAACGCTTTGTTTTCATCGTTCGGCAAATATCTATATATTGTAGGCTTGAATTGTCTGTATACAATATGCAGAATTATAAAGCAAGTGAAATCAAGGGGTAACAACGGCCCTTCCAATAAACCTCGCGAAAATGTTAACACGATTCATTTCAGCAGGTTGAAATCTTTTTTAAGGGAACACCATCCTATTACTGTCCGGCTGGAATGCTTAGAAGAAAATTTGCTTTCGCCTTACGATTATAAAGATTCGGTGTCGTTCACCGATTAGAAAAATATTTTAGTTCAAGGAGTGACTGATGTCTGACCCCAAGCTACAAGAGAAAATAATTGATGCACTGAAGACGGTTCAAGATCCTGACCTGCATAAAGACATTGTCAGCCTTGGGTTTGTCAAGAATTTGAGTATAGATGGAGGAAACGTCAAGTTCGATGTTGAACTGACCACACCTGCCTGTCCGGTGAAAGAACAGTTGCGCACAGAATGCGAAACGAAGGTCCAAGCCATCGACGGGGTTGAAAAGGTTGACGTGAATATGACTGCTGTTGTCAGGTCGACCGAGCATTCTCAACCGGTTTTGACCGGCGTTAAAAATATCATTGCCGTGGCGAGCGGGAAGGGCGGCGTGGGGAAATCGACCGTCAGCACCAACTTGGCCATTGCCCTGTCCATGACCGGTGCCCGTGTTGGTTTGATGGATGCGGATATTTATGGTCCCAGCATACCGCAGATGATGGGCATTCCCATTTCTTCACCGAAAGTGGGCTCAGAGAATAAATTTTTTCCCCATGAAAAGTTTGGGCTGAAAGTGGTTTCGGCGGCGTTCTTAACAAAACAGGGGCAACCCCTGATGCTACGCGGACCTATGCTGGGCGGCATCATCCAGCAGTTCCTGCAAAATGTGGAATGGGGCGAACTGGATTATCTGGTTATTGACTTGCCACCGGGCACCGGTGATGTGCAGTTGACCCTGACCCAGAAGGCACCGATTTCCGGTGCGGTGGTTGTGACCACTCCGCAGGAAGTCAGCCTGATCGACGCGGACAAGGGCGTGAAAATGTTTCAACAGGTCAAAGTTCCTCTT
>Ga0316190_10004244_pt1 | contig 10425 bp, 8 predicted proteins | sample Eddworburrow2_MG_FD_204929 | JGI IMG/M metagenome (GOLD analysis project Ga0316190, IMG submission 204929) | Coastal sediment microbial communities from Maine, United States - Eddy worm burrow 2 | ecosystem: Environmental > Aquatic > Marine > Coastal > Sediment | place: USA: Maine | collected... | reverse complement strand
CAAAATCACCTGGAGGAGGGCAGTCAGGAGATGCAATTGGGTCTATGAATCCTGATGGAAGCGATCAAGTTATATTAAGACAAGCACCTATTTCAAGTGGGCCATCAGTATCCCCGGATAATACTAAGATCGCATATATTGAATCCGATACTAATGTGGACCTTTATGTTATGGACATAGATGGCAATAATTATCATGAGATCTATACTCAAGGATTTAATACCCTTCAACCCAGTTGGGGCATTTATCCTGATGAATTAGGATTTGGCTTAGATCAACTAAATGTTTCAAGCCTTACTGAAGGAGATATTACTATATATCCGAATCCGGTCATTGATATGTTAACTATTGTGCATGCTAATGGAGCAGATTTAAACATTAGTATAGAAGTAGCTGATAACCAAGGAATTCTTCTAGATATTCCTATAACAGTCACTAAATTGAGTGAGGAATTTGAGGCTAATCTTACTGTTCTTGAAGCAGGTGAATATTTCCTTTACATAAACGACGGAAATACAATAGAAACATTTAGGATTATAAAGCTATAATTAATTAAAAATAATCAATGATAAAAAGAGGGGGATTATCAAATCTCTCTCTTTTTGTTCTCAAACATGGATATATCCATGTTTATCAAAGAATTGAATATTCAATTTAAATTTCATAACTTTAATTTGGCACTATCCAATTCTTAATATGGGATTTCAAAAAACCATCCTGATTTTATTCCTTAATTTTTTTATTTTTTCTTTTTCAAGAGCGAGTGATCCTCATTTGGATAGCATGAAGGCTGTCCTTAATCAAACTTATGTGGATTCCATACGAGTAAATATATTGAATGATATGGCTGACCATATATACAGATCAGAACCTACCATAGCGATTCAATATGGGAAAGAAGCCAGAGTCCTGGCAGAACAGATCAATTATCAGAAAGGCCTAGGTTATGCACTAAAAAATATTGGATTAGGATATTATATTCAGGGTGATTACGTTGAAGCTTCTATTATCTGGGAGCAATCCTTACATGTCTTTGAAACCATTCAGGATGAAGAAGGGGCATCCAACATGATTGGTAATTTAGGTGCAATTTTTTCAACTTTAGGAGATGATGCAAAAGCCGTTGAATATTTTCTAAGATCCTTGAAAATTTCTGAAAGTTCCGGGGATAGTATCAGGATAGCTACCTGTTTGATGAATATTGGATATATTTATTCGAGTAATTTTATCTCCATTGACAAGGCCTTGCCCTATTATTTGGATGCGCTTGTTATCAGTGAAAAAATCAATTATCAGGATGGAGTTGGCTTCAGTTCGTTTGATTTGGGTGATATATTTTTTCAAAAAGAAAATTTTGATTCAGCATTATACTATTTTGAAAAATCATTGACAGTCAATGAAAATACGGTTGATGTTTCGGCATCATTAAATTATATAGGGAGAATATATGCTGAAAAAGGAGATCTGAGTAAAGCCTTAACCTATCAGACAAATGCACTGGAAATTGCCAAAGAATTTGATGCAAAACTAGAAAAATCTCAGGCACTTCTAGGAATAGCAAATACATATAAAAAAATGGGAAACCTGGATCTGGCCATAAAATATTATATGGAAGCACAGGAAATCGCATTATCAATTGGGTCAGATCATGATGTGAAAGATGCTTATGAAGGACTGGCTTTGTCATTTGCAGATCTATCTGATTATCGAAACGCGTATAAATACCAGACCCTTTTTGGAAAGATCAAAGATTCAATATTCAGTATAGAAACGGATGATAAGATTAAAGGTCTTACATATGGCTATAAGATTGAAAAGAAGCAAGATGAAATTGAAATACTTGAACAAGAATCGGAAATTGAACAGCTGAAAACTAAAAGACAAAAAGTGATCAGCGGAGCAGCAAGCGCTTTGGGATTTTTACTTTTAATTCTTGCTATCGTGCTTTATCGCCGATATATATTCACACAGAAAACAAAAAAAATCATTCAGAAGGAACGGGACAAGTCTGATGAATTGCTTTTAAATATATTACCTTCTGAAACAGCTGAAGAATTGAAAGTCAAAGGTAAGGCCAAAGCCCGGCGCTACGATAACGTCAGTATCCTGTTTACTGATTTCAAAGGATTTACAAGCATATCTGCAAAGTTAAGTCCTGAAGACCTGGTAAAGGAAATTCATCACTGCTATAAGCGTTTTGATAAGATTATGGGGAAATACGGGATCGAAAAAATAAAAACGATCGGAGATGCTTATATGGCAGCCGGGGGATTGCCTGTTTCCAACACAACACATCCACTTGATGTGGTTAAGGCTGCGATGGAAATTCGGAATTTTATGCTTGGATTAAAAGCGGAACGAGAAAAAGATAATCTACCCTTCTTTGAGATACGCATAGGAATCCATTCCGGACCTGTAGTAGCTGGAATTGTAGGTATTAAAAAGTTTGCATACGATATCTGGGGAGATACGGTAAACATTGCATCACGTATGGAATCTAATTCTGAGCCTGGAAAAATCAATATCTCTGAAACCACCCATGAACTCATAAAAGACCATTATGATTGTGATTTTCGCGGAGAAATAGAGGCCAAAAACAGGGGAAAGCTGAAGATGTATTTTGTTAAGAAAGAAATACAAATTGGGGAAGAACTTGTCATTTAAGTAATATCAATGATATCCAGTGTCATATTTCAAGAGTATAATTCGTACTTCATGCATATATGATCTATCCAATTATTACTATTTCATATTTTGGAATTTCTTAATTGTATAAACCGTCAAGCAAAAGTCGATTTATTTAAAGAAAAGGTAAAGAACAAGATAATGCAGTTAGTATTAATTACACAAAGTAATTTATGGTTTAATTTTAGACTGTCATGAATCTTCGAGAGTTTCTAAACCTTCTTCCCATGGACTAGTAAAATACATCTAATCAAGAATAGTTATAGACAATTCCAACCTCGTTTTAAATATGGGATCTGCAAACCTGATAATCCAATACCAAAATCTCAGGTTCAAAAATCCATGCCTATTACTGGGTATTATATCCCAAATTGTAGTTATTTGTATAAATTGAAACCATGAATCGATTTACGAAAACATCCATATTAGCTTTATTCTTCCTCTTAATTATAAATACTCAAAATGTATTTGCAGACGTTTTAATTAATAAATCAGGGAAAGATGATGGTGAAAAACTCAAGAAGATTATGATCCTGTTTTTAGCGAAAAATTATGAAAACAAAAAAATTCTGGAAGATGAGTTAACTTATTATATTAACGATATGGGATTTGATGCAACACCTAGTCATCGATTTATCACAGAAATACCAGTTGAAAATCCTGATACCTTAATAATCGTTCTGGAAAATAATGGCTTTGATGGCATTTTGGTTGTTGATGTCATGGATGTAAGTGTTAAAAATAAACGCGTTAATGCTAAAATGAAATATGGATATAGCCCCACAACTCCTCAATTTAATTGGTATTTCAATGTTTACAGGCAATATAGTGTGGGATATAATAGAATTGATAAAACATTTGATTTAGAATCAACATTATTTAGAACTTCAGATAAGACCGAGGTATATTCTTTTACTTCAAAGGCATATGAGAAAGGTTCACTTGATCTTGCTATTGAAGGTTTTGCCAAGACAACGGCAAAACAATTGAAAAGTAGCAAAACTCTATTAAAAACGAAATGACGATTTAAGTTTTTGATTAGCAATAAAAATGCTGAAAAAATAATACAATTAAATATCGTTACTCAATTGTCTCTTCAATAGTTTGTAAATCACTCACATCCATGTCGATAAATGATTTTCCGTATTGTGATTCAAGAAATTTTTTTATTATTCCTAAATCATCTCCGGACTTCCATTCATGATAACATAAGGTAAGGTCACGCCCCTCCCATCCTCCTCCTACAAAATCAATGCCTACACCTAAGATTTCAGATTCCCCTAGGATATCGGACACAGCGCTAAAAACAGGCATGCCGAATTTAGTAGTGAACCTGGCTTTATATAATCTCCTACCCATAATCCTTCATACAATATTTAGTGTTTTTAAAATCTTATTAATAAAAACAGCAAATCACACTAAAATTACTTGCTATTAATTGAATAATACAAATTTAGCTAAAATAAATACAATTTTTAATCGTTTTTAACTTTTTTTATATATCAATCCAGATCCAAATAAAATATTCTTTGATAAACACAACCAGTTATTTTGAATTACATTAAAAAATCTTTCTTCTACGAGTTATAATTTAGATTAATAATTCAAAGATAGCAAATGAACTATTCTGATTACTAGCTTTACTTTTGTACCTATTATTTCAAAAAATTCAATTTCAACTACTATTTTTCATCTGAAATTTAAAATATTTAAACAAATTGTCATTCCAATTGAAAAGGATTTATTATTGAAATCCAAATGCAAACTGAATTGAAAAGATAAAGGTTTGATATCTCATTTGAATCTTCATTCATTTCAGTATACATCTTGCATAGCCTCTCATAATTTTATATATTCACGGCCTCAAATAGGCAGTTAGCCACGATATGATTTTTTGAATGAAAATTAAATGAAAGAAAAATGAAAGAAAAGAAAATACTATTATCAGAAAATGATATACCTGAAAAATGGTATAATATCATGGCCGACATGCCAAACAAACCGCTTCCTCCGCTAAATCCAGCGACCAAAGAACCTATTGGTCCGGAGGCTCTGGCTCCTTTATTCCCTATGGGTTTAATACAACAGGAAGTTAGTACTGAAAAATGGATCGATATTCCTGAGGAAGTCAGAGATATGTATAAAATATACCGTCCTACTCCATTATTCCGTGCATATGGTTTAGAGAAGGCTTTGGATACTCCCGCTAAAATATATTATAAATATGAAGGAGTTAGTCCTGCGGGATCACATAAACCCAATACCGCTATCCCCCAAGCTTATTACAATAAGCAGGAAGGTGTTAAAAAAATAACAACTGAAACCGGAGCAGGACAATGGGGAAGTGCCTTAGCCCTGGCATGCAAAATGTTTGATATTGCTTGTGAGGTATATATGGTTCGCCTGAGTTATGATCAAAAACCATATAGAAAAATAATGATGAATACCTGGGGTGCAGAAGTAATACCTTCTCCTAGTAATCTTACTGAAGCAGGGAGAAAAATACTATCCATGGATCCAAATTCTCCAGGTAGCCTTGGGATAGCTATATCCGAAGCTGTTGAAATGGCAGCCAAAGATGAAAATACCAAATATGCTCTAGGAAGCGTATTAAATCACGTTCTTCTTCATCAGACAATTGTCGGACAAGAGGCTCTCAAACAAATGGAAATAGCTGGTGATTTACCTGATATTATTATTGCCCCCTTTGGAGGAGGTTCCAATTTTGCAGGATTATCCTTTCCGTTTTTACGTCTCAATTTTGAAGAGGGTAAAAATATCAGGGCTATAGCCAGTGAACCTTCTTCTTGCCCTAAACTTACCAGAGGACAGTTCCGATATGATTTTGGTGATACTATAGGAATGACGCCGTTACTTCCAATGTATACATTAGGTCATAATTTTATACCGGCGCCAATACATGCAGGTGGTTTACGTTATCATGGCGCTGGTGTAATTGTTAGTCAATTATTAAAAGATAAATTGATAGAAGCCCGATCACACCATCAATTGGAATGCTTTGAAGCAGGTGTCAAATTCGCTCAGACGGAAGCTATTATACCTGCACCTGAAGCAAATCATGGTATTGCTACTGCTATTCAAGAGGCAGAAAAATGTAAGGAAGAAGGTGTCTCAAAAACAATTTTGTTTAACTTATGCGGTCATGGACATTTTGATATGGCATCTTATGAATCCTATTTTTCAGGAAAGCTTATAGAGCATGAACTTTCCGAGGAAGAGATTGCTTCATCACTTTCAGAATTGACAACACCTACTATTGACAATTAGTTAATGGTGATTGACGAAATTCACTATATATAAATATTAAAAGTTACCTGGTCTTAAAAAAACGGGTGGCTTTTAATATTTATTATCTCATAACTTCGCTTTATTCCTGTTTAGTATATATATTTGCCCACTCAAAACGAATATTTCCTAATTATACAATAATTGGATTTATTCATTATTGATTTGGCACGGTATTCGTTTTAGAAATTATATATTATTCTTATTTTATAATGAAAGAAAAATCTAAAGCGATCACAGTTAGGGAAGAAATTGAAGGCAGTGTTAAATTAGTAATGGGCACTCTCGGATTTGCTGCTTTCCTCATAATCTGTATTCTATTAATACCTTAAAATCATATCATAAGCTGATACGATTTTATTAAACATTGGAAGACCACTCTCCATCTTTTACCTTATGATTTCTTCATAAGAGAATTTTCAAGAACCTCTTTTCGAGATTTCTGATTATAAATTTTAATAATTGTTATCTGAATAATCAAGGTATAAGTAATTGTTAATGCATTTTTACTTGGAAATTTAATCATATCTTTATAAAATACTCTTTCCTTTAAATTCTCCGAAATACGAGCAGAATAGAACATACTAAATTTTAAGTTATGACTGTTAAAATCCAAACATTGAGTGGCTACTTTCATGAGTATCAAAAAAGTGTAATTGATCCTGAAAATTTTTGGGACCGTATAGCAGAATCATTTCATTGGAGAAAAAGATGGGACAAAACAGTTGAATGGAATTTTGAGGACCCTGATATCAAATGGTTTCTAAATGGGAAATTGAATATCACTGAAAACATGCTTGACAGGTATCTTTTCACGACTGGTGATCGTACCGCGATAATCTGGGAACCTAATGATCCCAATGAACCTGGCAAAAAAATATCATACAAAGAATTATATAAAATGGTCTGCCAATTTTCGCATGCCTTAAAGAAACAGAATGTAAAAAAAGGAGATCGGGTAATAATTTATATGCCAATGGTTCCTGAAGCTGCTGTAGCAATGATTGCCTGTGCCCGCATTGGTGCAGTTCATTCTGTAGTTTTTGCAGGATTTTCATCGCAGGCATTAGCTGACCGCATAATCGACTGTGAGGCAAAAGTAGTACTTACCTCTGATGGAAACTTCAGGGGGAAGAAGAAAATAGGAGTCAAAGATGTAGTTGATGACGCTATTTCACGTTGTGATTGTGTCGAAAAAGTAATTGTTTACAAAAGAACCAATCAAGAGGTTTCTATGAAACCTGGACGGGACATCTGGTGGAATGATGCTATTGAGGGACTTCCTGAGGAAATTGAGGCTGAAGAGATGGATTCAGAAGATATGCTATATATCTTATATACTTCTGGCTCTACCGGTAAACCAAAAGGTATAGTTCATACAATTGGTGGTTACATGGTATACACTCATTTTTCATTTGTTAATGTATTCCAGTACAACAAAGGAGATATTTACTGGTGTTCTGCAGATATTGGATGGGTTACAGGTCACTCGTATATTGTCTACGGCCCCTTGCTCGCCGGAGCTACCACTGTAATGTTTGAAGGAATACCCACATATCCTGATCCTGCAAGATTCTGGGCTATAATCGATAAATACCAGGTAAACCAGTTTTATACTGCTCCAACCGCTATCCGGGCTTTACAAGCTTATGGCATGGATCTTATTCGGCCTTATAATTTAGAATCTTTGAAAGTACTTGGCACCGTTGGCGAGCCAATAAATGAAGAAGCGTGGCATTGGTATCATGACCATATTGGTAAAAATAAATGTCCTATAGTAGATACATGGTGGCAAACAGAGACAGGTGGAATTTTAATTTCCCCGATTGCCGGGATAACTCCAACAAAACCTTCATATGCTACAATGCCTCTTCCGGGAATTCAGCCGGTTATTGTTGATAATGAAGGGAAGGAACTAAAAGGCAATAGCGTTGAAGGCAACCTTTGTATGAAATTTCCCTGGCCGGCCATGTTCAGGACGACTTATGGTGACCACAAACGAATGCATGAGACTTACTTTTCTCAATTCAAAGACCTGTATTTTACAGGCGATGGTGTAAAACGTGATGAAGACGGATATTATCGAATACTTGGCCGTGTTGATGATGTAATAAACGTATCCGGGCATAGAATGGGAACTGCTGAAGTTGAAAATGCTATCAATGAACACCCAAGAGTAGTTGAATCGGCTGTGGTAGGATATCCACATGACATTAAAGGACAGGGAATATGCGCGTTTGTGATAGCTGACATGACCGATAGGACAGTGCAAAATCTGACCAATGAAATTAAAATTACGGTAAATCAAATCATAGGACCTATTGCAAAACCCGATAAAGTTCAAATAGTACCTGGATTACCGAAAACAAGATCCGGAAAGATTATGAGAAGAATCCTTAGAAAAATCGCCTCCGGTGATTATGATAATTTTGGGGATACCTCCACTTTACTGGATCCGGGTGTAGTCCAGAAAATTATTGAAGATTCAAAATCAGGTTAATTTACTTTGAGATTTTTCTTTAGGTATTCTTTGATGAATAGGTTGAGTTCCCACTGATCAGCAACAGGATTATTATTAAATGGAGTGGCAGGCATATACGGGTCAGGTCCGAATTCAGTTGTGATTGGGAAATATTCCCTGTTCTCTTTATTTCTTAAATCAACTATATTCTGCCACCAGGATAAATGTCTTTCGAGGGCTTTTCTATTTTCTGGAGCATTAGGATGGTTAACTTGTGCAGATTGACTATTACCTACTCTTGCATGAATATGCTCTGTTCGAAGAAAAGCTTTTTTTAAAAATTCTTCCTGGTCTTCGAGAAGACTCTCTGAAACACAACACCAATGTGAAAAATCCGCAGCTATATGAAGATCAGAATATTTTTTAAAATACAATTCTGTTGTATATGTTGAAAAATTAAATCGTCCCCTATGGGTTTCATGAATAATTTTTATCCCTGAATCCTGACTCATTTTACCGATTTTTTCAATGAGCTTACAATTATCCTCAAAACTGAAAAAATCTCTTCCAGTATGAGAATTTATAAACAGGGGATTAAATGAGATTAGATGATTCATTAAAATTTCTAATCTATCACTATATTCTTCAACTGTTTCACTTTTTGCAGGAAGATGCTGGTGACCAATCAATTTTAGCCCTGATTCTTCTAATAAAAATTTCAGGTCTTCCTCAAATCTATTATTAAAAGGAATAGCAACTTCAACACCATCATAACCCGTGTTTACAACTCTTTTAAAAAACTTGTGAAGGCCCAATTCTTCACTACCCCAGAAAGGACAGAAGTATAGTATTTTCATATTCCACATTTATAATAAACTATGCAATATAATATAATTTGCCATTGAAGCCATGTAGAAAGATTTTATAATAATACTAAATATCTCTGTTCAGACAGGTACCAAGTACTCATTGCAAATATGACATAGCGATAAATAAATACTACCAATCACCCAGCATTTTACGTATATCAATGATTTTCCCAATATGATAGGAATTATGATCTGCTATTAGCAGGATTTCCCGTAAATAAGTGTGCCCTTTACCATGAGGAATCTCAGAAGTTAAATCAATGTTGTCGTCTTTAATCAATTTAATTATCCGTTCAAGGTCTGCAAAAAATCTTTTATATGTGCTGTTCCAGATTTCTTCGTTCATGACATCGTTATTATCAGGCCAATACCCGTCTGGCCATTCGGGTGATTCCCATCCTTCATGAATCGTGTACCTATATATATCTTCCTGGGCAAGTCGCATATGTTCTAGCTCTTCATAAATAGAGTGAATATTAGGTGCATACCTGAAATTCCTGAGTTCAGGATTAATATCATCCAACGCCGTTTTATTACTTACATGGGAAGATTCTCCCTGTAATAAGTCAACTAGACTTTTTCTAAGATTGTTATCGTTCACGGTAAAATAATTAAATAATTAAAAATACGATTCTTATGCATATATAATTTTGAAGAGATTATATAATCTCATATGAAATCAATACTTTGTTCAAAGTAAACTGATACCCTTATCTAACCTCTTCAGGAGATCGAATTACTTCCGGACTTTTCAGCACAATATTTTTTATTTCTTCTATACTAAGCTTTTCGATAGCTAAATTTCGTCCGATCTCATTATTATTAAAATCCATTTTTCTTTGCTGGGGAGTGTTATTGGGCAAAGTTTCATGTGCATTGGTTATTTCTTCAGCAAACTCTGACCCAAATGTTCTAGTCAAATGGTAGCTCCAATAAACATGCTTAAAAGCATCTTCGGGAAATTCGATTTGCTTTGACTTTTCACTTTTACTGATTCTTCTTGCATCACGGGTAATCTTTAGCAGATGCAAGGTTCGAGCTGGATATTTCGAGATCAGCTCCGCCTCTTCTTCAGATAAATCATCCTCTTCTAAATTCTCTGCT
>Ga0316190_10004241_pt1 | contig 10426 bp, 10 predicted proteins | sample Eddworburrow2_MG_FD_204929 | JGI IMG/M metagenome (GOLD analysis project Ga0316190, IMG submission 204929) | Coastal sediment microbial communities from Maine, United States - Eddy worm burrow 2 | ecosystem: Environmental > Aquatic > Marine > Coastal > Sediment | place: USA: Maine | collected... | reverse complement strand
CAGTCCCGGCTGGTCGTTCGGCGCACGCGGATTGGCTTGCTCGCAGCGCTGGCTCTGGCGGCGGTTGCGGGCATGTTCGGTGTCGAGGCAAAACGTCAGAGCGACCAGGCGGAGAAGGCATTGACAGAACAACGCCGCGTCATCAGCGATGCCTTTGAAACCGGTTGGAACGCCCTGAGTTACGAAAGACGACCGGATTCGGGCGCGTGTGAAAGCAGCTTGAAAGGCGTTCGGCAGATCTTTTGCAACGTCGAGCAAGTGATCAGCCTGCAATCGCTGGCCAATCTTTCAGGGATCCCGATCTTCCGCCAAGGACCGCACAGCTCTGAAGAACACGTCGGCGTCAATACTGCCAGCTCCGATTCCAGGCTTTTCCTGGGTCAGAATGCGGTCACGGTCTACGGGTACAATCTGAAATCCCATGAAATTGGTTACTACAATCCCGAATTTCTGGATTGGCTGATGGAATATGCAATTCCTGCAGCCAAGAATGAATTTTTCCTCGACGCATCCCAGCCGCTCTACGATGCCCGTCTAGCGAAGTTGGTCCACACCTACAGAGACGCCTACAAACTGGTTAACGATCCGCGCGCGGCGGAGATGCTTGATGACATTCTTGAGCGGTACCAGGCCAAGCTGGCCAGCTACACCGCAGCAGACGAGGTAGCACGCCACGCCGATCCGGAAAACAATTGGTTCAATTCACCCCATCCGTGGTTGATGGAACAACTGATGGTCATCGTCCATGAGTTGACTGATCTCAGCCCCGATTATCAAGGTTACGCAAGCTTCGACTTGCGAACGGCAATGGGGTTCTGGATCCGCAGAAAAGTCGACGGCACAGAGCCAAAATTCTATGAGCTTCTGGAATCCGTCCTGGGAGCCTATGAACCCACCGCCTTGGAACAGCAGTGATCGCAACGATCCTTATGTGCCTGTTTCCCCGGTCGTTGTGATCCGAGGCGTATCGATCTCGATTTCAGCTTCGCCGATTATGACCTGGCTTTCCACAGTCTTTGCGACAATTGTTTCGGGGGTGAGTTGTACTGAACTCTCCGGATGGCATTGTCAAGTTGTCGAAATAGGGATGGTTTGATGTGCGCGAACTCGGTATGTGCCTTCAATGGGCGCACGTCACCTGTTGCCACTCGACAAAGGCTCGTGCTCGAAAGAGCCGACTGTGTGACGCTCTGGTTAGGTGACGGCCAACCCGAAACAGATTCTGTACGGCACCATGGATGGTCAGGAATCGTTGCGCTTGGCCAGGCGATTTGAAGCGGCGCATGTGGCGTTCACGCTGTCGTGTGAATTGGTGTGATACTTCCGCTCGGTTGTTCTCATATTGCTCAGTGCTATGGATAACCGAAGGCATTACGATACGACGCGCAGCGTTGTAGCTCTTGAGTTTGTCGGTGACCATCTTCCTGGGAACCGCACCTTGTCCCTTCAACAGCTTGCGAAAGAACCGCTTGGCAGCGCGGCGGTCGCGACGCCGCTGAACCAGAATGTCGATCACATCTCCGTCTTGATCGACCGCCCGCCACAAGTAGTAGCGCTCACCGCGGGTGTGATGAACACTTCATCGAGGCACCAGGTATCGCCCAAGCGTCCCCGGCGACGCTTTAGCCTCCGCGCATATTCGGGCCCAAATTGCAGGCACCACTGTCTGATCGACTCGTAGGACACGGTGACGCCGCGCTCGGCGAGGAGGTCCTCGACCTCACTGAAGCTCAAGCAGAAACGGTGGTAGAGCCACACCGCGTGGCTGATGATCTAGGAAGGTAAACGGTATCCGTGGTAGCTGAGTTGTCTGTTGGTCATGTGCTCAGTGTGGCGGGCCTGCGTCAACTTGACAATGCCATCGAAACGACTGTGTTTACCAAGCTGATCAGTCGGTTGATGGATGGTGATCAATATCGTGAGCTGCAAGAACACTTGATCGAGAACCCTGCTATTGGCAATCTCATTCAAGGTTCAGGCGGGCTCCGGAAAATCCGCTGGAAGATTGCTGGTCGAGGGAAACGAGGTGGGGTGAGAGTTATCTACTACTGGGCCGTTTCAGCTGATCAGATTCGGATGCTCTATGTATACTCTAAGACCGATCAGGAAGATCTGACAAAGGATCAACTCAAGGTCTTACGACAACTTGTCGAGAAGTGGTGAGATGGACAAGAAGATGTTCAATGAATTGTTGGAAAGCGTGAAAGAAATGGACGCGATTGCTGCTGGCAAAGAAAAGCCATCGAGGAGTTTTGAACATCCAGATCTTGAGGTTCGTACCATTCGCCGGAAGACTGGACTCTCACAAGATCGATTTGCTTATTTGATTGGCGTGAAGCCCGCGACGCTACGTAACTGGGAACAGGGTCGCAGGAAACCCACGGGACCGGCGAGAGCACTCTTGCGTATCCTGGAAGCGGACCCGGAAGGTGCCGTGCGCGCCTTACATCCTGAACCATCCTAATGGGCTGCGGATCCCCATTTGTTTGGGAGTTGCAGTATCCCAGTGGTTACGAAGCACTGTGCTAGATTTGTGCTACTTTGAAATTCCGGTGAACTGCAAGTGATTGATAAGTCAACTGCGGTATCAGATGGGCAAGCGCCGCAAGTGACTGATTAATATAAAAACACTATGCGCGTAATCTGGCTACGAACCAGGGGGTCGGAGGTTCGAATCCTTCCGGGCGCGCCATAAGTTCAGAGACTTAGACAGACCCGCTTGGGTCCAGCTATTCATTTTCGGCGCATACGGCCTTCCTGTACCCACGCTGCACCCACAATTGAGTTTGCTGGAGGCGATACTCTGGTGAGTTCGGTTGTTTGATCGAATCTGAGATACGTAGGCAGCAGACGATCAATGAAGATCCACCCAGGCGCGCAAGTTTCCCCTTCGCCAGCTACTCCACAAGCTCCGATCTGAGAATATCCAGATCCTTGTGTGCCTCAATGCCGAGTTGGATGGAGAACGCCTTGTGAGACAGCATACGGACCTCACTTAAGCCACCTGAAAACAGCGCCGAGACCGGTGTATTGGGGTCAAGGTCTTCGGGGATGTCGATCAGGATCTCGCCCACTCTAATGCGCTCCTTGCCTGATCCTATGCTCCCACTCGCGCTTGTACGCCACCTTGCACACCCGACAGTAGCGCCCAGTGCTCCGGTCGCTTGGATAAAACGCCTCATGTGGTAACGGCTGCTCACACCGTGCGCATCGGATATGCCCCGGCAGCGAACTCGGCTCGACCCGTTTCTTCGGCTTGCGTGAACGCATTTGACGCCAACGCTGGTATTTCCGACTCACGTCCAGGCGGCAGGCTTTGCAGTATGAGTCGCGGCCGTCAGATTATGCCCTGATCCTGTGAAAACCATCCAGCGGGAAAACCTCGCTGCACAGCACACAGTATTTTTGCGTCAAATCCATGATCCTATATTCCAACGGGTAATATCATATATTGCTGTCGTTCAAAATTCGCATATGCAGGGATTTGTTCTGCTTATGCCGCAGAGACGCCGCAGCGGTGGCGGATGGCCTGTTGACTGGTGTTAGTCGGGAAAGAGTACCGGCGAGCAAGCATCGCGCGGATTGGGAGGTTGGAATTCAGGTCAAGGCCACATCAAGGGGACAGCTCGACGGTTGCTAGGCGACGCAGAGGGACTCGGGATCCGCGTTTGATCGGAGCAACAGAATCACGAGGCCACCGGTTGCCGCTTACTTGACGGAACCGATTCCGTTCGTGGTGGCCTCGTGATCTTTAGCCTTGGCGGTTGGTTGCTGACAGCGAATAGCTACTGGAACGCGGCATCTACCTCTGATTTGTAGACTTCGAGATCATATCCGTTGCCGTAGAGGATCGCGCTCCAGTGCCGCGTCAGACTCGCCTGATGCACCGCTTCACGAACCTCTTCCTCGCTGGCGCCGGCTGCCTTGGCGGCTTTCGCATGATAATAAACACAGTACTGGCAAGGAATTTGTGCTGCGACAGCGAGCCCGATCAGCTCGCGCACCTTCGATGGAAGCGCTGTGTCCTTGTTGAGGTCCGTACTCTTCATCATTGCCCATCCAGCGGCCGTTGCGCTTTCTGGATACACCTGTAGTTCGGCTGGCACCCCACCAAGCATTTCTTGCATCTCGGTCATCGCTGCCTCTGAGGACGTAGGATCTGCAGCGTTGGCGATTCCGGAGACGAGCATCGCTCCGAATAGCGAAACTATGACCAATGTTGTCAGGGCAAGCGACTGCCGTAGCTGTTTGGCAACGGAATTCGTAGTCATGATTGCGTACTCCTAATGGACATGAATGCGCGAGATCGACTTCACCGTGCATGGTTAGCGGGTCACCTTGAGCTTCATCGAACTGGGACTCGGGCGACATGGCATCGGCGTGTCGCCTTTGGCAAAGAGGGCAGACGACGCAAGAGCCCGAACAGTGACAAACGAGACAGGCGCAACGGCAAACACCACACGCCAAAGCGACAGGTCCGAGTGTGGTAGCGGATTCGCCAACGAGTGCCATACCGGATCCTCCACAGTGGTTTCGCTCGTACCGGCAACTATCAGTTCTAGTGATCGACGCATGGTGATTTGCTGCGGGATCAACACGGTTTTCCCACCTTTTTCCTGCGTGTACTAAAATCAGGGACTTAGAGAGGAAAAATTCAAAGAGATAGATGGAGATAAACGGCCTGCGACCGAGTATGTGTGCCATGTCAGCCAACTTGCCCTTGACCACCACGCGGAACTCGAGCCCTTTCAATGTCGGGAATTGGCGTGTTGACCCGGCGGCCTGTCGCCTGGAACGGGGCGGTAAGGAAGTGCGGGTCGAGCCAAAAGTGATGCAGCTGCTGGCGCATCTCGCCGAACGGTCGGGTGAGGTGGTGAGCCGCCAGGAACTGGAGCGCGTGGTCTGGTCTGACACGGTGGTGGGTTACGAGGCAGTGACCAACGCCGTGATCAAGCTACGCAAAGCGTTACAGGACGATGCCCGCAATCCGCATATCATCGAGACGATCTCCAAAGGGGGCTACCGGCTGATTGCCGATGTGATCCCGGCCCCTGATGACAGCGAGGCGCAACCAGGGCAACTCGAACCGAAGTTGGCGGCGATACTGTATGCGCATGCGGCCGGATACAGCCGATTGACCGGGGAGGACAAAGAAGGAATACAGCACAGACTCAACAGCAGCCTCGATACCCTGTCAAATACCAGCAAACTTCATGGCGGCAACGTGGTGCAGTCGGCAGGAAATACGGTACTGGCGGATTTTGGCACCGTGACGCAGGCGCTGATATGTGCGGTTGAAATACAGCACAAGCTGAGATCACACAACGAGGCGCTGTCTGAAGAACAACGCATCGAGTACCGCATCGGGATCGATCTCGGCGGGTTGACTGTAGACCAGGACGACATCTGCGGCGACGGGGTGGCGGTGGCCACCGGGCTGGAGCGTCTCGCTGATCCGGGCGGTATCTGCGTGTCGGAGTCAGTGCACAGCGCAATCCACGGGAAATCGCTGCTGGGGTTCGAATCGCTGGGCGAACGACGGTTGAAGAATGTCGCCGAGCCGGTCCGGGCGTACCGGATCATGACTCTGCCAGGCGAGGTGGGCGGACAACGCGGACGGCACAAACCGGTCATAGCAGTTGTTGCTGCACTGTTGGCTATCGCTGTCGGGGTGGGCGCTTGGTTCTACTACGATCGGCCTGGTGTCAAGCCTGCATCGGTCGACAACATGTTGTTTCCACTACCCAAAGAACCCTCGATTGCGGTGCTGCCGTTCGACAATCTGTCGGACGATGAAGAGCAGGACTTTCTGGTTGACGGGTTGACCGAGGACATCATCACCGCGCTGGCTAAAAGCCCTTACCTGTTTGTCATCGCCCGCAACTCGACCCTCAAGTACAAGGAGAAGCCCGTATCGGTGAAGCAGGTTGCCGAGGAATTGGGCGTGCGTCACGTGCTGGAAGGCAGTGTGCAACGGGACGGCGAGCGAGTCCGCATCACAGCACAGTTGATCGATGCGCTGACCGGCCGCCATGTCTGGGCACAGCACTACGACCGGGAATTCAAAGACATATTTGCGCTGCAGGATGACATCACCGAAAAGATCATGGTGGCTCTGCACGTCGAGATCACAGAGGGTTACGACTACAGTGATTTTCGCGCACGGGTTCGTACTCCGGAGGCATTTGAGCTATTAATGAAGGCACGCGTGTTGGCCCTCCGGGACAACAAGGTGGACAGCGCGATGGCTCGACAACTGGTTGCGCGAGCTGCCGCGATCGAGCCCGACAATCCGGAGATCTGGCTGTATCAGGCCTGGGGACACTGGCGGGTGTATCAAAATCAATGGAGTGAAGATCCCCAGGCATCGCTCGACAAAGCAGTCGAACTCGGCGAAAAGGCATATGCGGCAACCCCGAACTATTCCGCGGCCACCGGATTTCTGGGTCTGCTGAGCCTCTCCCGCGGCGAGCATGAAAAGGCCATAGAGCATGGGCGAGAATCCGTGGAACTCGCGCCCGGCAGTGCACTCGATAACGCCCGGCTCGCTTGGTTCTTGACAGTCTCAGGTCACCCCGAAGAAGCCATTGCGTTGACCCAGAAGGCAATGCGCCTCAGTCCTTCCTATCCGGCCTGGTTTGCTGGTGTGCTGGGCTTTTCGTACATGATAACGGGAAGGCACCGGGACGCCATCGCGCTCTACGAGCAACTGGTAGAGCGCGAGACCGGACTGCTGCGCGCCTACACACGCCTGGCCGGCAACCACGCTGTTCTCGGCGAAACGGAGAAGGCCAGGCAGTACGCCGAGAAAGCCTTGGAAATCAAACCCGACTTGACGGTACAGGGCTGGAAGAAATACGTCTGGTATCGATATCCCGATGACCTCGAACGCGAACTCGACATGCTGCGTTTGGCCGGGTTACCGGAAGGCAGCGACGATTAGGCGCTCGCTGATGATGTAAGTCGCTAAAACAGCGCGTTCGTCGCCCAAGAACGAGTTCGGCTGTAATCCCCCCATTTTTGATCGAACTCAGAAGTAGGCTTCATGCGGCTGTTGCGTACGCTGATCGAGTGGGGCGTGGGATTCTGACCAACATCGTGCTTACGGTTACACGCTGTTGGCGGCAGTTGCTGTCCAGCGTCGACCCATCGACTGGCAGATCGTCGGAACCGCGGATTTCAACGGCGATCTCAAGGCCGACATCGTTTGGGAGAATCCGCAATTGCGGGTGGCGACGATCTGGCTGATGGACGGCGCGAATCGACTCGGCTCGGGCGCCATTCCCAAGAGAGCGGATGCCAACTGGACGCTATCAAACCCTTGACCTACAAGGTCGGGGATCCGCGCCCGTGTGGTGGTGTTGCGCGTCGCTCAATGGCCAGATGCCAGCCCCGGGCCTGGGGCATCACCCTGCGGCTCTCGGACGCTCTGCGGCGAGTTCCATCAGGCAGTCGTCGTCCAAAGCTTCAATCGGGGTGAAGTCCCGATGTGCGATCCACTCCTCGCGGTTGAACGCGCGGATGTGGTTGTCCACATGACAGAGCGACAGATAGACGATGACGCGTCCGAACGGCGAGATGTTGGGCGGGCTGGCGTGAACCAGCAGGGACGAAAACAACAGTACGCCGCCAGCAGACCCGGTGGGAGCCACGCAGCCTCCCTGCTCAGCCAGCTCGGATACTTTTTCCCGATCCAGCGTCCACAGCGGGTAGGAAGTTGTTTCCAGATCGTGGCCGGCCTCGATCACGTCGTGCTTGTGGCTGCCGGGAATAAACAGCAAAGGACCGTTCGCCGCGGTGACATCATCCAGGAAAACAGCAATGTTCATGGCCCTGGGTTCCGGCATCTCGTCGTCCCGCCGCCAGGTGCCATAGTCCTGGTGCCATTGCCAGACCTCGCCGTCGAACGCCGCTTTCGCGTTCACCTTGTACTGGTGCATGTACACTGGGCCGCCAAGAAGCTGCTCAACCGGTGTTATCAGCCGGGGATGGGCACCCAGTCGCCGGAACCCTTCATTGTACTTGTGCGCTGCGAATGCGGTGCGCGCAGCGCCGGAACTCTCCCGCCATACTTCTTTGCGGTCCATGCTGTAGACGGCGTCGGCTTGTTGCTTCAGATACGCCGCTTCGTCGGGCGAGAACGTGTCGGGGAAAAACAGGTACCCCTGCTGATCAAACTGTCGGAGCTGCTCATCAGTCAAACGCATGGGTTGGTCCTCGAATCATTTGGCTTCAGTCTGACTACCTGTGACGGCATGAACAAGCTTTGATTCTTGCTACATGGCGGACTCCGGTTTCAGGCGTGGGAAGCTTACTCGGCAACGGAAATCTGCGTGGCCATATCTTCAGGGCACCCGCGCCTTTCCCGATACACAGTTTGTATCACTCTCAACGCGAAACCTGAGCGCCCACTATCTCGCCCCGCCTTGACCTGAGTCATCTCATCGTTCGCGTCCTGTCTGCATAGTTTCCCACCAAGCTGGGGGTACATCGGCAGGCTAAACGGGATTTGGCATTGTCAACCGTCAACCCGAGTATATGGGAGAGTCGAGAGCATGTTTCAGATACGCATCCACGGTCGCGGTGGACAAGGCGTTGTTTCCGCCGCGGAGATGCTCTCCATCGCCGCCTTTGCTCAAGGCAAGCACTCACAGGCAGTGCCAAGCTTTGGCTCGGAGCGAATGGGGGCCCCGGTGGTGGCCTATGTGCGGGTCGATGACCAGGAGATCGAGCTGCGAGAACCGGTGTTGGAACCGGATCTTCTGATCGTGCAGGATCCGACGCTTTTTCATGCCATCGACGTCTTTTCCGGGCTTAAAAGTCACGGCTATCTGTTGATCAACTCCGCTCGCAGCCCCACCGAACTGGACATCGAGGACGCGCTTGCGCGTTTGCCGGAGGGACATGTGATGACGGTCCCGGCCACCGAGCTCGCACTCAAGTATCTCAAGCGCCCGACACCCAACACGGTGTTGCTGGGCGCGTTGACCGCGGTACGTGAGGAAATCGGGTTGGACTCGGTTTTCACGGCGATCCGCCAGAAGTTCCCGGGCCCAATCGGTGAGCTCAATGTTAAAGCGGCCCAGGCCGCCCACGATTCGGTTGCCACGGCCTGAACTCGAACCACGGGATATTCATAATGCTAAAGCAGATCGAAGGTTCCCAGGCGGTGGCAGAGGCCGTTGCCCTGTGTCGCCCCGAGGTCATATCCGCGTACCCGATCACGCCTCAGACCCACATTGTCGAGGATCTGGGCGTGATGGTGAAGGGAGGCGAACTCAAGGGCTGCGAATTCCTGCTGGTGGAATCCGAGTTCGGAGCCTTGAGCGCCTGCATCGGATCCTCGGCGGCCGGCGCCAGGAGCTACACCGCCACGTCGAGCCAGGGCATGTTATTCATGATGGAGGCGGTCTACAACGCATCCGGCATGGGTCTGCCCATCGTCATGACCGTGGGCAACCGGGCCATCGGCGCGCCGATCAATATCTGGAATGATTGGAGCGATTCCATGTCCGCCCGGGATGCGGGTTGGCTGCAGCTGTTCGCCGAGAGCAATCAGCAGGCGCTCGACGTGCATATCCAGGCGTTCAAACTGGCCGAAGCGTTGAGCCTGCCGGTGATGGTCTGCATGGACGGATTTATACTGACCCACTCCTACACCCGGGTCGATATGCCGGATCAGGATCAGGTGGATGCCTTCCTGCCCCCATTCCAACCTCGCCAGGTGCTGGACCCCGCCGCGCCCCTTTCCATGGGCGCGATGGTCGGTCCCGAGGCATTCACCGAGGTGCGTTATCTGGCCCATCACAGACAGCTCGAAGCGATTGATATCATTCCCGAACAGGCGGCGGAGTTCGAACAGATTTTCGGACGGGATTCCGGCGGTCTCGTCAAGGCGTTTGACTGCGAAGGGGCGGATACTGTGGTGGTGACCATGGGCTCCGTCATCGGCACCATGAAGGGCGTGCTTGCCGAGATGCGGGGCGATGGTCATTCCATCGGTGCCCTGACCATCCGAACCTACCGTCCGTTTCCCCGCAAGGCGCTGTGTGACGCCCTCGGCCATGCAAAACGCATTATTGTTTTCGAAAAATCCCTGGCGCCGGGTATGGGTGGCCCATTGGCGATGAATGTGCGCATGGCGTTGCAGGACCTGCCGATCAAGGTGCACTCGGTCATCGGTGGACTGGGGGGGCGCCCCATCACCCAGAAGAATCTGCGGCGCATGTTCGAGAAGGGTCTTGGAGACGAGCTCGAGGAGCCTCATTTCCATGACATCCGCTGGGAAGTCGTGGAACGGGAACTGGCGAGGGGTAAGGCTCAGCGCCGGTCGGGCTCACCGGCAGAGAACATTCTGCAGGACATCGGCGTGGTCGCCGCTGCCAAGACGATCTAGCGAGGATACCGCTCATGCCGCACATTCCAG
>Ga0316190_10004240_pt1 | contig 10430 bp, 11 predicted proteins | sample Eddworburrow2_MG_FD_204929 | JGI IMG/M metagenome (GOLD analysis project Ga0316190, IMG submission 204929) | Coastal sediment microbial communities from Maine, United States - Eddy worm burrow 2 | ecosystem: Environmental > Aquatic > Marine > Coastal > Sediment | place: USA: Maine | collected... | reverse complement strand
GTATGGCGCGACGCCGGCGCCGGTCAACCGCGAACTGCAGCAGCAGGTGCTCGGTGAGGGAGAGCAGCCGATAAGCTGTCGCCCGGCCGACCTGATAGAACCGGAAATCGACAAGCTGACCGAGGAGTTTCGTCAGCTGGCGAAGGAGCGCGGCATCCGGGTCGCAGCGGCAGAGATCGACGATGTGCTCACCTATGCGCTTTTCCCTCAGATCGGCCTCAAGTTCCTCGAGAATCGCGACAATCCCGATGCGTTCGAACCACCCCCGGGCATCGAGGCCGAACAGAAACCAGCCGCAGCGACGCGGACCTCGGCCACCGCGGCGGCTGGGCCAGAGGCCTATCAGGTGACCGTGGACGGGCGTGCCTACAATGTGGTGGTCGCCCCGGGCGGTGAGGTCGCGCAGGTGGCGCAGCAGGCGCCCACCGCACCTGCTGCCCCTCCGCCTGCAGCAGCGGCCCCCAGCGGGGCGGTTCGCAATGTGCCAGCCCCACTGGCGGGTAATATCTTCAAAGTCGATGTGACCTCGGGGCAGGTCGTCAAGTCTGGCGATGTGATCATGATTCTCGAGGCGATGAAAATGGAGACCGAGGTCCGCTCGCCAGAGTCGGGCACGGTGCAGGCGGTGCTGGTGAAGGAGGGTGACGCCGTGCAGGTCGGCGACATACTCCTGACCATGAGCTAGACGCCATGATAGAAAACGGTTTCGAGGCCCTTTGGCACTCCATGGGGGTCGCCAACCTTGAGTGGGGCCAGGCCCTGATGGTCGTGGTTGGCGGACTGCTCATTTTTCTCGCGATTCGCAAGGGGTTTGAGCCACTGCTGCTGTTGCCGATTGGTTTCGGTTGCGTGCTGGCAAACGTTCCCATCGCCGGACTGGCGGAAGACGGCGTCGGCCAGTTGCTGCTGAACGGCGACCCTGATCACCTGGCGGCGCTGGCCCAGGTCCTGGGCGTGCCGGTTGCCGAGGTGGCGGATGCGGTGAAGCATGCCTCGGGCGGGGCACTCAACGCGGCCAAGATGCTCGCGAGCAACCTCGGCTACGAGCCGGGCATGCTTGCCCAATTCTACTCTGTGGCCATCGGTTCCGGTGTCGCACCTCTGTTGATTTTCATGGGGGTGGGTGCGCTAACCGACTTCAGCGCGCTGATCGCCAAGCCCTCCACGCTGCTGCTCGGTGCGGCGGCACAGTTCGGGATATTCTTCACGCTGATCGGCGCGCTGGCGTTGAACGCCTTCCCCGGATTCGATTTTACTCTCGCCGACGCCTCGGCCATCGCGATCATCGGTGGCGCAGACGGTCCGACCGCGATATTCCTGGCGTCCAAACTCGCACCGGATCTGCTCGGCGCCATTGCGGTGGCGGCCTACTCCTACATGGCGCTGGTGCCCATCATCCAGCCGCCGATCATGCGGGCACTGACCACCCAGGCGGAACGCGAGGTGGTCATGTCGCAGCTGCGTCCCGTCAGCAAGCTGGAAAAGGTCATGTTTCCGCTTACCGTCCTGTTGCTGTGCCTGCTGTTCCTGCCTTCGGCCGCCCCTCTGATCGGGATGCTGACGTTCGGCAACCTGCTGCGTGAATCGGGCGTCGTGGACCGCCTGAGTAAGGCGGCACAAAACGAGATCATCAACGCGGTTACCATCATTCTGGGGCTGTCGGTCGGTTCGAAGCTGCAGGCCGACAAATTCCTCAGCGTGGAAACCCTCGGAATACTGGCGCTCGGGGCCGTTGCCTTTTGTGTTGGCACAGCGGCGGGCGTGCTGATGGGCAAGATCATGCATCGTATGTCAGGCGGTAAGGTCAACCCGCTGATTGGGGCTGCTGGGGTGTCTGCCGTGCCCATGGCGGCCCGAGTGGTCAACAAGGTCGGGCTCGAGGCAAATCACCACAATTTCCTGCTGATGCACGCCATGGGGCCGAACGTGGCCGGCGTTATCGGTTCGGCAGTTGCGGCCGGGGTATTGCTGGCCGTCGTCGGAGGCTGAACAGGCGCACACTAAACGCCCGTAATCCATAACTTTTTTGTTGCCTCGTCGCGGGAATTTACATATCATTCCGCGCTTATGTTGTCGCTTTTGCCCGACTTCGCCGATCCGCTGCGTCTTTGCGAGCTTGGAAAGGTCTACGAGGGTGCGGTCCCGCTGGCCGAATTGCCTCGTCTCGCGCCGCTTCTGACTTCTTCGGAAGGCGAAGCGGCGTTTGCGTTGGCGTTCTACACCGATGCCGAGCGCCGGCCGACTGTGAAGGTGACAGTGCATGCAAAGCTGCCGTTGCGGTGCCAGCGTTGTCTCGGCAGCATGCGTCAGGAAGTGAGTTCCGATTCGGTGCTGGTGGTAGTCTCCGGGACGGACGAAGCGCAGCGATTGCCGGACGATGTGGATCCGCTAATGCTCGAGAACGCGAAGATGGATTTGCGTTCTCTCATCGAGGACGATCTGATTCTGGCGATACCGACGGCACCGACGCATCGACCCGAGGATTGCAGCGTGAAGCTGAGTGAGGTCAACGCGCAGCAGTTGCCTGAAAGGTCTTCGAACGAGGATAAGCCGGCGAACCCTTTTGCGGCGCTGGCGGATTGGAAAGACGACAGAAAGAACCAAGACTGAATGGTCTTTAAGGAGACGAAAAAATGGCGGTCCAGCAGAATCGAAAAACCCCTTCCAAGCGCGGCATGCGACGCTCGCACGACGCCCTGAAGCCGGAGGCCCTGTCCATCGATCCGACTTCGGGTGAGACGCATTTGCGCCATCATGTCAGCCCGGACGGTTTCTATCGTGGCCGCAAAGTCGTTGATAAATAACCGGCCGGCCATTGTCGGCGACCTGGCCCGGTAAGAGCCGACATCCTCCCGCATGACGCAGTCAATTACCATTGCGCTGGATGCCATGGGTGGCGACCACGGCCCCCGTGTGATCGTTCCTGCTGCCCTGGGCTATCTGCGTAAGGACCCGGATTGTCGGCTGATCCTGGTGGGCCGCGAAGACGCCATTCGGGAGCATCTGCCACAGGCCGACCTGCCGCGGCGGCTGACCGTGCAGAATGCCTCGCAGGAGGTCGGCATGGATGAACTGCCCTCGCGTGCCTTGCGCGGCAAAAAGGACTCGTCCATGCGGGTCGCCATCGATCTGGTTAAGCAGGGTGGGGCCGACGCCTGCGTGAGTGCCGGCAATACCGGAGCGCTGATGGCCACCGCGCGCTTCGTACTGAAGACGCTGCCGCATGTCGACCGTCCAGCCATCATCACTTCGCTGCCGGCGATCGACGGCCGGACGTGGGTGCTGGATCTCGGGGCGAATGTCGACTGCGAGGCGGCGCATCTCTACCAGTTCGCGGCGATGGGGTCGGAACTGGTCTCGGCCGTGGAAGGCATCGAGCGACCAACGGTCGGCCTGCTCAACATAGGCCAGGAAGAGATCAAGGGCAACGAACAGGTCAAGGAAGCCCACGATCTGCTGAGCAAGAGCGAGTTGAACTACATTGGTTATGTCGAGGGTGACGACATCTACCTGCGCGAAAATCTGGATATCGTTGTGACCGATGGATTCGTTGGCAATGTGGCGCTGAAGAATACCGAAGGCGTGGCCAAGCTGATCCGCCACTTCATGACGGTCGAGTTCAAGCGAAATATATTCACCAAGCTTTCGGCGTTGGTCTCCCTGCCGGTGCTCAAGGCGCTGAGTCGGCGTATCGATCCACGACGCTACAACGGCGCAAGCCTGCTCGGGTTGCGCGGCATCGTTGTGAAAAGTCACGGTGGGGCCGATCAGTTGGCCTTCGAGCATGCGATTGCGATCGCCAAGAAAGAGATCCTTGCCGATATTGCAGGCCGAATCGAACAGCACGTGGGTCAGCGCCTGGATATGTCGGCAAGCGCATGAGTACGTTCGCACGCATCACCGGCACCGGCAGCTACCTGCCTGAAAAGGTGCTGAGCAACAAGGATCTCGAGGCCATGGTCAATACCAGTGACCAGTGGATTCGCGAGCGCACCGGCATTGTCAAGCGGCATGTGGCCGTAGATGGCCAGACCACCTGTGATCTTGCGGAACAATCGGCGCGACGCGCGATCGAGGCGGCCGGGAAAACGCCCAACGACATCGATCTGATCATTCTTGCCACAACCACGCCCGACAAGATCTTTCCAAGTACGGCCTGTCTGGTGCAGCAGCGCCTCGACATCCATGGCTGTGCCGCGTTTGACATTCAGGCAGTCTGTACCGGCTTCGTATACGCACTCAGTGTGGCAGAGAAGTTCGTTATGACCGGTGCTGCACGCTGTGCGCTGGTGATCGGCGCCGAAACCTTTTCGCGGATAATCGATTGGACTGATCGCGACACCTGCGTATTGTTCGGCGACGGCGCCGGAGCGGTGGTGCTGGAGGCATCGGATGCGCCGGGCATCCTTTCCAGCCACCTGCACGCCGACGGCGCCTACGAAAACCTCCTGCACGTTCCGGGCGGCGTTTCGCTTGGTTTCGATGTGCCGGTTGCGGACGGTGATCCGCACTTCACGCACATGAAGGGCAATGAGGTGTTCAAGATGGCGGTGAACACCCTGGGGCGCATCGTCGATGAGACCCTTCATGCCAACAGCATGAAGAAATCCGATATCGATTGGCTGGTACCTCATCAGGCCAATATCCGGATCATCAATGCGACCGCTCGCAAGCTGAACATGTCCATGGATAAGGTGGTCGTGACCGTCGATCAGCACGGCAATACCTCAGCGGCATCCGTGCCGCTAGCGCTCGATACCGCGGTGCGAGATGGCCGGATCCAGCGTGACGAGGTGCTGTTGCTTGAGGCGTTCGGCGGTGGCTTTACCTGGGGTTCGGTTCTGCTGAGGTTCTGATCAGGTAAGCCATGAGTAAGAGATTCGCAATCACCTTTCCAGGACAGGGGTCGCAGTCGGTTGGCATGCTCGCCGACCTCGCTGCGGATCATACGATCGTGCGTGAGACCTTTGCCGAAGGCTCCGATGCGCTGGGCATGGACCTTTGGGCGCTCAGTCAGCATGGGCCAAAGGAGAAACTCGACGATACGCGTATCACCCAGCCGCTGATGTTGTGCGCCGGGATTAGTGTGATGCGGGTGCTGGATCAGCAACTCGGCCGGCCGGCGATAGTGATGGCAGGGCACAGCCTGGGCGAGTACACCGCGCTGGTTGCCGCTGGCGTCCTGGATCTGGCGGCAGCCACGCGCCTGGTGGCTTTGCGTGGCAGCTTCATGGACGAGGCCGTGCCGGCAGGGACCGGCGCGATGGCGGCGATACTGGGCCTTGACGATGACCAGATACGTGCGGTCTGCACAGAGGGCGCGCAGGGGCAGGTGGCGGCAGCGGTGAACTACAACACGCCGGGGCAGGTGGTCGTGGCAGGCGATGCTGCGGCTGTCGCGCGGGTCATCAATCTGGCCAAAGCGGCGGGCGCGAAGCGGGCGGTGATGCTCGACGTGAGCGTGCCCTCGCATTGCTCCCTGATGAAACCGGCGGCAGAGCGCCTGGAAGCAGCGTTGCAGGACGTTACCTTCGAGATGCCGCTTGTTCCCGTATTGCACAATGTCAATGTGTCCGAGGCGGGCGACATCGGTGAAATACGCCGCCTGCTGGTGGAACAGCTGTGCAGCCCGGTGCGCTGGGTCGAGACCGTCCGCGAGATTGCCGGGCGTGGCGCGGAGGTGGTTTTGGAGGCCGGGCCGGGCAAGGTTCTGTCCGGTCTGGTCAGACGTATAGACAAATCAATCGAAGCCTTTCCGGTATACGATCCGGCAAGCCTGGATAATGCAGTGGAGTCAACGAATGCTTGAAGGACAGGTGGCATTGGTCAGCGGCGCCAGTCGCGGAATCGGCAAGGCAATAGCCGATATGCTGGGTGCGCAGGGTGCGACCGTTGTCGGGACTGCCACCACCGAATCCGGTGCCAATGCAATCTCGCAACGATTTGACGAGACAGGCAGCGAGGGCCAGGGCATGCGTCTGGATGTCGGTGACGAGGCCTCGGTCGATGCCGTCGTGAAAGAAATCAGCGAAAAGTACGGTGCGATCACGATTCTGGTGAACAATGCCGGCATCACACGTGACAATCTGCTGATGCGGATGAAAGCGGATGACTGGGATACCGTGCTGAATACGAACCTGACGTCGGTTTATCGGCTGTCGAAGGCCTGTCTGCGAGCGATGATGAAGGCCAAGACCGGTCGCATCATCAATATCGCGTCGGTCGTCGGCGCTAGCGGAAACGCGGGACAGACGAACTACGCTGCAGCAAAGGCAGGGATGTTTGGTTTCACCAAATCGCTGGCTCAGGAGGTCGGATCTCGCGGCATCACCGTCAACGCCGTGGCGCCGGGCTTCATCGATACCGATATGACCCGGGAATTGCCTGACGCGCAGCGCGACCTGCTGCTCGGCAACATACCGCTGGGTCGCCTGGGGCGGCCCGAGGAGATCGCCTCGGTGGTGGCTTTCCTGGCATCTGATGCTGCGGCCTATATTACCGGGGAAACCCTACATGTGAACGGCGGCATGTATATGGCCTGAGCGACCGCTCGGCCAGGTCTTATCGCTGTTCAATTGACTATTAAAATGCAGCCAAGTGCTTTGAAGCCGCCCGCAAACTGACTACAATACGGCGTCACTGCGTGGCGCCCTCGATCACGCACCTGTGGAGGAATTGACAGAATGAGCTCTATCGAAGAACGCGTAAAGAAGATCGTCGTCGAGCAGTTGGGAGTCAAAGAAGAAGAAGTGGTACCTTCTGCATCTTTCGTCGACGATCTCGGCGCTGACTCACTCGATACGGTCGAACTGGTGATGGCTCTGGAAGAGGAATTCGAAACCGAAATCCCCGATGAAGAGGCCGAAAAGATCACGACTGTTCAGCAGGCGATCGACTACGTCAAAGCCCAAAGCTGATTTTGCATACACTGTTCGATACCCGGCCGTAGGCTCCGCGTCGTCGGACTGCGGCCGTTTGATTTGACCAGTAGCCTGTCCACAGGGGTTTTCCCAGATGTCAGAGAGAAGGGTTGTCGTCACAGGTCTCGGCCTGGTCTCGCCGGTTGGTCTTGACGTTGCGAGCGGCTGGGAAAACGTTCTCGCCGGCAAGAGCGGGATTCAGCCGATTACACATTTCGATATCGAGCCGTTCAGCGTGCGGTTTGGTGGTCCGATCTACGGCTTCGATGTCGAGCAGTACATCCCGAAGAAAGAGGCGCGCAAGATGGACGCCTTCATTCATTATGGGATTGCCGCTGGAATCCAGGCGCTCAAGGATAGCGGCGTCGAGATCGACGACAGCAACGCAAAGCGCATCGGTGTGGCGATCGGTTCGGGCATCGGTGGTGTGACCGGGATTGAGAACGGATACGGTGCCTATCTGAGCGGTGGTCCGCGCAAGATCTCCCCATTCTTCGTGCCGGCCAACATCATCAACATGGTTGCCGGCAACCTGTCGATCATGTGTGGCCTCAAGGGGCCGAATATTTCGATCGTGTCCGCCTGCAGCACGGGCGCACACAACATCGGCGATGCGATGCGCATGATCCAGTACGGTACCGTCGATATGATGGTCGCCGGGGGCGCGGAAATGGCGACTTCGCCGACCGGGCTTGGTGGTTTTGCTGCGGCGCGCGCACTTTCGACCCGCAACGACGATCCGCAGGCGGCCAGCCGGCCCTGGGACCGCGACCGTGACGGCTTCGTGCTCAGCGACGGCGCAGGCGTTCTGATGCTCGAAGAACTTGAGCATGCCAGGGCCCGTGGCGCACCTATCTACGCGGAACTCGCGGGCTCAGCGATGAACTCGGATGCCTATCATATGACGTCGCCGTCTCCAGGTGGCGAGGGCGCGGCAGACTGCATGCGCCTTGCACTGGACGATGCCGGCCTGAACATGGACCAGGTCGATTACGTCAATGCACATGGCACCTCGACGCCGGCCGGCGACATCGCCGAGACCCAGGCGGTCAAACTGGCCTTTGGCGATCACGCCTACAAGCTGGCGGTCAGCTCGACCAAATCGATGACAGGGCATATGTTGGGTGCAGCCGGTGGTGCGGAGGCCCTGTTCACGGTCCTCGCGGTGCGTGATCAGGTGATGCCACCGACCATCAACCTCGATAACCCGGGTGACGAGTGCGACCTCGACTACGTCCCGCACAATGCACGTGAGTCCAAGGTCGAGGTCGCCATCTCCAACTCCTTCGGGTTTGGCGGGACCAACGGGACCCTGGTATTCCGCCGCTTTACCGGCTAGGGAGGCCCCCATCGGCTGGGGCATGCCGGTCTGATGCGCGACGAAGCACTCATCGATGGCGTCGCTGCAGCCGGCGATTGCATGAGCGAGCGGGCCTTCCAGTTCGGTGACGGACTGTTCGAGACCATCGCCATCGTCGATGGAGCACCCTGCCTATGGAATCTGCACAGCGAACGCCTTGCGCTCGGCTGCCAGCGCCTGCGCCTGCCGCTGCCGGATTTCGACGTGCTTCATGCGGAATCGCGTGTTTTGTGTGCCGGCCGCGCAAGAGCGGTACTGAAACTCTACTGGACGGCCGGAAGATCGGCCCGCGGCTATGCCCGCCCGCCGGCAATGCGGCCGCGGCGCATGCTGCGGGTGTCGGATTGGGCTTCAGGCGACACCGGCGTCGCCTGGACGGTGCGCCAATGCCGGCACCGATTAAGTGAGAATCCAGCGCTGGCCAAAATCAAACACCTCAATCGCCTCGACCAGGTCGTGGCGCGCGCCGAGTGGGACGATCCCGCGATTGCCGAGGGAATTATGCTGGGGCAGGACGGCCGGGTGGTATGCGGCACCATGAGCAATCTGTTCCTGCAAATCGGTGATACCCTGCGCACGCCGCACATCGAGCATGCCGGGATTGCCGGTGTGGTGCGGCGACTGGCTCTCGAACTGGCAGCGCGGGACGGTCACCCTGTACAGGAGGCATTCATCTCGCCGGACGATCTTCGTGCAGCCGATGCGGTCTATCTGACCAATTCCCTGATCGGCGTGGCGCGTGTTGGCCGCTTCGCATATACCGACTACGACACCAAATTGACCGAGCATCCCTTGATGAGCGAGACGCGCCGCCGTTGCCATCGGCCAGGTGGCGAGGGTGCAGCACATGAATAAGCTGATCGGATTTTTCGTCCTGGTGGCCAGCATGCTTGCCGGCTGGGCATGGATGGAATACCAGGGTTTCATCGCAACACCGCTGCGCATCCCGCAGGGCAGCGTTATCTACGAGGTGCCGAAAGGGGTGACTCTGGCCGCGCTGGCCCGTGACCTGGAAGCCGCCGGGATGATCCCCAATGCCCGTTACCTGCAATGGTACGGCCGTTATACCGGCCAGGCGAAGCAGATTCGTGCCGGCGAGTACCGGCTGAGTGATGAACTGCTGCCCGATTCACTGCTGGCCTTGCTGGTTTCCGGGAAGTCGGTGACTTACAGCCTAACGCTGTTGGAGGGATGGAACATACGCCAGGTGCGGTCTGCCGTTGCTGCCCACGAGTCCTTGACACAGACACTCGACGGGGTAGACGACGCCGTTCTGATGGAACGGCTCGGTGTGGCCGGCGAACATCCCGAGGGACGGTTTTTCCCGGATACCTATCAGTTCACCCGCGGCATGACCGACGTCGAGTTCCTGCGCCGTGCCCTGCATAAGATGGACGGGGAGTTGGAGGCCGCCTGGGCAAAGCGCGTCGATAAACTGCCTCTGGCCAATCCCTACGAGGCGCTGATCCTTGCCTCGATCGTCGAAAAGGAGACCGGGCAGGCTTCCGAGCGTGCGGAAATCGCCGGCGTGTTCGTTCGACGCCTGCGCAAAGGCATGAAGCTGCAGACGGATCCGACCGTGATCTACGGCATGGGCGAGGATTTCGACGGAAACATCCGGCGCAAGGATCTGCGGCAGGACACGCCGTACAATACCTACGTGCACCATGGCCTGCCGCCGACGCCGATATGCATGCCGGGACGGGACGCGTTGCGTGCCGCGGTAGACCCGGCCGCAGGCGATACCCTGTACTTCGTCGCCCGCGGAGACGGCAGCCATGTCTTTTCGGCCACCCTCAAAGATCACAACGCCGCGGTCAGGAAATATCAGCTCAGGCAATGACGCGTCCCAGGTTCGTTACCGTTGAAGGCATCGAGGGCGCCGGCAAATCGACTTGCCTGGTACAACTCGAGCAACGCATAAGGGCTCGCGGTCACGATCTGCTCGTTACCCGAGAACCCGGTGGAACCAGGCTCGGCGAGGACCTACGCGAATTGTTGCTGGGCCACCGGCATGACGGCATGGCCGACGATACCGAACTGTTGCTGATGTTCGCGGCGCGCGCCGAGCATCTGCATGCGCGAATCGAGCCGGCGCTCGCGGCCGGCGCCTGGGTGCTGTGCGATCGTTTCACCGACGCGACCTATGC
>Ga0316190_10004238_pt1 | contig 10431 bp, 13 predicted proteins | sample Eddworburrow2_MG_FD_204929 | JGI IMG/M metagenome (GOLD analysis project Ga0316190, IMG submission 204929) | Coastal sediment microbial communities from Maine, United States - Eddy worm burrow 2 | ecosystem: Environmental > Aquatic > Marine > Coastal > Sediment | place: USA: Maine | collected... | reverse complement strand
CGTCCAGATCACACCGATGCCGAAAAAAAGGTTAATCCAAATATCCACAAGGTGATCGGCCTGTGCAATCTTTTCCACAGAAGCACCCTGATCTCTCAAATAATGCTTCAAACGCCACAGGGCGCCGGTATAAAATATGAGTGTTAAAAAAAAGGGGACCACAGACAGTCTGAGATTCTCATAGGCCCACGCAAGCACCCTCTGAACGCTGGGGACGTCCAACACGGATATGGCCAACACCTCAGACATATTCAACACGTATAGCAGCACGAGACCGAGGAACAATGCCCCCAATGCACCCGCGATGAACCCTCCCGAAAATCGGTTTGCAGAATAAGATTTGGTTCCCATATTAAGCCCTACTTTATTATATTTTTCTTTACTTCAGCCCCTTGTTTTATCAGGCTGGTATAGCGGAATAAACGAATGACTACTTTCTTTTCAATTCCGGCACGAGGTGCAGGTAGCATCCAGTAACAGCAGGATCGAATTGTATTGATCCGAAGCCGTGTAATAGGCACTTTTATCCCGGCAGGCTCTCAACAGGCCTTCTTCTTTCTGGCGGAGCTCATTTTCCATTTGATCCTCAATGTTTTTTATTGTTTCCCCAGTGCAGGAGGAACAAACATTATAATCATCCGGCAGTGATATGAAGGTTGTGTTGAAATATCGGTTGTAGTAGCTGCGAGCCTGAATTTTATCGATGATACCCTGGTCATGGGCCCATTCCAGAAATTCACTGAACCGGCGTTTGTTTTCCAAATCCGGATCGCGTTTGGCAACATCAATGAGCCGTACAAAGTAGTTGTCAAACATGGGCTCACATTCCAAATGTCCGAGGTCTTTTTCGGAATGGGCCAAGGCTTCTTCAAGATTCACGCCTGAGGGGAGTGTACAGGCCGGTTTTAAATATCTCCGATTCTCGCACGATAAAATCAGAAATCCGAGAATAACCACGATGAAAAGCAGGGTTTTGCCAGAATAGATTTTTTTTAACAAGCGCATCATGATGATACCTCCATTTTTGACCGGATAATTTGATTTCTTCAGGGGTAGTGACAAAAAGCTGAATCTGCTTTTACAAAGACATCCCGGTTTATTCCGATGGAGTTATTGGTCATAATTTGGGATTTTGGATTGCGGCCTCCGGCCCGGAGGGATTTTGGATTTCTGGAATCGCTACGCTCTATCAATGTATAATAGACAGAATTCCTTAATTCTAAAATCCAAAATCTAAAATCTAAAATTTCACCCAATTTATAGCGGGAAAAAAGGGCCTTTATAAAAGATTTATGCAAATCAGCAATTTTCACTATCCCGGATCCCTATTGTTCCAGCGGGCTTTGATATTCTGCCGTAGTGCTTCCCGGCGGGGGATCCGGGATGCCGCCCCCTTCACCGGTTTCTCCAAATAAAATCGTTTTTACCTGGTCGACCATTTCAAACATTTCCGGCGTAATAATACCGTAGGCCTGGTCGAGATCGATCATAAGCTTGGCGCGGCTGATCTCATCGCGGGTCAGTGCAATCAGATCCTGAACTTCCTGGGTATCGAGGTAAATTTCAGCAGCTACCGTTGCAAGGGACCCCCTTGAATCCGTTGTCGATCTCATCGCCACAAGGTTATAATATTGTCTGAACTTTTCGCTTAATTTTCTCGAAGGCCGTTTGTAGCGAGGGGTTTCGGCCGGTTTTTGAGGTGTTCCTGCAAGCAGCTTTTGCAGCCCCCGCGGTGTCGTTTTGTGTCCGAGTTCCTTGCGGATCCGTTTTTCCAGACTGGCGCCGGTGGCCCTGACGGAGTCCTCCATACCCGGCAGGCGTGCTTCCATCAGATCCAGCATCTCCAGGTAAGTCCGGCTGAGTTGGCCGGCGATCTCGCTGCAGCCCGACTCCACTTCGGACCCTTCGCATTTACTGGCCATGTAGAGCTCTTCCTGCTGATTCAGCCGATCGATCACACTCTGAAGGTCCGCTTCCATGGCCTTGGCCGCCTCCCCGGTATGTTTAATGTTTTCGACGACGGTGGTTGGAAACAGTCGGATAGTGGGGGATGTATTGGCTGCCGCTAGAATTTCCCCCCCGGTGAATACAAAAACGGATAGAATGAGTACCAGGCGACACATAAGCCGCTTTCGCCGGCTCCTTTCGGATTGGTTCCTCGATATTGTGTCCATAATGATTCTCCTGTCAGAATTTGGTTTTAACCTAAATGAGCGATTCAAAGTTATTAGACGGACAGCTCCTAGAGGTAGGTCTAATTTTACGAAAAAATATTCCGGTCACCGGATCATAGGTTGTCAAAAGGATCTGAAATACCCGGGATTTATTGATAGTATCAAACGATATTATCTTGACTTGATAGTATCAAATGATATTATCGAGGCTATGAAATACGACCTCACCCCGTGTCAAATTACATCGCGAAGGGTGATGATACCGGTGACTGTATAGAGTTTGTGGCTTTTATAATTAGACAGATAGAAAAATCGCTAAAGAAGCTAGTTGAAGAAACTCGAGGAGTAACGCTTACCGCTGAAAATCGGCTTGGGATTGGTCGGACGGCATTTGGTGAAAAAACGTTTTCACGCAAGAATTATCAAAATCTTTTAAAAACAATTTCAACGGCTACGGCCAGCAGGGACCTGCACAAAGGCGTCAAGATGGGTTTGCTGAAACGCTCCGGAGATAAACGCACATCGTTGTATCAGTTCATAGCGATAAAGGAATAACAATAAGTCTTTAATCAATGAGAAAGGGCTTGCGGTTTTTACAGTAATTAACCGAAGAGGATTATGAAATTTAGAAAACCTCAATTCATTGTGGCAATTTGTATTGTATCGAGATTGAGTGCCTTTTTGTCAGCTTTTTTGATAATTTATCCCCACCTTTCATATTTCCCTGCATCATGTTGCAGCAAACTTCCATACCCTTACTTCTGATAGAGCCTGAGCTTCGTGATCAATTCCTTTGCAATTTCTTGAGCCGCTTCAGAAGTGCTTTTGCGCATGACGCGATCCGCATCCGATCTGCCATATCCCCCCCAGGCGTTTTGCCAGGCAATATCCATAAGAGAATCCCCACTGGCCGTATCCAGTACCTGGGCACTGGCAGAGTCCGGTCTCCCGTCTTGGGCCATCCGGGCACTGGCTGTGAGCGTCGCATCCACCCCTTTTTCACGGAGGGCATCATAGTATTGCCTGACGCTAACCCCTAGTTGATCGATTCTAATTCCGCCGACCATCGCAGCGGTTTCATCTTCTGTAGTTATATTTAGCCCCCGATCCAGAAGCTCTTTAGCGATGGCGTCTCCCAGAACACCTGAATCCGGCATTATGGCGAGCCTTTGAATCGGCTTGATTTCAGCATCCGGCGATTGAGTTACCGATACTTTAGACCCACTGCAGCCAATCAGAATGAGTGTTCCGAGAATAGTTAGCCAATAAAACGCCTTCATCTTCTTGTCTCCCTTCACCATTTTCGAAATAAATATAAGTATAATAAGTATCATTATAGGAAAATAGCCGGAATTGCCCTATTTTAATATTGGCAAGTAGTCAGAAGTATTCATGCTGAAGGATTTAACGTGCAATAGTTGATACCTATCAGGATGATTTTGGCAAATATTCCAAGAAATTAAAACATCGATATCTTGATAAAATTTATAATGCAGTTCCCAAAATGGTAGGACGGAAATTTGTTTTTGCACATGTTTATGGAAAAGCACCAGGTGCGGCATGGGACAAAAATTTCCAGCCGCCTTATGGTTCGAAGAATCAAATTATTGCGTTATCATTGTATTCTCTTAAAAGGCCAGTTTGGTAGGAAAACCGGTCGACCAAGACCGTTACAGAGAAGTTTCTATTCTCTTTTACTATCAATATCAGTTACTTATCGTTGACCGACCCCCGTCCCGCAATTTTGTTCATTACTTATTCTTGCATCGGATAACCGGCATTTTTCCATGCTTCAACCCCTCCCCCGAGTGCCACTGCATTAAAATAGCCGTCCTTTAACAATTTTTCTGCCTGACCGGCAGCGCTTGCTTCCTGGTTTCAGGCACAGTAAAAAATGATTTCTTGCTCCGTTAATAATGAAGGGAGTTTTGCCCGCAATTCGCCCAATGAGATTGCTCCCAGCAGATGATTGCTCCTAAATTTTTCGTCATCATCATATGCACAGACAAGAAGAGCGACCCCGGAATTTACTTTTTGCCGGGCTTCCTCAACTGATATTCGAATAGGTTCTGTCATTTTATGGGTCTCCTTTGCTCTCATAGAATTGTATCTGTAATTTTAAAAACATTAATTACAGAATAAGACAAAGATTGGACATTTCAAGTCAATCAAGCAATCATGCCTCTTTATATTGATAGCGCACAAATCACAAGTTGACACCAACATGGGATACTGGTACGCTTTGTTCGCTTGGGAATACGGGGATATCAATAATTCTGCCCCAAAATGGTGGGAGCATGAAATGACCGTCTATGACGGTAACTACCCTGATTCCAAGATATTAAGCCAGGCCCGGTAGCAATATAATTGACCCGTCAAGATTCGATCGAATATAAGTTACATATATTATCTGAACCTCAAACCTCCTGTTTAATTTATAGAGAATAAAGGAGGTCCCCTTCATGGCCGAATACAGTATCAAGCGCAAACTCAGAGTCATCCTCTGTGCCGATGTAAGGGGTTACAGCGGCATGACGGGTGCGAATGAAGTCGGCATCTTGCACACACTCTCGTCTTACCTGGAAATAATAGTGAGCACAAAGCGCGAAGGGGAGGATAACGCGATTATCAGCACCAATGCTGCGCAAACTGGCAGATGACTGTTGGCAACAAATTTTTCATGGGAGGGAAAGAATGAAAAACTTAATGGTTAATTATGGAACGCTAATCAAGATCACCAGATCGCTAACGAAATCAAAAGATCCGGAAGAAATTATCAGAATGACGGTAGAGAGCATTAAATCAGCGCTGGGAATAAAGGGGTGCACGTTATTCCTGATGAATCGTCAGTCAAAGGAATTGGAAGTGGCGGCTTCAGCAGGATTGAGCGCCGATTATCTAAACAAAGGGCCGATAAGTGCTTTACACTCCATTGCCGATTCGCTTGAAGATGGACCCATGGCGATTTATGACGTGAGCGATGACCCCCGCATCCAATATCCTGAGGCCGCTGAAAAAGAGGGAATCGCTTCTATTCTTTCCGTACCAATTATGATCGGCGACGAGGCTATTGGTGCAATGCGGGCATATACCGCCGCAAAATGGGAATTTACCTTGGACGATGTTAATTTTGTCCAAGCGTTGGCTCAGATCTCAGGTATCCTCATTGAAATGACCCGATTACATAAAGGCCAGAGCGAATACATCGATACTATCGCCACTATGTGTGAGTCACCTGCGTTGTAGATCCATGATTTATCAAAATTGTTGATGCATCATCAGCCGAAACTTATCCGTGGTAAAATGGTGAAAATGAGAACTTCGACGGCAAACTAGAAGATGGATTGCAGAATAGAGAGATCTTTTGGGATCCCGGTTTGAAACGATTATAAAAATTATTTAGGCCACACCACCAATACTGATGTAAACCTGAACGCATAGGGATTGGTTCTGGCACAGCAGCCACAAAAACGCAACCAGGGCTCTTAACCGAGTCCCTCTGTTTAAAACCTTAAAAATGAGGGGTGCCATTACGGCAGAAAACGGTTTTAAACGTAAACTCACCGCTTTCCTAAGTGCTGTGCAGTTGCAGACAGCCGCATGACGCGAGATGATGAGGATGCCACCATCCGCACGCTGACAAATTATCTCACTGTCATGTAAGACTGGAAACAGCGCTTTATTTTTATCGCTTTTAAAATTACCTGATAGTTAGTGTGGTCCGACTTTAGTTTGATAGTTTGCTGATTAACTATTCAGTGATGCATATTTTTTCGTAATATCTTTGTATTCTCTTTCCAGCTCATTCATGACCTGAGGAGTAGCCTTAGCATTCAGTTCTAAGTCGCTTATCATTTCCGAGCATTTGAGCCTGTAAGAGTCTATTTTCTCTTTCAGCTGGGCTCTTTGGGTGCCGTCCGCTGCTTCGTACTCGCTAACAGCGTTACTATAGAGCTTCAATATATCCGACATTTTCTGCTTTTCTGCCGAGCCTCCGCATCCAATGACAAATATCAGTCCAAGAAGTGCAGAGAACAACATCACAAAATTCAGCGTTGATTTAGATTTTAACATTTCCAACCTCCAGTAAAATTGATAAAAATAGCGCTTTTATGAATTAAATTCAGCAAATGCACATGCAACAAACGGTTAAAGTCAAATGCAATCATTAATAGATGCTATTGGAAAAGTCAAGGGACATTTAAGTAAAATCTTAAATTATATTAAAATAAATTTTTCCTTCTATAACTGCTGATACCTCTCCAACAAAGCTATGATTTTGGAAGGCTTAAAAAACTGATGATATTTAAGATCACTGCTCGAAAAGTCTGACTTCATGTTTCTGCTATCTTCTATAATACCAGTGGCTTAAAGTTCAAGATACTAAAAAGATATCTTGAAGCCGACAATCGCTTTTAACCGCCATGATTTATATGCGGCAATGACTCTCCTTCACTTTATTGAAATATTTAAGCGCATCTTGCATAGATTAGATATTCTCATTAGGTGTCACCAGCAAGAATCGAACTTGCGACCCACAATTAGTCCTTTTCCTTCACCTCCAGATAGGCCACCTTATCGTCGATACGAATATGCAGGACCTCCTCCGGGCCGAACAGACTTTTTTTCTGGTAGTAGGGTTTTGCAAGCAAAACAAGATTCAGATCCTTCACCGCAAGCCCTCTTCGCTGCAAAGCAGTCAACAGCCGGCTTACCCGCTCTTTTTTTTCCCACTTGAGGGCATCATTTTCCAGCAGGATATCCTTTAATCCCTGATCCAAATCCAGCGAGGCTAAAATTACCCGGGGGCGGTGGGTCCATTGTTTAATTGCAAGGGGGCCGCCGATAAGCAAGACCAGTAGGATGGAGGCCGCCAGCGCATAGAACATGCGGGTTCTCCACCAGGGAGCAGACCCGGGTTGCAGGGTCGTTTCGGCAGACACGTCCTTAAGGGTTTCTTGGAGGATTTGATAGCATCTTTGGCAGCGGTTGAGATGACCGATCAGGTGCCGGCGTTCGGCCGTATCGACTCCTCCTTCTGCAAGGCGTGCCAGGTCCTCGACAGGAATATGGTCCTCGGATTCCGTCCCAACTGATGGTTTTATCGTTTTATTCATCCATTTACCCATTATTGACCTCTGTATATTTAGACGGACACATAACAAGAATTTACGGTTCGCGGATACCCACCGCCAGCAATTTTTCCCGGTATTTTGTCAAAAGATTTTTCAGGCGTTTTCCGGCAGTCGCTGCCGGCAGGCCGATGACCCTCGCCGCCGCCGCCACCGACAGGTCGGAGCCATAGACGAGCCTGACCAAAAGTTGATCATCTTCCGAAAACGCCACAGTCGTCTCCCGGATAACCTTTATCGCATTAATTCGGTTTTCCCGGTCTATCTTTTGGATCAAAAATTCCAGTGGGTTGGCGCCTTCAGGGTTGATATTTTTAAAGGCACTTTCAGGTGTTTCATCGATGGACTGAAAAGCAGGATTTTCCCGGCAAGGTGCCTTTTTGATCGACTCAATTTCTTTGATGAATTCAATATAAGATCCGCTGTACAAACCGTCGATCCTGAGAAAATCATAGGCATCGTCAAAGCTAAATTTTTGCCAGCACACAAAGCGGTAGACTGCTTCAGCCCATTTGCCGAGCTTTGCCACCCTGGCAGGAATCCGTCTGCGGCCGAATTGCTTGCGCCTGAAGTCGATAACAAGGGAGTTGATCAGGGCATAAAGGAAGGTATTTAGTTTGCTTTTACCTCTGAAGGCCCGCAAACGTTTAAAATTATCTGCCTTGAGGCTGTCGATCACATAAAGGTAGCATTCGTTTTGGTCGTTTTCAGCAGAAAAGCGCCTTTTGCAAACGGCTTCTATTTTTGCAAGCAAATCGCTTGAAGAAAGAATTTTCTCCGGATCCATCATTTTGCCGTTCGCTCGTTAAGTTTTCAGCTGAGTTTTCATAGTTATTTTAGTCAATTAGATGGCAACTCGTCAATGGGCCGCTCTCAAAAAAAATTGTAAACCATTTCAGCCGGTCCTGCGTCTAAATCAACAAATCCTTAACAAAAAGGAGGCGAACCAATGAAAGCAATGCTACTGAAAATGAGTGTGATGACGATAATGGTGATTTTTCTATTTGCCGGTGCATCCTGGGCGGATGACGCAAAAAACCGGCATCATAAAATTGTCAGAAATAAGCACATCCGCACTGAACCTGACAGAAGCGACAGATACCGGGAACCGTCTCACCATAGCCGCAGAGGCTATGAGCACCCCCGGCGTCATTACGTAAAACGTTATGTTCGTCATCCGGCAGTCCACAAAGCCAAAAAAAACGCCTTTAAACACGGTCGCAAATATCACAGACCGGTTCATAAACAGGATCATCACCGCCATAAGGTGATTCGCAAACATTACCATAAGCACAAGCCATCCTACAATGTATTTTCATTTAGGGTGCCGGCCTTCGAACCGGGATGGTCCGTCACCTTCAAGACAAAAAACAGGTGGTAAGTTGAATAAATCTGTAAGAAGGTATATTATTCATTACCGAATCTAAATATCTTCTTACAGCTAATCAGTGTTCGGCAAACACCTGGTACATAGATTCATAAAGGCTGTAACGTAAAACTTAAGGTCAAAAGCGTGTCTGATGAGCATTTAAGCCTGGCAAAGCAGGACTCATACGAGTTTGACGATTCATCAAGCGATCCAAGTGGATCGAATCCGGTATACGGCGATGAAGAACTTGTGCGCCGTGCCCAAAATGATGATCCGTGGGCGATTGAGCAGCTGGTTCTGCGCTACCAGAAAAAGGTGTACCAAATTTCCTATCAAATGCTTGGCGGAGATGAACAAGAGGCCCAGGACCGGACACAGGATGCATTTTTAAAAGCATTTCGAAAAATTAAGCAATTCAAGGGTAACGCTTCATTTTACACCTGGCTTTATCGTATTGTGATCAATACGTGTCTAGATTCCCGCAGACAAAAGCGGCGCTGGAAGGAGATTTTTTTTCCCTGGCGTTTGGAAAGGCAAAAAGAAGAGAGTTCCACCCCTTCATTGGAAGAATACCCGGACACAAACAAGAATGCAAACCCGCTGTCTATGGCAGGCAAACGACAGCTTGAACACGATGTAAAAAAAGTCATGAACACTTTATCTGAAAGGCAGCGCGACATATTTCAGTTGAAGATTTTTCATGAAATGAGTATACCGGAAATAGCCCAAATGATGAACTTGGCGGAAGGAACCGTAAAGACTCATCTTTTTCGAGCTACTCAGGTCATCCAAAAAAAACTGAAGGGATGGACCGATGCTTAAAGGAGGTGCCGGCATGGAAGCATGTCATGATCAGAAAAAAAATATAGTGATGTTTGCACACGATGAACTGGATTCAAACTCCGGCAAAGAGATCGAAAACCACCTTGCGAAGTGTACATCTTGCCGAACCGAATATCAGCAACTGTTGTCCTTGCTGGGAAATATCAGAGAAACCGTATCGTCACCGGAGTTGTCTCCCAAACAGGTCAACTCACTGGTCACCAATATTAAATGGAAATTAAAAGACCGGCAAAAAGACAACTGGTGGCACCGCTATCTATATTTCAGACCTGCACACCGGATTCCAGCCATTGCCACGGCGTGTATTTTAATCATTGCCGCAGGTATCATCGGCTATTTAAAAACCGATGACACGAATGAGTTTCAACCGGTTGCCATTCAGCAAAATGAAGAATCAATGTTAAGTGATACGGATCTGGAGATCGTAAAAAATTTAGAGCTTTTAAAAGAAATGGATGCGATTCAGAAGTTATCCCAGGTTGTTGATCTCAATGGTGAAAGCAACTCACAAGGAGAATTCGACAACGAATCAAGAGGAATGAGACAGGATGCGTATCGAAAATATTTTGTTTAAAACCCATTGTTTTCGATTGAAATACTTGCCTGCGACAGTCGGTTTAATCGTTATATTCTGTTGCAGTCCGCTATGGGGCTCCATTCCGGGCATTCATCAGCTGCCCGAACCTATCTTGTTTTCAGATCAATACAAAGGCCCTCTGACGGAGTATCTCTGCAAACGCGGTTCCCAAAATCAAAATTTCCAGCAGTGGCAGGACCTGTCCCCTCAAGAACAGGAAAAAATGCGGAAAAAATACAGAGAATGGCAATCGCTGCCGCCGGAAGAGCAACAAACAATACGCCGGCGTATGAATCAATTGAATCGTATGCCTTCTCAACAACGCAAACTGTATAA
>Ga0316190_10004235_pt1 | contig 10433 bp, 8 predicted proteins | sample Eddworburrow2_MG_FD_204929 | JGI IMG/M metagenome (GOLD analysis project Ga0316190, IMG submission 204929) | Coastal sediment microbial communities from Maine, United States - Eddy worm burrow 2 | ecosystem: Environmental > Aquatic > Marine > Coastal > Sediment | place: USA: Maine | collected... | reverse complement strand
CTCCGGAAACGGCGACGAGGGCGAGCGGGCGGGCGAAGCCACCGGCGTGGAGCGCGGCGACGAGCGAGGTCTCCGCGCACAGGCTCAGCCCGTAGGACGCGTTCTCGACATTGCTGCCGGTGACAATGCGGCCGTCCTCGAGTCTGGCCGCCGCGCCTACGGCCAGACCGGAGTACGGCGCGTACGAGCGGGTGGCAGCGTTCTCGGCCGCCTCGGTCAGAGCCTGCCAGTCCGAATCCATGGCCCCATCTTGCCCGCTGGCGCAGACACCGCGGGTGGGGATAGGCGCCGGGACATTCTGGAGATAAGACACTAGGTTCGCCACAACTCGCGAGATTGTTACTGAATACCGCCAACTTGGAGGCGACCATGCGGAAACACATTCTGTTACTCATCGGCCTGTTTGCCGCGTTCAGCTTCGTCGCTGCGGCGTGCGGAAGCGATAGCGATGATGTCGCCACCGACGACACAGCTGAAGAGTCGACCGACGAGACGGATGAGGAGGCGATGGAAGACTCCGATGAAGAGTCCACCGGCGAGGCCCTCAAGTCACTCGATGCCGAGTGCTCCGACAGCGGCTCGCTCGAGTTGCCCGAGGACTTCAACGTGGTGCTGGTGACCGATATCGGCAAGGTGGATGACGGCACGTTCAACCAGTTCGCCTTCGAGGGTATGGAAGGTGCCGCCGACTGTTTCGGGTTCACCGATGCCACCAGCTTCATCGAGACCGTTTCGGAAGCCGACTACGCCAACAACATCGCCGCCGCGCTGGAGAGTGAACCCGAAGTCATCGTCACCGTCGGCTTTCTGCTCGCCACCGACACGCTCGCCGCCGCGCAGGCCAATCCCGAGGTGAAGTTCGTCGGTGTCGACCAGTTCCAAGTTGAGTACCCCGAGAACTATGTCGGTGTGCTGTTCAACGAGCACGAGGGGGGCTATATGGCCGGAGTGCTCGCCGCCAGCATGAGCGAGAGCGGGACGATCGGGGTTGTGGCCGGCCGAGAAGATGTGCCGCCGGTGGTCAAGTACGTCAACGGCTATGAGGCCGGTGCCAAGTCGGTCAATGCGGACATCAACGTTATCAGCATCTACAACGAGTCGTTCGGGGACCCGGCCAAGGGCTCATCGGACGCCGAACAGATGATCGGTGAAGGCGCCGACGTCATCTTCGGGGCCGGTGGCCCGACCGGTTCGGGTGGCGTGGCCGCCGCAACCGCCGACGGAGTGTGGGGCATCGGTGTTGACCAGGACGAGTACTTCACCACCTTCGACGGGGGCACCGCCCCCGGCTCGGAGTTCCTGATCTCATCGGCCATGAAGCGGGTCGACCTGTCCGTGTTCCGCAACGTCCAGGGCGCGATCGACGGCACCTTCGCCGCCGACGGCAACATCTTCGTGCTGACCGCCGCCAACTCGGGGATCACCTACGCCCCGTTCCACGATGCCGACGTGAACGATGCTGCCGCCAGTGCCACCGAAGCGGCTCGCCTCGGTCTGGCCGACGGTTCGGTGGACACCGGGGTGTGTGGCATCGACGGTCTGTTCGTAGGCGAGGGCTCGGCCTGCGACTGAGTCGAGTGTCGTCCGGGATCTGCGCCTCGGTTCGCGTCACCGATGAGTGACGGGGCCGAGGCGCGGACCGCCCGCTCGCCGGTGCTCGAGCTCTCGGGCATCACCAAGACCTTTCCCGGGGTCATCGCCAACGACGACATCAGCTTCACCCTGAACGAGGGCGAGATCCATTGCCTGCTCGGGGAGAACGGGGCAGGCAAGAGCACCCTCATGAACGTGGTGTTCGGGCTCTACCAACCCAATTCGGGCACCATTCGGGTGCGGGGCCAAGAGGTCAGCTTCGAAAGTTCGGCGGACGCCATCGCCCGTGGCATCGGCATGGTGCATCAGCACTTCCAGCTCGTGTCGGTGTTCACCGTCACCGAGAACGTCATGCTCGGCGACGAGGTCACCAAGGGCGGTGGGCTGGTGCTGGACACCGACCGCGCCCGGCAGCGGATCCGTGAGGTCAGCCAGCTCTACGGGTTGAACGTGGATCCCGACGCCCGTGTCGGCGACCTCTCCGTCGGTGAGCAACAGCGGGTCGAGCTGGTCAAGGCGTTGTTTCGAGACGCCGACATCCTCGTGCTCGACGAGCCCACCGCCGTGCTCACCCCGGGCGAGGTGGACGAGTTCTTCGGTGTGGTCCGCAATCTGGTCGACCAGGGCAAGTCGATCGTGTTCATCACCCACAAGCTGCGCGAGGTGCTGGCCGTGGCGGACCGCATCACCGTCATCCGCAACGGCAAGGTGGCCGGCGACGCCGACCCCGGCGTCGCGACCCAACAATCGCTGGCCAACCTGATGGTCGGCCGAGACGTGGTGTTCCAGGTCGAGAAGAGTCCCGCGAGCCCAGGCGGTGTCGCAGCGAAAGTCGAGCACCTCCGTGTGGACGACGAGCGCGGGTTGCGGGCGGTGGATGATCTCAGCTTCGAAGTGAGAGCCGGCGAGATCTTCGGTGTCGCCGGGGTGCAGGGCAACGGCCAACGCGAGCTGGTCGAGGCCATGACCGGAATGAGGCCGATCGTGTCCGGCCGGGTCGAGATGCTGGGCCAAGACGTCACCTCGGCGCGGCCCCGGCGTATCGCCGAGCTCGGTGTCGGACACATACCCGAGGATCGTTCCCGGCATGGGTTGGTCACCGAGTTCTCCATCACCGACAACCTGGTGCTCAATCGCTACCACCACGCCCCATTCGCCCGTCGCTTCATCCGCCAGCGAGGCGCCATGGCGGAACACGCACTGGAGCTGGTCCAGCAGTTCGATGTGCGAACACCCGGAGTCGACGTGGAGGTGGGAACGTTGTCGGGCGGCAATCAGCAGAAGGTCATCGTCGCCCGTGAACTGAGCCGGAACATTCGGGTGCTGGTGGTGGCTCAACCGACCAGGGGACTCGACGTAGGCTCCATCGAGTTCATCCACCAACAGATCATCGCCCTGCGCGACGAGGGGGGAGCCGTGCTGCTCGTGTCCGCTGAACTCGACGAGATCCTCTCGCTCGCCGACCGGATCGGAGTCCTGTTCCGCGGCCGGCTCGCGGGCACGTTCGACGCGGCAGACGCCACGCGGGAACAGCTCGGCTATCTGATGGCCACCGGCGGCGAGCTCACCGCGGAGCAGGCGCCGTGAGCGGGGAAGGTCCACCGCAATGACCTCGGATCCGGACAACCTGAACCAACGAATCGACCGAGCCGGTGGCCGGGTCCGCGCCGCGGTGCTGGAGACATTCAGGCTCCAGCCTCTGCTCATCCCGTTCTACGCCCTGGTGCTCGCGGTGCTCATCGGTGGCGTGCTGATCGCCCTGGTGGGGGTCAATCCGTTCGAGGCCTACTGGGCCCTGCTGCGGGGTATGTTCGGCAACGGGGACCGTCTCGCAGGATCGATCGCCAGATCGGTACCGTTCATCGGTTCGGCGCTGGCGCTAGCGTTCGCCTTCCGCGCCGGCCTGTTCAACATCGGAGCCGAGGGCCAGCTGTTGGTGGGAGGGGTCCTGGCCGCGTGGGTGGGCACATGGGCCTGGATCGCCGATGTGCCCGGCTTCTTCGCCGTCGTGCTCATGGTGCTGGCCGGCCTGATGGGCGGAGCTTTTTGGGGTGGGATTCCTGGCGTGTTGCGAGCCAAGACCGGGGCCCATGAAGTGATCAGCACCATCATGTTGAACAGCATCGCGTTGTTCTTCATTCGGTGGATGGTGAACTCCCGCAATCCGGTCGTGCTGCGCGACGTGGCCAGCACGGTTCCCCGCACCGAGCCGGTGGCCGACAACGCCTTGTTGCCCAAGATCGTCGACAGCTCACCGCCGGTGCATTTCGGGCTGTTCCTGCTCATTGGCGCGAGCGTGTTGGCCGCGTTCATCTTGAACCGGACCATCTTCGGATTCGAGGTCGCGACCGTGGGCGCCAACGCTGATGCCGCCACCTATGCCGGCATGAACGTGAACCGGGTCATCATCGTGGTGATGGCCGTGTCCGGATCATTCGCCGGCCTGTCCGGTGCCTCGGAGGTGGCGGGCACCGCCGGCTTCTTCCAGCCGGGGTTCTTCCTGGCGATGGGCTTCGACGGTATCGCCATAGCCCTGCTGGCCAGGGTCAATCCCTACGCCATCATCCCCGCGGCGCTGTTGTGGGGGTCGATGCTGAACGGGGCCAGCCTCATGCAACAAGAGGCGGACGTCTCCGTCGATGTTGTCCGGATCATCCAGGCACTGGTCTTGTTGTTCGTCGCCGCCGACGCCATCGTTCGGTACGTGTTCCGGGTCAAGGTCGTCGAAGACACCTACGGGTCGGTACTCAGGGGGTCCAGCGGTGCCTAAAATCACCCTCCCAGGTGCCGTGGAGCCAGATGCCGTGGAGACAGAGATGTCGCGCGGCTCGCGTCGATCGGCTGCCCTGTTCGGAGGCGTAGGAGTATTGCTGCTCGCCGGGCTGCTGCCGAACCTGTCCGGTGAACGAAAAACCATCTCGTTCGACCGCCCGCCAGACGAGCCCAACTTTGGCTTCGACCCCGCTGTCGTCGTGGGGATCGTCGGCGCACTCTTTGTAGTGGTGGCGGTTCTGACCGCCCTGTTGCCACGGTCGGCATCACTGGTCCGTTGGCTGCGACTAGCGGCCGGGGTCTCGGTCATCCCCCTGCTTCTCGCGGTGTCGCTCGATCTCTCCCCGAGCTCGTCAACCAATGTGGTCAACCTTCTCAACGAGTCGCTGGTCCTGTCGACACCACTGGTGCTCGGGGCGATGACCGGGTTGTGGTCCGAGCGCTCGGGGATCATCAACATCGGTATCGAGGGGATGATGCTCTCCGCCGCGGGGGTGGGGTTCACGGCCTATGCCGTACTCGGCGGGGCTCAGGGCACGGGCTGGCTCGTTTTGTCGATCCTCATCGCGGTGATCATGGGCGCGCTGGCCGCTCTGCTTCTCGCGGTGCTCGCCATCCGTTTTTCGGTCAATCAGATTGTCGCCGGGGTGGCCATCAATCTCTTTGCGCTAGGTCTCACCGGTTTCCTCCGCTCCCAGGTCATCGTGGGACGAGGGGTCAGCATCGGGACCCCGACCGCAGATTTCGGTCTGCCCATCCTGTCGAGCATCCCGGTCGTGGGGGACCAGCTGTTTCGAGGCAAGCCGATCTACTTCTTGACCTATGCGGTGGTGGTCGCCACCTGGTTCGTGATGTACCGGACCCCGTGGGGGCTGAGGGTTCGGGCTGCGGGCGAAAATCCGCACGCCGCGGAGACCTTGGGTGTCGACGTCATCCGAATCCGCTACCAGTCGGTCATCCTCGGTGGGCTCATCGCCGGGTTGGCCGGAGCATGGTTCTCGATGGAAACCCAGGCCAGGTTCGAGGACAATATGACCAACGCCGCGGGCTTCATCGCCCTCGCCGCGTTGATCTTCGGCAAGTGGACGCCTTGGGGCGCAGCGGCGGGAGCGGTGTTGTTCGGCTTTGCTCGGGCTCTCGGCTCGCGGCTCCAGATACTCAACGTATCGATCGGCGACTTCGAGATTCCGAGCGAGTTCTTTCAGTCGTTACCCTTCATCGTCACGATTGTCGTGGTGGCCGGCGCTCTCGGTCGCGCTGTGCCTCCGGCCGCAGAGGGCCGTCCCTTCCACCCTTCGAAGTAGCATCTCGGCCGCCTCGAAGCTCGTGACAGCTCGTGACCCGGTCCATGTTGTGGCCTACTCCCCAACGCGGGGGACGACGATTTCCCCTTTGATGATCTGTGCTTTCAGCTTTTCAAGGTCGGTGACGATGTCCTCGATGAATCCGCCGCTCGTGCTGTAGCCGACACCGTCCACCGCCAGGTCGAGCGTTGTCGGTTCTGGCAAAAAAGTGGCCTCGTCCACGGCGAGGGCCGTGTTGTAGACCGCCACGTCGGCCCGCTTGATCATCGACGTCAACACATGGGGGGCCAGGACGGGGCCGGCGTTGCCGAAATGATCGAAGTCTGTGCCGATTGCCCAGACCTTCGTTTCGGGATCGAGCGCCCCGTCGCCGGATCCGCGGCGGCCGGAGAATTCTCTCGCCGACTCCAATACCGGTTGCGCCCAGTTTGGAGGGATGTAGTAAACGATGTCGGCTCCGTCTCCGTACAGCTTCATCGCTCGATGTCCTACCGCTTCGGGCTCGGGATCCCGGAGCAGGTCCAGATAGGCCACCTCAATCTCCACCGTCGGATCGACATGGCGAGCCCCGGCGACGAAACCTGCCTCGTGCCGGCGTTGGATCTCCGACCGTTCATCGCCGAGAAAGGCGATTCGGCCCCCGGTCGACTTCCACGCCGCGGCCGCCCCGACGAGAAAGGAGCCTTCCTCCACCCGGAAATGCAAAGAGCCCAGATTGGGGGTGTTGCTGTCCGCCTCCGAGCCGTCGATCACCGCGAAGTGGGTGAGGGGGTAGTCGTCGGCCACCGCGCGCACCGGCAAGTCGAACGTCGGCCCGATGGCGAGCACGAGGTCATTGTTCGAGGCGGCGAGCCGTCTCAGTAGAACCTCCGCGCTGCCATCTGTTGTCAGGGCCAGATCGTTGCCCCTGATGCCCAGGTTGGTAGCGGCGGCGCGCAGACCGAGGCGGGCCGAGTCGTTGAACGAACCGTCACCGAGTCCATTCTCGTCATAGACGATCCCCACCGATACATCGCTGGTCAACGGCGTGGTGATTCTGCTGTCGAGATCGGCCAGTTCGGGGGGTGCCTTGCTCAGATTCAGGCCGTTGGCCTGGCTCAGCCGGCTCACACCGAAGCCGATGAGTGCGAACACGGCGGTGACCGCGACGATCTGGCGAAGATGCCAGCTGTGTCGTTCGTCGTTCGAGGTCTCGCTCGTCATATGGTGTGAATCGGTCCCATCCAACCGGGTTGAGGCTGGACCGAGATGGTCGCCCATGGCCTCCCTGCCGTCAATGATTGTTCAGAACGGTCGGATGGCGACAGTGTGTTCCAGATTCAGACGGTTTTCCGAGCCAAGGCCAGCGCGTACAGACGGCGGCGCGACACCCCCGTGGCGGCTGCTACCTCGGCGGCCGCTTCCTTCGTGGAAAGCCCCCGTGCCAGCGCTTCGTCGACCGCTCGCTCCAAGTCCGCCTCCAGGGGCGGTTCGGGGGACGCTCCGGCCATCACGATGACGTACTCGCCGCGCGGTGTGGTCGTATCGACATGGTCGATGGCGTCGACGAGCGGCCCGCGCCAAACTTGTTCGTGGAGTTTCGTGAGCTCACGTACGAGCACGGTCTGGCGTTCGTCGCCGACCCGATCCCGAAGATCCTGGAGGGTTCGGGCCAGTCGATGGGGTGCTTCGTAGAGCACGATGGTGCGCGCCTCATCAGCCAGCTCTGCCAGCCGCGAGGAGCGGGCCGATCCCCGTCGCGGCAGGAACCCTTCAAACACGTACCGCCCCGCGGGTAGGCCGCTGATGACGAGCGCGGTGATGGCAGCCGATGGGCCCGGTATGACCTGGATATCGAAGCCGGCGTCGATGGCCGCACTCACCAGCTGTTCGCCCGGGTCGGAGATGCCGGGCATGCCCGCATCGGACACGACCGCTACCCGCTCGCCCCGACTCAGCCGGTCGATGACCCCGGCTCGGCCCGTGAACTCGGTGTGCTGGTTGATGGTCAACAGCCGTGGGGTCGGTATGTGTGCATGGGAAAGCAGGCGCCGGGTACGGCGGGTGTCCTCGCAGGCCAGGGTGTCGACGCGACCGAGCTCGGCCACCGCTCGCGGCGACAGGTCTCCGAGATTGCCGATCGGTGTGGCGATCAGCACGAGAACGCCCTTGGTCCCGGACTCGCTCACGGGCGGCGGACCGGTCTCGGGCGCGGCACCGCTGTGCCGGTCATCGCTACTCGTCCGGGAGGGCATGATCACCGTTTTCGAGCCGGACCTCGAGATGATCACCGGGCTCCAGGTTCCAGCGCTCGAACGCGCCGGCTTCCGCTTCGATCACCACTCTGGCCTTGAACATGGGCTTGGTGAGGCGGTGCGGAGCGAGGTGAATGGTGCGCAATACGACCAGCTCACGGTCGCAGAACGCCACGTCTATCGGAAATTTCATGCCGAGGGAGTGCACGGCCATGGCCGGCCGTAGGAGCAATGCGCCCTCCAGCCCAGGTCGGCCCAACAAGCCGAGTGACCGTGATCGAACGTCCTCGGCGATCTCCACCGTGGCCAGCACCTTCGCATCGCGCAACAACCATGGCATCAGTGTCGACCCCACCCCTTCGCCACCGGGCCTCGTGCCGCAATGGTCGGCCGAACCATGGTGTGGATGTCGACTCGCCTCGAACGGATCGGCATGTCACACGTTGAATCGGATCTCGACGACATCGCCGTCGGCTACCTCGTAGTCCTTCCCTTCGATACGAAGGGTGCCGGCGTCCCGGGCTTTGGACCAGGATCCGACGCTCAGTAATTCATCCCAAGGGATGACTTCGGCGCGAATGAACCCTCGCTCGAAGTCGGTGTGGATACGACCTGCGGCCGCCGGCGCGCGTGAACCGGCCCGAAATGTCCAGGCCCTGGATTCCTTCTCGCCGGTGGTGAAGAAGGTGCGCAGCCCGAGAGCGTGATAGGCGGCGCGGACGAACCGGGGCAGCGCTCCTTCACCCAAGCCCAGACCCTCGAGCATTTCGGTGCGTTCCTCGGGGGGTAAAAGGGCCGCCTCCGCTTCCAGCTGCACACAGGCGCCGAATACGACGGCCTCCGATCCCAGCTCCGTTTCCACGGGCGCCACGATGTCCTCGATGGTCTCCAGCTGGTTCTCGTCGATGTTGACCACGGCGAGAACCGGCTTGTTGGTCAACAGAAAGTAGGGCCGGAGCAGGTCGCGAGCGTCCTGGCCCATCTCGCTGCGATAGATCGGGGACCCTTCGGCCAGGGCGACGTGGGCGGCTTCGAGCGCTTCCACTTCGGGGATCAGGGAGCGATCCTGCTTCGCGGCCTTGCGCCGTTTGGAGACCTGGTTCTCCACCGTTTCGAGATCGGCGAGCGTCAGCTCGATCTCGACGATGCGCAGGTGCTCGAGGGGGTCGGTCGGCCCGGGTACATCTGCATCCTCGAAGGCCCGGAGCACGTACACCACGGCATCCACCTCTCGGATGCCGCCGAGGAACCGGTTGCCCAGGCCCTCTCCCTTGCTCGCCCCTTCGACCAATCCACCGATATCGACAAACTCGACACTGGCCGGAACGACCTTGGCCGACGAGCTCATCGCGGCCAGGCGATCCAGCCGCATATCGAAGACCTTGGCCGACCCAACATTGGGGTCTGTGGTGGCAAAGGCATAGGGGGCGGCGAGAGCACCACCGCCGGCCAGTGCGTTGTACAACGAGGACTTCCCCGCATTGGGTAGCCCGACAAATCCAAAACGCTCCATTAGAGCGCAGGCTACCCAGGAACCAACCGGTGTCCAGATTCGTCCCCCCGTTCACGTCGTGATCAACCGGTTCCATCGTGGCGCTATGATCTAGGAACCGTTGTCACCGAGAGATCGTGTGTTATGTCGAAGAAGACCTCGAAACGCAAGACAAACGCTCGTCGGAAAAAGGCGAACCACGGTAAGAAGCCCAACGCCGGCCGCTGATCTGATCCGGGTGGGCTAGCCATACGAGCCGTCCCGCGCCGAACGCCTCACCCGAAAGGTCCTGCTCACCGGATGAGCCCTGCCTTTCGGGTGAATTCGCGCGCCTCAGGCGGGTAGTCGCTCGATGAGGTGGGCCTCGCACTCCAACTCGACCGCTCGACGGATGTATGCCGACGACATGAGCGATGGCACCAGGTCCGCCTGGGCCCGAAGCCGCGCCGCCCGGCTGCGGCGGTTTTGAGCCACGAGGCTCCCGGTAACCGAGTCGATGGCAAACAGGTTTTGCTGATCGGTCGCCCGTTCGGCCGGGCTGTGTTGATCTGCCGTCCGTTCGGCCGGGCTGTGTTGATCGGTCGCCCGTTCGGCCGGGCTGTGTTGATCTGCCGTCCGTTCGGTCGTTCGTTGTCGTCTGACCGTGGATAGGTCCACCACGGTGGCGGTGGTCTCAGTAGGTCTCATCAAACCCAACCTCTGCGTAGCCGTTGAACTGTCATGTGTTGCGGCCTGGGACAGTTGGCCCAGACCGCAACTGGGGATCCGCCGCACACCGGTAAGTTGACACCACCCACGGCGCGATTGCGATGGGCGAATACACCCAAAAGTGACCAATAGTCGCCCACTGACCTCGCTAAGAAGGAATTCCCGTCACAGGAATGGCGGGAGCGGGGTGCCGCCAGTCGTGTTGTTGCCTTCTGGAGGTTCCGGGCGGGGTGGCGGGAGGAATTGTTGCCTTCTGGAGGTTCCGCGGGCGGTGGCGGGAGGAATGACTGCCAGGAGGCATTTGGGGCCGGTAGTGGGCCGGTGTTGGGA
>Ga0316190_10004234_pt1 | contig 10433 bp, 11 predicted proteins | sample Eddworburrow2_MG_FD_204929 | JGI IMG/M metagenome (GOLD analysis project Ga0316190, IMG submission 204929) | Coastal sediment microbial communities from Maine, United States - Eddy worm burrow 2 | ecosystem: Environmental > Aquatic > Marine > Coastal > Sediment | place: USA: Maine | collected... | reverse complement strand
TAAGAACAAAGTAGCTGCTCCTTTCAAGAAAACTGAATTTGATATTATGTACAACGAAGGTATTTCCAGAGAAGGTGAAATTCTTGCTCTAGGAGAACTACACGGTGTTATTTCTAAAGCAGGAGCATCCTATTCCTATGGTGAAGAAAAATTAGCCCGAGGCTATGATGCCGCTCGCCTATTCCTAAAGGAGAATAAAAAAGTAACCAACGCTATTCTTAAAGATATAAAAAAGGCCATCAAAGACGCTTAATGATAAACTAAAAAAGCCCCGTCTAGACGGGGCTTTTTTTAGTACTACTCCCTATGTAAATATTTTTTAGCCACAAAGAATACAGCACCTGAAATAAATATAATTAATACCACGCCGATAATACTATCCCCCATCCACTGCCCGAAGTATGTTAGAGCCGCACTAATTGGTATGAGACCAAAGACCGTAGCTAAAATAAAACTTGGTGTTTTAATTTTAGTTAAACCTGCCACATAACTAACGGCATCAAAAAAAGGTAAAGGTGGTAAACGCAATAGGAAAACTATCCAAGCTAAATGATTATTAGAAAATCTATTTTCCATCTTATTTAAATTCTCTACTGAAATAAACTTTAAAACTATTGGGCGACCAAATCTTCTGGCAATAAAAAAGGCAATAACAGCTCCTAAGGTAGCCCCTATTAAAGTCCAAATTAGTGCCCAAAATCCACCAAAAAAACTGCCGGCAAAAATAGCCAATGGACTTGAAGGTATAGGAGACAGAACAATGGCTAATATCATTAGTAAAATGTAGACTAGAGGGCCCCAGGCCCCAGCCATAGAGACATATTCCTGAAATTGAAGCATTAGGTCTTCCATCTTTCTATTATACTTTAATCAAGTATAATATAGAAATTATGTTAGATTATAATGAAATAACAGTTAGAAAATATATAGTAGTAGACGGTACTCCTTATGAGGTACTAAGCTCTCATGTTTCCAGAAAACAAGCTAGAAAACCTGTTAATCAAACTAAACTTAGAAATATGATATCTGGAAAGGTCACAGAAAAACCATTCCACCAATCAGAAAAAGTGAAAGAAGCGGATATTGCAATAAAGAAAATAAAATATCTATTTGAAAATAAGGGACAAATTTGGTTTGCCGAAGAAAATGATCCCAGTAAAAGATTTGAATTATCTGGAGAAATTGTTGGTAATAAAATAAAATTTGTAAAACAAAATTCTCTAGTTGATGCTTTAGTTTTTTCTGATGAGATTATTGGTATTAAGTTCCCTATTAAAGTTGAGCTAAAAGTTAAAGAAGCTCCCGACGCGGTTAAAGGTAATACTGCCCAAGGAGCCAGTAAGCAAATAACTTTAGAAACCGGAGCAGTTATTAACGCCCCAATGTTTATAAACGAAGGTGATATTATTCGCGTAAATATCGACACCGGAGACTACGCCGAGCGTGTGGAGAAGAACTAATTTTTAAAAATTAGTTCTTTAAAATTAGATTCCTTAAACACACACGTTCATTGTTCCTACACCCCCCTCTCTTTTTTTTATTATTTACCTATTTATATGTCAATATACTGACATACTACCAGTCATTTATTCTTTAAAAAGTTTTGCCGGATTAGTGCCATAACGAGGCAATGGTTTAAAAAGATTTTCTATATAACTTTGCAGAGGACCTTTTCTTAGGGTTTTACAGAGCTGACTGATATTTAAAAGTTTCCCACCTTCAAGTTTAACTTGAAGTTTTGTGGCTGTGTTATGACTCAAACCTAAAACCATTCCTGTTTTATAAGAGCTTATTCCTTGTGATAACAAAGAAATAGCTGCTAAACGTTTACCGAGCATGACTTTCTCTGTTGGAGTAAGTAGTTCGCCAAAAGCGGCCTCTTGTTTTTTTTGAGAAATATTTCTATCACTAATTGCAGAAAAAAGGAGTTTGTAAATATTTTTTAAAATTTTTTCATTAACTTGTTTAGGTGAAATATGTGGCATATTTTTATTTTTTATATTAATTTTTTTATATATATGTCAATATATTGACATATATATAAAGATACTAAATTAAATATATAAATACAACAAAAATAGCCTTATAGACAAAAAAACCGCAGTAGTTTCAGCCACCGCGGTTTTTTAATTTTTGGAGATTTATCTTGAAACGTAAGCTAAGAATCCCATGAATCTAGCTCTTTTAATAGCCTGGGCTAATTTTCTTTGATTTTTAGAACTAATCCTTGTTTGTTTTTTAGACAAAATACGAGCATGAGGATTAAGGAACTTTTTTAAAAGCTCTGTATCCTTATAATCGATATGTTTAACGCTATTTGATTCTAATGTATTTGAACTCATTGTATTTTAAATTATTATATAACAAACCTATTAGAAAGGAATGTCGTCTGGGTTAATATCTTCTTGTGGGTATTCTATTGTCTCTAATTGTTCCGCTGGAGCTGTTTGTCCTGCTTCTTGAGCTTTAGGAGCTGTTGCTGCTCCGTCTCTTCTTGGTCCGAATTGAACTCTATCAGCAATAATTTCTGTACGATATTTTTTAGTACCATCTTTGTCATCCCAACTTCTTGTTTGCATTCTACCTTCAATCAAAGCGCTTGCTCCTTTTTTTAAGTATTGAGCAGAAGTCTCAGCTTGGCGACCAAAAACAACAATGTTGTGATAGTCAGCTGCTTCTTGTTTAACTCCGTCCTTCATCCAAACACGATTTGTAGCTAAACTAAAAGATGTAACCTTAATACCAGAAGGTAAAGATTTTAATTCTGGGTCTCTGGTTAAATTTCCGATAATTAAGGCTTTGTTTAAATACATATATTTGAAATAGACTAGCTAATAACTAACTCTTCAATACTTTCATCAATTTCTTTTTTATTGATGGGTTTTTTCTCAACTTTTTTAACTTCTTTAACTTCCCCTTCTTTATTCTCTTCTTCTTTAGGGGTGATATTTTTCTTAACGACTGTCAGAGCATCGTCTTTTTCAGTTTTTACAATTAATAATCTCAACATTTTATCTGAATTTTCTGCGCTATTTTTAAGAACCTCAACAGATTCTGGTTTAAGATAAAACTTAACCCAACCAAAATAAGCAGAATCAAAAGAAGCTCTTTTGTGAGAAGTAACTTTACTCATTGAATAAGCTAAAGTTATTAATTCTGGGTCTTGGTCAGAAATAAAGATACCACCATTTTGAGTAATTTTTTCTTTCAAAATACTTACCTCTTCTGGGACTTTATCAACTGGCACACTTGATACCAAAAGATACCCAATTTCGTAAACTTGCAGGTCTTCTGTGGCTGTATTTAAATCTTTTTCTTCGTTTGTCATGAGCATTATCCTATCAAATAGCCTCTTAAATGTAAACCCTATCTACTTATCCCTTAATACCAAAAACCCTCTCCACATTCTCCATTAATATCTTAGCCATTTCCTCTTCATCCACTTCTTTTATTTCAGCAATCTTTTGAGCTACTTCTATGACGTATAAAGGGTTATTCCTTTGCCCTCTGTGGGGTACAGGAGCCACATAAGGACTGTCTGTCTCAGACATGATCATATTCAAAGGGGTAAGTCTCACCACCTCGTCGTAGTCGTGAGTAAAGGTCAAAACCCCAGTAAAAGATAGGGTAAAACCTAAATCAAGGAATTTTTGAGCAATTTCTTTATCACCAGCAAAAAAATGGATGTTCCCTCTTAATTTAGAGTCATCTTTATATTCCTCTAATATTTCAATTAAATCTTCATAGGCATTACGACAATGAATCATTAATGGCTTATCAACTTCCAAAGCTAATTTCACATGTTCATGAAAAAGTTTTTTCTGACCTTCTTTATTTTCCTCCGTTTCTTCTGTTCTAAAATAATCCAATCCACACTCCCCTATAGCTACCACTTTAGGATGTTCTGCTAATTTTTTGTATTCATTAAAATCAAAACCCTCTTTATAATCATTAGGGTGTAATCCAATGGTGGCAAACATTTCTTCTTTCTCTGCTAATTCAATGGCCTCTTTGGAAGACTCTAAGTCTGTGCCAACAGTAATGGTCATCACCCCCTCCTCTTTCATCTTCTCAATAATCTCCTTCCTATCACTATTAAAATCTCGAAAGTTCAAATGAGAATGAATGTCAAAATATTTAAGCTTCATTTTATTTTTCTACTCTAGCAAACAGAGGTTTCTTTAAACTCTTTGTTTTAAAAGAAGTAGGAATTGATTTATCATCCAGCTCTGCCCCCACTAAAGACAAAATCTCTTCAGAGGTTTTCGGCATAACTGGTTTAATCATTAAAGCTACAAAATGAATTCCGTAAAGTAGACTCCATAAAACATCTTCTGTTTTTTCTTTATCTTCTTTAATTAATTTAAATGGCTCGTAGTCAGTAACATACCCATCTAAGGTTTTGATGAGGGTCCAAGCAACATCCATAGCTTGATGAATATGTAGGGAATCCATTTTTTCTGTATATTTAGGTAATATATTATTTTCTATAACATAAGGAATGCTATAGCCTTCTGTCTCCCTAATTCCACTAACAGTTTCTGTTTTGTTTTTTAATAAAACGCTATTAATTTCATGTTGTTTTACTTCTCCATTAAAATATTGTTCAGCCATCTTTAAGGTTCTAGAAACTAAATTTCCTAAACCATTAGCTAGGTCAGCATTATAGGTTTCTAAAAACTTTTCCGCCGTAAAATCACCATCCTCAAAAGGTGAAACCTTTCTAGCTAAATAATATCTAAAAGCCTGACTTCCATATTTTTTAATATATTCATTTGGATCTATAACATTACCTAAACTTTTAGACATTTTTTTACCACCAGAGGTTAAAAAACCATGAACTAAAATTTCTTTGGGCAAGGGTAAACCAGCAGACAAAAGCATAGCTGGCCAAATAAGAGCATGAAACCGTAAAATATCTTTTCCTATAACATGAAGATTAGCAGGCCAAAACTTTTTAAAATTATCATCATCTTTTCTACCATAACCCAAAGCTGAGATATAATTAGCCAGAGCGTCACTCCAAACATACATCATTTGAGTTTTATCATTAGGCACCGGCACACCCCAAGGAATATCACTTTCTGGTCGAGAAACACTAACATCCTCAAGTCCTTCTCCTAGAATAGATAATACTTCATTTTTTCTTGAACTTGGAGTAATTAATAATTCATCAGACTCTATCATCTTTTTAATAATATCTGTATATTTAGATAATTTGAAAAAATAATTTTCTTCTTCCACTTTCTCAGGAGCCACATCGTGGTAAGGACAAAGACCTTCAACTAATTCTTTTTCTGTTATAAATCTTTCACAGCCAACACAATACAAGCCGTTGTATTTATCTTTATATATATCTTTTTGGGCAAATATTTTAGTCCAAAGAGCTTGAGCTCCTGGCCAATGTTTCTTTTTATCAGTGGTTCTTATAAATTCATCGTTGGAAATTTCTAATAATTCATAGAGATCCTTAAAAGTTTTTACATTTTCATTAACAAAAACCTGAGTACTTACATCTTTTTTTTGAGCCGCTCTCATTATTTTAGAACCATGCTCGTCAGTTCCCGTTAAAAAAAAGGTGTCAAAACCCTCTTCCCTTTTAAAGCGCGCAATAATATCAACTAGAACAGCCTCATAGGCATGACCCATGTGAGGAGAAGCATTTGCATAAGAAATTGAAGTGGTAATGTAGAATTTTTTAGACATTTTTATTAGCGACGTAGAGCGAGTAAAATATAAGAGATTTAATTTTATCATATATAAAATTAAATCTCTTATATTTTTGAGCCGAGGAAGCTATCAAAGGGTTTAATACTCCGATATTTGGGAGCGATATTGTATTAATAATAGTGAACTCTAATAATATCACGGGCTATACTTCTGGGTTCCTTTATTTTTTCTTTTCTGCTTTTTCTAGAAGGGCAATTTTTTCTTTTTGAATATCATCAACAAGTTCCATTAATGCAGCCGCTATTGGTACAGCTAAGAGTAATCCAAGAAAACCAGCTAATTTACCTCCAATAATAAGAGCTAGGATAACAACCAAAGGAGCTACTCCCACAACTTTTCTAACAACCAATGGATAAATTAAATGATTTTCAAATTGTTGAATGATTGCGTAGAGACCTAAGGTCATTAAACCAAGACTAACACCTCCTCCAACGAATCCCAAAAAGATAGCTGGAATAGCCGCTAAAATAGGTCCAAATAAAGGAATAAGTTCAAATAAAGCAGCCAATAGGGCTAACAATAGAGCATAGGGTACTCCTAAAATAGTTAAACCAAGGTAAACTAAAACACCAATAAACAAACCTAGAAGTAATTGACCTTGCATCCATAAACCAATTTTTTTCTGAGATCTTTTCCATAAATTTACAACATATCTTTCATGTTTTACAGGAGAAATAATTTGTAGGAAATTTTCGATCCCCTTTTCCTGAACAGCTAAATAGAAAGAGATGATGAATATTAAAATAAAACTAGTTACCCCACCAAACACTGTTCCCACAAACTGAAGGACTCCACCAGACAAACTGGAAGCGGCAAGTTTAACGTCGGATAAGAGTTCTTTAATGGGTAAAGATTGAGAAATACCGCTAACGATGCCATTAGCTTGTCCATTTATTGTCCCTGGGCTAAAAAATTCAAAATATTGAGGAAGGGATGTTGCTAGTTTGGAAACTTCCACCAATAAAGGGGGTAAGAAGAAATAAAATATACCTCCAAATATAGAGACCAACAATAAATAAACGAAAATAACAGATGGTACTCGTGGAACCCTATATTTACCAAGAAATTTCGTAGCTGGCTCCATGGCTGAAGCAATAACTACGGCTGTTAAAACCACTAAAACTAAATCTTTTAAAATAAACAAGACATAAAATAAGATTAAAACTAAAACAGCTTTAATAAATGATCCGGCGTCAACATTGATATTTATATTTTTGGGAGTTTCCATATGTAATACATCTTATCATTTTAAGAAGATTTTCCAAACTTAAAAAATAGACAAAAAATATAAAGGCGGAGCCGAAGCTCCACCTTTTAAAAAATATATCTTCTTTTTCCGTCATTCACTCCCAATCACTGAAACAAAGACGTTTTTCTTTTTTCCAGATATGTTTAGGTTTACTCTTATCTCCCTCAATACTGAGATAAATACCAAATTTTTCAGGGAGAGTATTTCGAAAAACTCTTTGAAAAACTTCTGACTCAAGTATATCATCTGATGTTGCTAAACTAAGAATATCTCTATTGAGCCCATCATGCGAATTAATAACAGCAGAACGCCTTGGAAGATCAGGAGGCAATGTTTCTCTTTTCTCGTCTTGGGAAACTAGATCTAAGTTTCCCTCACTAGTGAGAACAAATAGCCCAAACAATCCGAGCTCTTTCCCTCTTTGCTTTAGTTTTTCATAAGTTTCAGGATTACAATTGATATTTTCACCCATACCAATAATCAAAAGGCCTATAACCTTATTAGGGTCTATAATCATCACGTCCTCCTCGGACTAAATTTATTTACAGTACAACTACCTACTTAATAGAAGCACTTCGTCTTATATAAACTCCTCGTTTCGGTGATAAAAAAGTAAAACTTTTATATCACTCTCAATCTACGTCGTTTATAGCATTTTGAAGAAAGGGAGTCAATTCTTCTATTTTTATTCTTTGTTGTTCTCCTGTGTCTCTATCTCTCAATGTCACAGCTCCATCTTCCAAAGTTTCAAAATCAACAGTCACACAATAAGGTGTCCCAATTTCATCCTGCCTTCTATACCTCTTTCCAATATTACCATTGTCATCAAACATAGCTTGGGGAATTTCTTTTTTAATTTCCTTATAAATCTCACGAGCTTTTTCTACCAACTCTATTTTGTTTTTTAATAAAGGAAAAACGGCTACTTTAACTGGTGCCAAAGATGGTTTAAATTTTAAAAATACTCTAGTCTCCCCTCCTAATTCATCTTCTGTATAGGCGTCACATAAAATAGCGAAGACTGTTCTTCCCACTCCGCCGGATGATTCAACAATATGAGGAATAAACTTTTCTCCACTTTCTTGATCTAAATAATCAAGAGGTTTACCACAACCTTTGGAGTGTTGAGTTAAATCATAATCTCCTCGAGCATGAACTCCCTCCATTTCATCAAAGCCCCAAGGATAATTATATTCAATATCCCAAGCATCCTTGGCATAGAAAACTAAATTCTCATGTTGTTTCCATTGTAAATTTTCTTCTTTAAATCCCAAGTCTAGAACTGATTGCCATCTATAGTCACGTAATTTTTCATATTCTTTCATTTCTTCTTCTGGTCTGACAAAATACTGCATTTCCATTTGTTCAAATTCTCGGCCCCGGAAAATAAATTGTCTTGGAGAAATTTCATTCCTAAAAGCTTTACCAATCTGAGCAATACCAAAAGGAAGTTTAGGGTGCATAGAATCCAAAACATTTTTATAATTCACATAGATACCCTGACAAGTCTCTCCTCTCAAATAGGCTGGATCAGAATTATCTCCCGTAAAATCTCCTAGATTACTTTTAACTAAAAGATTAAATTTTTTAACATCAGTAAAATCTTTTTTACCACAAGTGGGACATTTAATTTTATCTATATTTTCTTTAAGAAGTTTATCAATCTCAGCTTCTTCCATTTTTTCATCAGCCACCACCCCAACTTCTTCCAACATTTTATCTGCTCGGCTTCTAGTATGACATTCTTTGCATTCAATCAATGGATCTGAAAAACCTTTGGTATGACCACTAGCCTCCCAAATTTTAGGATTCATAAAAATACTGGAATCCAATCCAACAATATCATCTCTATCATAGACCATCTTTTTCCACCATTGAGCTTTAATGTTATTTTCTAATTCCACACCCCAAGGTCCAAAATCATAAACACCAGCAAATCCACCATAGATTTCGGAAGAAGGAAAAACAAACCCCCTCCTTTTAGCTAGAGAAATTATTTTATTTAATTTATCATCCTTATCTTTCATATTTAAATTAGTCTATCATATTTACGACAGTCTCGTCACCGGGTCTATAAGCAGGATCTGTACTCAATCTTGTTGATACAGCTCCTCGAGAACTTTTAATTGTTGTTCCTGTGAAAACATCCCTACCTGTTAAAAGAGCCTCAGAAACAAGAACAGGGATGTCTCCAACTTGACTAACTGAAGGAGTCAAAGCAACTTGAAAGGAAACTTCTTTTCTTTGTAGAGATAATCCAGTACCTGCTGGAACATTCCCAATATTCCAAATAATTTCCCCGGTATTTTCATTGAAAGAAATATCATTAGAAGAGGGTGATATCATATTCTGCCATTTGACATAGGATGGTAAATTAGCCTGAACTCGCGCTCCAGCAATATCATTAGAAGAATTAACAACTGACCAAATAATAGTATAGGTCGTTTCTTTTTCTGCTTGAGGTGGCATTGGTCCACTATTAGAAAAAGGTCCACTATTGTAAACAGCTCTAGGGGTTAATTGAATATCAGAAGATATTTTAATAATTGTTTTTACTGAAGTTTTTATTTCCTCTGGAACACTGCCTCCGGAAGATCTTTTACCTTTAATACTTAATTCCAGGATAATTTCAGGGCTCTCTAGGGTACCACCTCCTTGACTCAAAGGGAGATGCGGGAAAGAAAAACTAATTCGTCCTTTATCCCCTGGTTCAATAATTGCTAAATCATCGTAATTATCTTTACTCCAAGTAATTGTATTGGTTGAAGAATTATAAAAACCACGATCAGCAAAAACAGTTCTTTTGTCTATAATATTTCCCAAAATTTTAACTTCAATTTCTCCATCACGAATACGAGTTGGTAAGTTGTTAGACCACATTATTTCTCCATTAATTTTCTGACCACTTTTCAAAACATATTCCTCAGAAAAATCTCCGTTAATCACTAAAGTAGCTCCTAGGAATGGTTTCTTAATCATTAAAGATTCTGTCACAGTATTGTAAGCCACCCCAATAGCTCTCTCATTACTACTATCTTGAGGTCCGTTATAAACTCTAAAGACTTTTTCCTCACCATCTTGCCCTTTGATCACACCCCTAATATTAATTACTCTTTCTGTTTCGGGTGCTAAATCGCCAAGACTCCAGATATTATCCTTAAAAGCAGGTTGAGGTGAACTACTGATAAATTCAAAACCAAAAGGATAATCAATTTGAACCATGTCATTCTCTATAATAGTATTTGAATTTGAAGAAACCGTAACTCTAAGGTCTATTTCTTGGTTAGAATTAGCTTCTTTAAGAAAATCTATAGATAAATTTACTGGAGAGGAAGTGATACCAACTCGATACTCACTCTCTTTAATAAAAATGGCATTAGATCCCTCTATTCTATATTCCAAAACTGTTTTAATGCTTTTTTCACTTCCTCCTTCTCCAAAAATAACTGCTTTA
>Ga0316190_10004233_pt1 | contig 10434 bp, 9 predicted proteins | sample Eddworburrow2_MG_FD_204929 | JGI IMG/M metagenome (GOLD analysis project Ga0316190, IMG submission 204929) | Coastal sediment microbial communities from Maine, United States - Eddy worm burrow 2 | ecosystem: Environmental > Aquatic > Marine > Coastal > Sediment | place: USA: Maine | collected... | reverse complement strand
AATTCCTGGCCCAGGTAGAAATCTGCAAAGAAGTAATTGCAGCTCAGGCGTTCGAAGTATTCGCCCAGTGCACTGGCGAGGCAGGATTTTTTCGTCGTGCCCTTGCCATTGGTGAACATGAGCCCGCAATCTCTATCGCGAATATGAACGGAGAAAACATTGGGTACCGGGTTCAACCACGATGCTTCTTCGATATCAAAGTTCAGCGCAACCAGTTTCTCCTGCATCGATGCGATGGATTCTTCCAGTGCGGCATCTTTACCCTTTATGAATGTCTTATCGTTCATGATGTCTGTGTCCGTAATCGTTGGATCTGTTTGTCGTGAATGTTTGAAAGCAGGATTAGTGCAATGATGGCACCGAATAATGCCCAGGCCATATCGGACTGGGTATCCCAGACGTAACCCTGTGTGCCTAGAAATGCATCTGCCGCATCATCGCTGAGTAGTGCAACCCACCATTCCAGCATCTCATAAAATGCGCTGAGTGCCAGGCAGAAGCACAGGGTGAAAAAATGCGTAAAACCCTTGCCCGAGATGACATCAAGACGGATGACGATCTCCCGGCAGATGATCGCTGGCACGAACCCCTGGGCGAAATGACCGAGCTTGTCGAAATTGTTTCTCGACTGGTGGAATACATCTCTGATGGTGTCGAACAGCGGGACCTCGGCATATGTGTAATGACCACCGATGAAGAGTATCCAGCAATGTATCAGGATAAGGGAATAGCACAGGGGCGTCAGTGGGAAATTCCTGCGTGTCATGGCTAACACGATAAAGCCTATAATGGCTGGTGTGGTCTCAAGCACCCACGTCGGGTAATCTTTCGGTTCGAAGGCAGACCAGATGAACACTAATAAAAATAAACCTGTCCATATGATTTCGCGAGGCTTGAGGTTTATTGTCATTATCGAAATAAACGAAGTGTTTATTTGTATTTTTTACATGCAGTCAGTACTTCATCGACGTGGCCTTTAACTTTTACGCCACGCCATTCTTCAAGCAGTACACCGTCTTCACCGATGAGGAAGGTGCTGCGGTCGATACCCAAATATTCCCTGCCGTAGAGCTTCTTTAACTTGATAACATCAAACTGCTTGCACAGTGACTCATCTTCATCAGAGAGCAGGTCAAAATTAAAGCTCTGTTTACTTTTAAAGTTTTCGTGGCGTTTCATACTGTCACGTGAGACGCCAAGAATCACCGTGTTCTGGCGGGTGAATTTGGCTTTGGCGTCACGGAAGTCCTGGCCTTCCGTGGTGCAACCGGGTGTGCTGTCTTTCGGATAAAAATACAGTACGACTTTCTTACCGGCCAGTTGTTTCAGGCTGATGGTTTTATCGCCGGTCGCCGGGCGTGAGAAATTTTTGACTTTTTTACCTATGGTTACCATGTCTGCTCCCAGTTGTTACAGTTATAGGTTTTTCATCTCTGCATCGAGGTTGAGTTCTTCACAGGCCTGCATGAAGGCATCACGTAATTTAGCAATATTGGTATCAGCAGAGATGCCGATAGTCATGTGCAACGCGAACATCGGTGTGCCGGTATGCGGTGCTGAATAACTTTCGGTATGCAGGTTGACGATGTTGATGCCACGCTGAGAAAAGAAGCTGGATATGTTGTTGACGATACCCGGGTGATCCAGGGCAGTCACTTCTACCGCATAGGGAATAGCATTCTCTATCGGTGTGGATTCGCTAGTGAGTTTTATCATCAGGCGCATCTGCAGTGCCTGTTCTATTTCATTGACCTGTGTCTGAATCGCATCGATCGAGGATTGCTCACCACTGACCAGTAACAACATGGCGAATTCACCGCCGAGTATCGTCATACGGCTGTCTTCGATGTTTAGTGAATGGTTATAGATGATATTGCTGATTTCGTCGACAATACCGGGCCGGTCAGCACCCAGTGCCGAGATAACGAGTTTTGTAGTCATTTTTTTTACTTAGAGTGAAAAAAGTGAGGCACAGTGTAAACAAAAATGGCAGAAACGCAAAATTACAATTTAAAAGGTCTTTAGTTGCGTCGCCAGTGGTCGTGTCCGCCCATTGCTGCTGTATCGTAAGCTGCTGTATCGTAATTATCCCAGTTCGGAGAGCTCGCGTGTCAGCATCGCCGGGTCATTGGTGTTCAGCTCGATCAGCCGGCGCAGGTGTTGCAGGCTGGCGACATCGATCTGCAGCCAGTTTAAGCCCCAGTTACCGTTATTGGTGTGGGTGATTGTTACTCGGGCATGGATGGATATATCCTCACCGAGAAAAAGTGCCATGCCGCAAGGGTTTTTCATATCGATTTCGATATTTTCCGGCGGTTCCACCAGCATGCCTTTGAGTGAAATATCCAGCAGGTTGCAGCTCCATTCCTGATGACCGCATTGCATCAGTATTTCTGCGGTAAACGGGATGCGGCTATAATTACGGCGTTCTGATGAGTGTTGTGTATTCAATTTTATGCCTAAAGAGTTTGCTGCTTTGTTTTGTATACTTTATTTACGCTATGTGCATAGAATGAGTATAGCAAGGGATTGTCATTTGCTGCGAAAATACCGGTAAATTGCCTGAAAATCCGCAGAAAAAACAGGCATAAAGACTAGTAAATTATTCACATTTGGCAATATATATCATTGAAATAAAGGTGAAATGTTGATTAACTGTGCGCCTTATTTTTTTGGGGTTCTTCATGAATAAAAGCGGCATGTTTCGAGGCAGTATGGTTGCACTGGTTACACCAATGCACGTTGACGGCAGTGTCGACTATAAAAGCCTGGCTAATCTGGTTGAATTTCATATCGAAAACAGCACATCGGCTATCATATCCATGGGTACCACGGGCGAATCGGCGACATTGAACATGGAAGAGCACTGTGATGTGATGGCGCGAACCGTAGAAATGGTGGGTGGCCGTATCCCTGTGATCGCAGGTACCGGCGCCAATTCGACCTGGGAAGCTATCGAACTGACACGGTGTGCACAGCAGGGCGGTGCAGATGCCTGTCTGCTGGTAACGCCTTATTACAACAAGCCGCCACAACGTGGTTTATATGCGCATCATAAGAAGATTGCTGAGACCGTCGATATCCCGCAGATCCTTTATAATGTCCCTGGCCGAACCGCCTGTGACATGTTGCCGGAAACGGTTAAGCAGTTATCTGAGATCGACAATATAATCGGTCTGAAAGATGCCACCGGAGACCTGGAGCGCCTTGCTGAAACACAGTCACTGCTTGCTGACGCTGAGTTTGGCCTTTACAGCGGTGATGATGCTACCGGCGCTGAGTTTATGTTACGCGGCGGTCACGGTGTTATATCGGTTACTAATAATGTCGCGCCGAAAGCAATGGCCGAGATGTGTGAAGCTGCGCTGTCGGGTGACAGGGAACTGGCAGAATCGATAAACCAGCGTCTGGCGGGGCTGCATTCACGACTATTCCTGGAGTCGAGCCCGATTCCGGTGAAATGGGCGCTGTTTGAAATGGGTATGATCGAGTTGGGTATACGTTTACCACTGGACATACTGGAAGAGCAACATCACGAGCCACTACGCCACGCGATGCGTCAGGCCGAGGTACTATAATGAAACTTGTTACCAAACGATCAGTGCCTGCTTTGCACCGGCTCGGACTTGCTATAGCGGTGCTGATTATTGCTTCCTGCACTAACGAACGACCGGTCTATCAGGGTGCTGAATACTACAAGAACCTGGAAGTACCTCCGGACCTCACCGAACCGGACAGGGCTGACGAGCTTAAAGTACCAAAACCTACTGAAGAAGCACTGCAACGTTTTCGTGATAACAACAAGCTGGAGACGGTACTTACACCAAAATTTGATGGTGTACGTATGGTCAGTTATGCTGGCGACAGCTGGATAGAAATTGATAATAATGTTGAAAAAGTCTGGCCAAGACTGCTCGAGTTCTGGGAGCAAGAGGGTTTTGAAATGGTGCAGGTGAGACCATTGCTGGGTTTCATGGAAACTGACTGGACCGAACCGCTAGCTGGTGATAAAGGGTATTTTTCATCGATCTTTCAAAAATTCCAACCGGACGCTAAAGACAAGTTCCGTGTCCGCATCGAACGTTTTGATGACGATACAAAAACACGTCTATATGTAGCGCACACGAGAATCGAACGCGTGGTACGCGGTGAATACGGTGACGAGTTTTACTGGAAAACACTGCCCAGCAACCTGGAGGCGGAACGTGAGATCATCTCTCGTATGGCCGTATTCGCTGGTCTGGACGATGCGCAGTCTCTAGCACTGCTGGAAAACTATCGTCCCTACGCATCTCTGATAAAGATCGATAGCACGAATACCACCGCGCTGACGATGAAAGGCAGTATGGACTTCGTCTGGCGCCGTTCGATGCGGGCACTTGATCGTATGCGTATGCAGGACATCCATGAGCACAAAGACAGCAGTACCATAAACTTCAGTGTTGGCAAATTGTCTGATGAAGCACTGGCGATCGAATCGGAAGATGATGATCTGGCAAAGTCCAGCTGGTTGATGCAGTTGTTTTCCGGTTCCGATGATAAGGACTTAGCTAAGGACAAGAAACGCCAGTACCGTCTCGAATTTTCAGACCTTGGCGGCCGTATTCAGATAGTGGTAAAAGATGCCGGGAATTCACAGCAAACAGATGATGATGGTGATGTCTATAGCACTGCACTGGCCGAACAGTTAAGAGATTTTCTGGTTGATAACCTGGAATGATCTACCTGTATCTAGATAATCAGTATCTGTAACAGGATCAGGCAATAAAAAAAGCACCTTGTAAAGGTGCTTTTTTTATTGCCTGTATGACAGGTAGCTATGGTTGTTTTCAGCGTTCATGCTGAATGACGGTTCATTTCTTCTACCAGGTCTATCGTGGTCTGCGATACTTCCATGAACATCTCCGCGTAATCCAGCGCTTTCAGTCCGTCGCTAGTGAGCTGACTGGGTGAGAGCAGGCCGTCATTGAAAGCAAAATACAGCAATACTGCCGCAGCCTGCTGCATGTCCCACTGCTTGCCTTCGTTATTGACCCTGATCGCTGTTTTGATGACACGACGGTAATATTCAGCCGGGATGAGGTCAAGTGTATCTCCACACACAAACGTCGCCAGCGCCTTGTCCAGTTCACCATATTTAACCATTCGACAAACCTTCAGAAACTGCTGCTATGGGAGATGAGTCTCCGCATGATGGTATATTCTTAAACATCTTTAAATCTGTTACTTGTTGTTAATAGAGATAAGTGTAGCAGTAGATAGCAGGCATTTCTGCAAAGCCGGCAGAAAGAAGTTAAAGCTTGATGACCGGGTGACAGAGATCAGAATATCATGGTTTACAAACCGTGATATTCACCAGGTATCGAAGAAATGGGTAGCGGTCTGACTTGCTACATCGTAATGATGCGAACCAGGTCTGTGCCGCCAGAACCATGCTGTAGATGCCCGGCGGTGACGATCAGGATGTCGCCACTATCAGCATTCATCATCTGTCTTATCTGGTCAATGGCAAAATCGATACGCGCATCGTCGTTGGGCTCTCCTTCGTAGAGAACGGGTATCACCCCCCAGTTCATCGACAGTTTGCGTGCGACACGTTCCGATGAGGTTATTGCCATGATCGGGCAATCGGGGCGGTATTTTGAAACCAGGCGTGAAGTAAAGCCGCTTTCGGTCAGGCTTATGATGGCCGCCGCTTTCAGGTTTTTCGCCATACTGACTGATGCCTGTCCGATGGCCTGGGTAACCACGTTAGCGGGACTGGGTTTGATCTTCTGCAGGTAGCCGTAATCGTTTAGAGAGGCTTCGGCGCGTAAGGCGATCGTTGCCAGGGTTGTCAATGCCTCCAGCGGATATTTTCCGACAGCGGTCTCACCCGAGAGCATTACCGCAGATGTGCCATCGAGTATGGCATTGGCTACATCGCTGGCTTCTGCGCGGGTCGGTTTCGGGTTATGTTCCATAGAGGCCAGCATCTGGGTAGCCGTTATCACCGGTTTGCCGTTACTTACCGTGGTACGGATGAGCTGCTTCTGTGTCGCGGGCACATCAGCCAGGGGTAGTTCAACGCCGAGGTCGCCACGTGCGACCATGATGCCGTCTGCAGCATCGACGATCTCTTCCATATTAGCCACGCCGGCCTTGTTTTCTATTTTGGCGATGATGGGGATCAGCGCATCTTTTTCGATCAGGATCTCCCGCATCTTGTATATGTCATCAGCACTCTGCACGAATGATGCAGCGATATAATCGACATCATTCTCAGCTGCAAAACTCAGTTCCTTGACGATATCGTCACGGTTTTCCGGGCTGACAGCGCTCATCGCCAGCTGTGTTTCAGGCAGATTGACGCTCTTTGAGTTGCCGAGTAGACCGCCATGAATGACCCGACAGATGATGACGCCGTCCTTCACTGTTTCGACTTCAAGTTCGATAGCGCCATCATCCAGCAGGATGGGGATACCTTTTCGTACTTCTTCGAACAGTTTCTGGTAGGTGATCGATACGCCATTAATATCACCAGGCACGTCTTCTGTATGCAGGCTAAATAATTCACCTGGTACCAGGGTGACAACACCGTCTTTCAGCAGCCCGGTCCGAATCTCTATTCCCCGGGTGTCGATCATGATCGCAATGTTTCGGCCGATCTCCCTGGCGGCTTTACGCAAGGTCAAGATCTGCTTACTGTGATCTGTGTGAGTGCCATGAGACAGGTTTAAGCGAGCGACATTCATGCCTGCTTCGATCATCGCCTTGAGCATCTCTGGTGAATTACAGGCGGGGCCGATAGTAGCGACGATCTTGGTCTTTCGAATCTGTGTGTGGCGGGACGTGGTATTGTTCATTATTGTGATCAATTCGTTAATGTTTGTAAAGAATATGTGATTATGAACCTTCGCAAGACAGGCACAATATACATTGTGGGTGAGTACTGGTTTTAAGTCATCCGTCCGTTCAATGAGATATACTTTATCTTTTAATGCCTGTGACTTCCAATCTTATGGCCTCTAGTGCTAACCGGTTTTATCCGATCATCCGTTTTCGCTGGCTGATCATCATCAGCAGTGTCCTGCTCTCTGTACTCATGGCCATGGGTATGCAGAACCTGGCTTTCAATCCGGATAGCAGGGTGTTTTTCAGCAAGCAGAACCCGCAGCTGGTCGCCATGGAAGAGCTGGAAAACACCTTCGTGAAAAATGAGAATATCTATATCGCTCTACGGGCGAAACAGGGCGATGTTTTCAATACGAAAACACTGGCCCTGGTCAAAGCCCTGACCGAAGCCTGCTGGCAGATACCCTACTCAAGCCGGGTTGACTCTATCAGCAATTTTCAGCATATGGCAGTACTGGGTGATGACCTGTCAGTGGATGATCTGGTTACTGATACAGCAGATCTGAGTGAACAGAAGCTGAACGCGATCAGGCGTATCGTATTGAATGAGCATGCCCTGGTCCATCACCTGATCAACCCGGCTGGCACTATCACCGGCATCAATATCAACCTGCTCAAACCGGGCAAGTCACTGGCAGAGGTGCCGACAACGGTTGCATATGTGACGAACATGCTCGATAAGTTCAGAAGTGAATATCCGCAGCATGAATTTTACCTTACCGGCTCGGTTCCATTTGATCAGGTGTTCAGCCAGGTAAGCCAGGATGACAGTGCCACTCTTGTTCCCCTGATGTATCTGATCATCATCGTGGGCGTCGGTCTGCTGTTACGTTCATTCTCAGCTTCTTTTGTCACCCTGGTCGTGATCGGCATGTCTACGGTGGTCGCTATGGGCATGATGGGGCATCTAGGTATGATGATCACCTCACCGACAGCAGTAGCACCGGTTATCATCATGACCCTGGCGATTGCCGACAGTGTGCATATCCTATCTACTATGTTTAACGAGATGCGCCGTGGTCTCGATAAACAGGCGGCGATCCTGGAAGCACTACGTATCAATCTGAAACCGGTGTTTGTTACCAGTTTAACCACGGCTATCGGTTTCCTCAGTATGAACAGCAGTGACGTCCCGCCGTTTAGAGAATTGGGGAATGTGGTCGCAGTCGGAGTGCTGGCGGCGTTTGTATTTTCAGTGGTTTTGCTGCCGGCGATCATCGCGGTACTGCCGATATCGATAAAAACCCTCGAGCAGGAAAAAGAATCGCTGAGAGACCGGTTCGCTGATTTCGTCATTAACAACAGGAATCATCTGCTGATTGGCAGCAGTATCTTCATGCTGTTTATCATGCTGGGAATATCTCGTATCGAACTCAATGATAATTTTATCGAATACCTGGATGAAAGTTACCAGATCCGGCTGGACACCGAGCTGATCGCCAGCGAACAGGTTACCGGGCTTGATATCGTTGAATATTCTATTGACTCGGGTAGCTCTGGCGGCATCACGACACCACAATACCTGGACGGTCTCGACAAACTCGGCCAGTGGTTTGAGCAGCAGCCGGATGTGATGACTGTGGCGACCTTTGCAGATATCATGAAGCGCCTCAACCAGAAGATGAACGGCGATGACCCGGCTTATTACTCACCGCCGGATTCTGCTGAACTGGCGGCGCAGTACCTGTTGTTGTATGAGTTGTCGCTTCCCTATGGCCTTGATCTGAATAACCGGATCGATATCGACAAATCCAAAACCCGGCTGACGGTGATAATGAAGAGGACCTCGGCTAAAAAACTGCGTCAGCTGGATGAGAGGGCAAGAGAATGGATGCGACAGAACCTCCCTGTGAGTATGTACAGTTATGGTAGTGGACTGTCAGTGGTTTTCGCCCATATTTCCAAGCGTAATATCGATACCATGCTGATCGGTATCAGCATCGCATTGGTATTGATCTCGCTGGTCCTGATCGTCGCCCTCGGCAGTGTAAAATATGGCCTGCTAAGCCTGGTGCCCAACCTGTTTCCTGCTATTCTTGCCTTTGGTCTGTGGGGTTATCTGCAGGGCCAGGTAGGTCTTGCTGTCGCCGTGGTAGCAGCTATCTCCATCGGTGTAGTGGTCGATGATACCGTGCACTTTCTCACCAAGTACCTGCTCGCCAGGAAAGAGAAGAACATGACGCCGGAACAGGCGGTGAAGTACTCGTTCAATACTGTCGGCACGGCGATCGTCATTACTTCTATCGCGCTGGCAGCAGGCTTTGCCGTGCTGGCATTTTCCGGATTCTACGTAAACTTCTCCATGGGCGTGCTGACGGTTATCGCTATCGTATTTGCCCTGCTCACCGATTTTCTGTTTCTGCCACCTCTGCTTATCGCTGCGGATGAGCGAGAGTAGTCAGTTTTCTGTCAGCTTGTTGTGAATTTATTTATCGACGTTTTACCTTGAGTGATTTCGCGCTTTACATGGCGCTCCTGCGGGTTGCTGTCTTATGTAGGAGCGGAATTCATTCCGTCATCGATCTCTTGATCAAATCAATGCTATCGTCATGGCGCATAAGATAATCGCTATTACGATATCTGTTTTATATGAGGGCTCTTCTTATTTATTTAACAGTTGTTCATAATCTTTAATATTCGTGTAGTACATTTTCTCTCCCCTTTGTTGTTGTATTACAGGATAGTAAAAGGCTGAATATCATACTTTGAACTGCTTCACGAATTTTTATCCGGTGAAAGGTAACAGGTGATTTTGTGATGCTGTTCAAATAATCGAAGCAAAAAAAAGCACCGGAAAACGGTGCTTTTTTTATCTGAAGCTTATAACCTGAAATCTGTTACCTTGTCTTCTCTATAAGCGCATATGCTGAGTGGTTATGAATAGACTCGAAGTTTTCTGATTCGACGGTATAGGCCTGGATACGTTCATCGATATTGAGCTGATGGGCGATATCGCGGACCATGTCTTCGACAAACTTCGGATTGTCGTAGGCACGTTCGGTGACAATCTTTTCATCCGGACGTTTTAACAGGCCATATAATTCACATGATGCCTGCGCTTCGACCATATCGATGATTTCCTCGATCCAGATGAAGTCCTCAGTCTCGACATTGACGGTGACATGCGAGCGCTGATTGTGTGCGCCACGTTCGGAGATCTTTTTCGAACAGGGACACAGGCTGGTTACAGGTACCACGACTTTAAGATTGATGATGTTCTGGTTATCCTTGCGCTCGCCGATAAACGTCACTTCATAATCGAGCAGGCTCTGGACGCCAGATGCAGGTGCTGTTTTATTGATAAAGAAGTAAAAGGTCATCTCGATGTGGCCAACTTCTGCATCCAGAAGGCTGGTCATCTCGGTCAACATGGTCTTGAAAGAATCGACCGTGATCTCCCATTCGTGGTTGTTCAGGATCTCTACAAAGCGTGACATGTGCGTGCCTTTGAACTCATGAGGCAGGGCGACATACATGTTGAAATTGGCGATGGTATGCTGGATCTTACCGGTACGGTCTTTAACCTGCACCGGGTGGCGG
>Ga0316190_10004232_pt1 | contig 10434 bp, 8 predicted proteins | sample Eddworburrow2_MG_FD_204929 | JGI IMG/M metagenome (GOLD analysis project Ga0316190, IMG submission 204929) | Coastal sediment microbial communities from Maine, United States - Eddy worm burrow 2 | ecosystem: Environmental > Aquatic > Marine > Coastal > Sediment | place: USA: Maine | collected... | reverse complement strand
GGTGATGATCTTCTTTTTTCAGTACATACATTATATCAAAAAACCCACACTTACGTGTGAGTTTTGGGTCAGTCTCTTATGGGTTGTTTTTTGTGATATCTTGTATAGAAAAATAATTTTGGAGGATGTACTTATTTAACTTGTAATATTAAGGTATAATTAACTCTTTGAATTATATGTGGGCGAGGAGGGAATCGAACCCTCACGAGATTGCTCCCATAGGTTTTTGAGACCTACGTGTCTACCAGTTTCACCACCCGCCCTTACATTGTATTATTATGACTTTATATTTCTAAAACAATATAACAATTTCTTAAGCTTTGGTCAATGTGATATTATATAATTAGTCCTTATATATCTTTATTATGATTGTTAATTATTAGGTATAATCATTAAATCCTTTATAGAAAGATAAAGGAAGAACATATGGCTAGAATTATAAGCATAGTTAATCAAAAAGGTGGGGTAGGGAAAACTACTACAGCGGTAAACTTATCTGCTTATTTGGCTTGCTTTGGTAAATTTGTTTTATTAATAGATTGTGATCCTCAAGGTAATGCAACCTCAGCTTTTGGGCATAACCACTCACAACTCGAAAGAGGAGTTTATGAGGGTTTGATGGGGTATAGTGCATTTGATGAGGTGATAATACCTACTAAAATAGATGGGCATCGTATAGCCCCAGCAACCCTTGATTTGGCTGGAGTTAATATTGAGCTAGTAAATGAACCAGAAAGGGAGTATAAACTACGTAAAGTGTTGGGTCAATTTAGACATGTTTATGATTATATAATAATCGATTGCCCGCCTTCGCTTGGGCTTTTGACTATTAATGCACTGGTAGCTTCTGATGAGGTAGTTGTACCTGTACAGACAGAATATTATGCCCTTGAAGGTTTATCACAGTTACTTAATACAATTCACTTGGTAAGAGATAATTTACACACTGATCTTAGGTTGCTTGGTGCAGTTATGACAATGTTTGATGAGCGTAATCGTCTGTCTAATGAGGTGTTTCATGAGCTTTATCGTTATTTTCCAGATCAAGTTTTTCGTACAGTTATTCCGCGTAATGTATCGTTGGCTGAGGCACCATCACATGGACAGACGGTTTTGGAGTATGATCCACGATCTAAGGGAGCAAAAGCTTATAAGCGTTTAGCTAAGGAAATAATATCTCATGAGAATAAATAGATTAATGTGTTATAATTAATGTATGTCTAAATCTTTAGGAAGAGGATTATCTTCATTAATTCCAAATAAGAAGTCCATTTCAGATAACAACAGAATAATACCAGGTAAATTCCAAGATGATTTGGCTAAACCAATTCAACGTCAACCTTTGGATCATAGTAAGCAGGTTGGTCCTGGAGTTTTGACTCAGCGACGTGTAAATCAAGAGATTTTACAGATAGCACCTAGTAAGATAAAGACAAATCCTCACCAACCTAGACGTTATTTTGAGGAAGAAGGGATAAAAGATTTAGTAGAGTCGATAAAAGTACACGGCATATTACAACCTTTGACGGTTACAAAATCAGAAGGAGATACTTATGAGTTAGTGGCTGGGGAGAGGCGCTTGAGGGCTGCAAAACAAGCTAGGTTTGGAGAAGTTCCGGTAATAGTGCGTAACGCTAGTGAGTTAGAAAAGTTAGAGCTTTCTTTGATAGAGAATATCCAGCGTAGGGATTTGAATCCCATAGAGCGTGCGGTAGCTTATAAAAAATTGATTGATGAATTTTCTTTGACTCATGAGAAAGCGGCACATAGATTGGGTAAGTCTAGGCCTGTGGTTAGTAATACTTTGAGACTTTTGGACCTACCTGGTAAAGTTCAGGACTTGATAGGTTTTGGTAAAATACACGAAACCCATGCGTTAGCAGTTCTTGAACTTGATGATGCTAAATCTCAAATAGAATTAGCTGAACGCATTGCTAGAGATCATCTGACGAAGGAAGAGACTAGGAGAGAAGTTAAAATAAGTAAGAGTGGGAGTACAGGACGTAATGAAGACCGTTTTTTGAAGTTAGCTAAAAGGTTAGAGCAAGAATTATCTAGCTCACTTAAGGCTCGTGTGCAAGTTGTTCCTAGTGGTAAGATTGGTTGGAGAGTTACTATAGACGCTCACGATCAAGAAGAGTTGATCGGGATAGTAAAAAGAATGATTAAGTAGGCTTATCTATTTAGAAGTCGATTAATAAAGTTACCTTGGCTACGGCGTAAAGCTGATTTTATCTTATCTTTGGCAGTTTGGGTTTTGACTACGTTAAGCCAGTCTTCTGATGGGGACTCTCTTTTACGGTTGATTATAATTTCTACAATATCACCACTACATAATGGTTTATTGAGTCCAGAGAGTTTGCTATTAATCTTAGCTCCACCACATTGGTTTCCGATATCTGAATGAATATGATAGGCGAAGTCTATAGATGTTGAACCTTCGGGTAGATCTATAACATCTCCCTTGGGAGTGAATACAAAAATACGATCCATGAATATATCAAGTTTAAGAGATTTGATGTAATTTCTATCATTTTCAATATCTTTTTGCCATTCAGCGAGTTGCTTGAGCCATTTTTTATTTTTTGTAAGGTTTTTTGTAGATTCTTCGTTTTGTTTGTAATGCCAGTGTGCAGCTAGTCCATATTCAGCAAAATCATCCATTTCTGGAGTGCGGATTTGAAATTCTATAGGTAACCCTTTATTTGAAAATACGGTGGTATGTAAAGAACGATAGCCGTTTGGTTTAGGTTGAGATATATAGTCTTTGATGCGGTTAGGTAGGGGAGGCCAGTGGTTATTTACTAGTCCTAAAACCAGATAACAATTTCTAGTTTTAGGTATAATAATACGTAGTGCAACAAGGTCATATATTTGATTTATATCTTTGTTATATTTGGGACGCAAGAGTTTACGGTAGAGGGAGTATTTACGTTTAGATCTGCCGTATATTTTTGAATATTCAATTTCATTTTCTTTGAGTAACTTTTCTGTTTCTTTAATGTATTGACCAACAAGAGTACTTTGACGTGAAATAAAGTCTTGTGAAATCTGTTCTAGCCATGTATAAGCTACGGGGTATGCATAAGGAAAAGCTAGGTCCTCTATTTCACCTCGGATATATCCCATTCCAAGACGGTGTGCAATGGGTGAGTAAATTTCAAGTGATTCTTTGGCAATACGTTGCTGTTTAACTAAAGGAAGGACATTAAGAGTGTGTAGGTTGTCAATACGATCAGCAAATTTTATAAAAACAGTTCTAATATCAGAAGCCATGGCAACAAACATTTTACGTATATTTTCTGCATAGCGACGATAGCCACGATACTTGATAGTACCTAGTTTGGTAATACCTTCAACTAAGTTGGCTATTTCTTTACCGAATTCAGTGTATATATCATTGATGGTTAATTCTGTGTCTTCTGGTACATCGTGAAGTAATCCGGCTGTGATAGTTGGGATGTCGAGCCCCCATTGGGCTAAAGTGTAGGCAGTACGGATGGGGTGGTTAAAATATGGCTCACCTGAGGTTCTCATTTGACCTTCGTGGGCTTTTTTTGCGTATTCAAAGGCTAGATCAATAATATCTGTGTTAGTCTCGTTGTAGTGCAATTTGATCTCTTGTTTGATATCTTCAATACTAACTGTCTTTTGTTTGGACATAATACGTATTTTAATACCTTCATCAATACCACGTTTTTATCTATTTAAAAAGGTTAGTTTTTAAATAGATTTAAAAAACCCCAGATAAACGGGGTTTAAAAGTTAAGATTTTTTATCTTTTTCAGTGTTAGACTTACATTCTTTATTTTCACATTTTTTCTGCCCTTTAAGAGTTTCTGTGACTAGCCCTTTGCAGTCGGGGCATTTATCTTTGGTTGGTTTGTTCCAGTACGCTTGATCGCATTTTGGATATTTTGAGCAAGCATAGAATAGTTTTCCACGACGAGTTTTCTTTTCTACAAGATCACCTTCTTTGCAGGTGGAACATTTTATACCAGTTTCTTTGAGTTTATTTTTTTGGATGTATTTACAATCTGGATAGCCAGAGCATCCAATAAAGGCACCAAAACGTCCATGTTTTTTAGTGAGCTCTTTGTCACAGTCGGGGCATTTACCAAGATTCTCTACTTCGCCATCTTCTTCGTCATCACTACCTGCAACTTGTTTGGTGTTTTTACAGTCTGGATAGTTAGAACAAGCCATAAACTTACCAAAACGTCCAATTTTGATAATCATTCCTTGACCACATTTGTCACATTTTTCATCAGTTTTTTCTTCGAGGTCTTTATTGGATACATTTTTCATAGTTTTTTCTAAATGTTTTTTAAATGGATTGTAGAAGTTTCTTATAACTTTGCGCCATTTTAATTTACCTGTAGCAATATCGTCTAGCTCATTTTCTACAGAGGCTGTGAAGTTGTATTCAAGAATATTGGGAAAATTTTTAAGTAACACTTTATTAACCACTTCACCCACGTCAGTTGGTTTGAGATTTTTTTCTATTTTTTTGACGTAACCACGATCTTGAACTGTAGAGATAGTAGGGGCATAGGTGGATGGTCTACCTATGCCAAGTTCTTCAAGTTTTTTTACCAACGAAGCCTCAGAATAGCGAGCTGGAGGTTGAGTAAAATGTTGAATACCTTCTAATTTTTTTGTGTTGAGTTTATCACCAGATTCAAGTTTTGGTAAAAGTTCTTGCTTGGTGTCTGTTGGGTATATTTTTGTAAAACCGTCAAATTTTACAATAGAGCCAGTAGCTTTGAAATTATACTTTTTTTCTTTACCTTCAGCTACTATGTTGGCGGTGGTGGAATCAATGAGAGTTGAGGGCATTTGAGAGGCTACTGCACGTTGCCAAATAAGTGAATATAACTTGAATTGTTTATCATCAAGATATTGCCTTACTTTATCTGGGTCAAGGTTGACGTCTGTGGGACGTATGGCTTCGTGAGCCTCTTGAGCGCCTTTGGATTTTGTTTTGTAATACCTGGGAACATCAGTAGCATATTTGTCCCCAAGTTTTGCTTGTAAATAAGTTTTTGTTTCTTCTAAAAAACTATCTGCTAAATTTAACGAGTCAGTACGCATATAGGTAATAAGACCAACGTGTCCAAGGTCATCCATATCTATACCTTCATAGAGTTTTTGGGCAACAAACATAGTTTGTTTGGCACTGAAACCCATACGTCGATTACCTGCTTGTTGGAGAGTAGAGGTTGTAAATGGAGGGTTTGGTTTTTTCTTTGTTTCACGTTTTTTAATTTCAGCTATTTGATAGGTGCCGTTTTTAAGATCTAAGAGAATTTTGTCAGTTACTTTTTTATCTTTGAGTTCTAGTTTTTCTAATTTTTTGCCGTCTATGGAATCTAATTTGGCGGGAAACATTTCTTTTTGTTTAGTTTTAGAAAAGTTACCATCGACGGTCCAGTATTCTTCAATATTAAATTTTTTGATTTCTTCTTCTTTTTCTACTATTAGTCGGACAACTACAGATTGGACACGACCAGCTGATAAGCCTCTAGTTACGGCTTTCCAAAGAAAGGGTGAAAGTTCGTAGCCTACTAGTCGATCTAGGACACGTCTGGCTTGCTGGGCATCAACTAAATTTGTATCAATTTTACGGGCTTTACCCAAGGCTTCGGTAATGGCTTTTTTGGTAATCTCATGAAAAACAATACGTTTATGTTCGGTGGAATCTTCATTAAGAATGTTTAGTAGGTGCCAAGCGATAGCCTCTCCTTCACGGTCTTCATCAGTAGCAAATATGATGTTATTTGCCTTTTTGGCTAGAGTTTTGAGTTTAGTGACAGCATCTTTTTTATCTTCGGGAATAACATATTCTGGTTCGAAGTTTTTTTCAACATCAACACCAAGCTTTTTAACCGGCAGGTCACGCATATGACCAAAAGAAGAGGTAACTGAATACTCTTTTTTATTGAGGAATTTTGAAATGGTTTTAGCTTTGGTGGGGGATTCTACTATAAGTAAGTCCATATTATTAAATAGATTAAAGAGTAAGGATTTAGGTTCTAAATTAAAATATCCTTTTTTTAAAAAAAAGACAAATATTAATATGGATTAAGTTTATTGGACAAGTGAATAATTCATACCGTTAGTATTTTTGACCATATTTTTTAATTCCATAGTCACGAGGATAGCATTTATCTTTCTGGCGTCAAGCTTACTCTCACGGATGAGTTCGTCTATATGAATTGGTTTATGTTTGAGAATTGAAAGGATTAGAGCCTCATGTTCATTATTTGGAATTATTTTTTTAGCCTTAATTATCTCAGCTGTGTGTCCAATATTTAGTTCATTGATAATATCTTCAGCCTTACTTACTAAACAAGCTCCTTGACGAATAAGACTATTGGGTCCTTTGGATCCAGAGTTATAAATGGGTCCAGGAATGGCGAAAACTTCACGATTTTGTTCTAGGGCATACTTAGCGGTAATAAGCGAACCTGACTTTTCTCCTGCTTCTATAACCAAGGTTCCTAGGGTTAGACCCGAAATAATACGGTTGCGTTGTGGGAAATTGGATCTATAGCTTGGGGTATTGATAGGGAATTCTGAAATTATAAGTCCTCCGGATGATATAATCTCCCTAGCTAGAGGAGTATGGCTAGATGGGTATATGGTGTCTAAACCATTACCAAGTACTGCAATAGTGCGACCCTGTGTGTGTAAACAAGATCTGTGTGCTAATCCATCTATTCCTAGGGCTAGCCCAGAGACTATACATAAGCCCGCCTGAGCGAGCTTGGTGACTATGTCTTCTACAACTTGAGTACCATAAGGAGATGTTTTACGAGACCCAACAACTGCTAGAGATATTTCATCTTGTTCTTTAAAGGGTGTGCCACGGTAATAGAGAATGTATGGGGGGTTGTGTATTTGTTTGAGCAGCTCGGGGTATATATTATCCTCTATTGTAATGATGGATATATCTTGGTCTAAAACTTTTTGTAGTTCTTCATCTGGATTTATTGTTTGCTTGGCGTGAGTAATCTCATTAGCTAGTTTGTTATCTAAACCAGCCTTTACAAGCTCATGTGCAGAAGCTTGCCATGCACTATCTAGTGATGGAAAGTAGTTGAGCAGTAGCGTAAACCTCTTAGGTCCACAAGCAGGAATTTGGTTAAAGGCTACATAGAACTTTAGGTTTTTATTTATTTGATTTTGCACGTTATTTTTAATTTTTATATAAAAATATAATTAGAACGAGTATCAATGATTGGATTATAAAGAAAGTTTAAGGTGATTACAAATTGAATAATTATTTTTCAAAGTATTTGTTTGGAATAAAACATGAGTATTAATTTAATTTTTATAAAATTATAGATTTAATTGTATCAGGTAGTATGTTAATAAGTATATACTTTTTATTAAAAATTTTTTAAACAAATAATCTTGAAAAAGGTTGGTTTATTTGGATGAACTTGGTTAGATATAATTTTTTGTTTAAATTAGAAGAATATTTTTAATGTCGATAAGGCAGATTACTTAGGTGGTTGTTTGGTGTTTTATTTTTTAGTAGCTTGTTGTGGTTATCTTTTTGGGTGAGGGTTTTAGTTATTTATGCGTTTAGGGGTAGAATACAGGTGTGAAGGGTTGACAAAATATTATTTTATGGTATCATTTTAAATGAGTGTTATAAAAAATGAGGTATTTATTTTAAATTTTTGTCATTAATCAGCTCCTGTTTGAGTGGCCAAAGTGAAAGCACCCCTCCTAGCAAGATCGAGTAGCCTTAAGTTGATGAAAGTCAGGTTTTCCTGGTAATTATCATGCTCGACAGGGGCTGATTAATGACAACCTTACTATCCACTACTATATATTTGGTAGTGGGTTTTAAGTTTGTATAAAAAATTAAAAGTGTTTCTTGTATGATATTTAGATGGACATGGTATGTGGGTGGTGTAGATTACATACCATACGTCACAGTAGGTGTTGTATTACTTTAGTTTCATTTTAAGTAGTGGGTCAAAATGGTAATAGAGTTTGTGTGTGATTTATTTAGCTGATCCAAGGTTTTTGAAAATGGGTAGTAGAACAAGTTGGGAGGTATTTAGTAGGTTGTTTAATAAATTTAACTATAAAATTATAATATGTCTGATGAAATTTTTTGTTTAAAGTGCATGAAGGTTTTACAAGACTTAACAGATGATGAAATTAAAGAGATCTCTGATTCTGTCGAAGAAAAAGAGTTTTCGGTTGGTGAATTGATATTTGTACCTAGTGAGGCTGAGGGCAAGATATATTTTGTACGTGAAGGTGAGGTTAATATTTATCAGAAAGGTTCTTCTGGTAAGAAATTTATTATAGATACTTTACAGTCAGGTGATATGTTTGGTGATATTTCCTTTGTACCTAGATCGGCAGAGGTGGTTGGTAATTTTGCTAGAGCCAAGGAAAAGACTAGAGTTTGTATAGTGGATAAAGTATCCTTTATGGATTACTTACAACGTAAGCCACAGGTGGCTTATAGGATTGTTGAGGAGCTGTCTACTAGATTGGTGGTAGCAGAGTCTAAAGTGCGTGACTTGGCACTCAATAACGTATCCATAAGGCTCCTTAACGAATTACATAGATTATCACATAAATATGGGGAGGATGCGGGTAATGAAACTAAAATAAAGAAGCATTTTACACATGAGGAGTTAGCTGAAAGGGTGTCGGCAACAAGGGAGACTGTCACGAAAGTAATTAATGGTTTGGTGGATAAGGGATTTTTGAGATACGATAATGAGAGAAATATTGTTATTTGTAGAGATAAATTAGATATAAATCTTTAGTAATTTGATTAAGATTTTTAAAATTTGTTTTTTATAAAAGCTATGCAAGTTATATGTTGTATAGTTTTTTGTTTAGAAGATATTCTGTAATTGAAAATTTAAAAATTTATTTAACGATGTATATTGTGTTCGAGTTTTGTTTAGTTATTTTTTAAGTATTAAGGTATACGTTTGTTTTATTAAAAAGATTAAAAGTTTACTTTTTTGTTCTTTATTAAGAACAAGTGTCTCGTTAGGGTGTGTTGTGAGGTTTTTTTATTATAGAGATGAGTAAAATTATCTTTGCTAGTATTTTTCTTAAGATTATTTATTAGTCTTATTTTTAAATTTAAAATAAATTTATTGCACTTGAAGTGGTGGGGGTAATGCTTGGAAGTTGATATGGTTTTAATTTGGGGTTTATAAGTATTAAAATACTTTGGATTAATTGTTTTTCTTTGCTATACTATAAGTAGTAGTAGATATCATAAAATATATTTAATTATTTTATTAAGTTTAAATATGATTGCTTTAGTAAGAAGAAGTCAGAAAGGTGGGGTGATAATATTTTTTATTGTTGCTGTATTTGTTATTTTGGTTGTTTTGGCAATAGTTTCAAAAGACGATAGAGATATAGTAGAACAAAATATAACCCAGGAAACACAAGTAACTGATCATAATAATTTAACAAATAACAATAAAGCCTTGGTTGTAGAGGAGCCTACAAATGAAGTAGAGATAGGTTATTTTGATAGTGGTTTTGAGCCAAGTGATATTACTATAGATGTGGGTAATAAAGTTGTATTTAGAAATAATAGCTCAAGATCATTTTGGCCAGCTACAGATTTACACCCATCACATAAAGTATATCCTGGTTCTGGTATAAAAAAATGTAAAGATTTAAATTCTGAAAAAATATTTGATTCTTGTGAACCAGTAGTTTCTGGGGATTCATATTCGTTTGTATTTGATGAATCTGGAAGTTGGAAATTTCATGATCACATGAGTTCTTCTTTGGGTGGTATGGTTAATGTTAATTAATTTTTTGTTAAATCAAAGAATATGTTTGTTTTTATAAATTATATTTCTTTCGTTGTTGGGATTATTGGTGGACTAATTATTATTTTTGGTGTTTTACATGCTTTTTTATTAGTGATGGGGTATTGGTTTGGTGGTAAGAAAAAAAAGCATAAAGATGAATATTTAAGTCTTGATGTTATTAGACTAGACCTTGGACGTTATATTATTTTAGGACTTGAGTTTTTTATAGCTAAGGATATTATAGAAACTTTGATTGTTCCGTCTTGGGGTGAAATAGGAATGTTGACGGTAGTAGTGATTTTGCGTACTGTACTTTCATATTTTTTAACACGTGAATTATATCAAATAGAGTCAAGCAAGATAGAACATCGTAAGATTGACGCTGGTGTTAAATAATTTACTATACTTTTGGTGTTATTGGTTAATTTTACTGTGTGTTAGATCACATATTTTTATTTTAAAAAAATATAGTATATATAGTATTTATTAACCCGCCGTGCAAATACACTTAAGTTACTCGATAAAGGATATAGCAAATATGAAGTAGCAGTATTTACAGAAGTTCACTACAAAACAGTTGAAGAATGGATAAAGAAAAGGGGTTGGTATG
>Ga0316190_10004231_pt1 | contig 10435 bp, 12 predicted proteins | sample Eddworburrow2_MG_FD_204929 | JGI IMG/M metagenome (GOLD analysis project Ga0316190, IMG submission 204929) | Coastal sediment microbial communities from Maine, United States - Eddy worm burrow 2 | ecosystem: Environmental > Aquatic > Marine > Coastal > Sediment | place: USA: Maine | collected... | reverse complement strand
GCACCCGCTACAGTTAAATCACCTGTGCCTGTGGTGGTGGTTTCCTCTTTTATTGCTTCACCGTACATTATCGTGCACTCGTGATAATGCCAGCGGCATCAAGCTGGATTGAATATGGACCAGCTACATTACCTCTGTCGGCACCGAAGTCATCTGAATAAGCAACGATCTCAGATGTAGCAGCAACCCCAGTGTCTCTGATTAACACAGCCCTACGTGCGTTTGTGAAGCCAGCAGCATCCTGCGCCCATGTAGCCGGGTCATCACCATCGATGGTGATGTTTCCGGATCCATCCATAGACACAGATGGGTTATTAAGAACATTTCCGCCTGCTGTGTAACCCGTTCCACTCACCTCATTGGCTGAAGCATCATCCCAGAAATCATGTGTATTTTGGTTTGGTGTGTAGGCAGATGTTACAAGAGCAATCTTGAACCCATTACCACCGGGTGTATCGAAATCAAGTCCGCCACCGTTGAGTTGCCTCAGTCGTCCGTTGTCCGCCAGTGTCCAAGTAGCCATTACACACCGCCCATATCATTAAGCATTTGAACAATATCGTCATAAGCATGAGGTACAGGACGTTCAACAGCATCCATCAGCTTCCTACGACGGTTGATCTCACGCTTCAACTCTGCAACTTTGACCTGGTTGGGGATCTTCTTGAGGTCTTCACGCTTGATGTTGTCCATGCATCTGATGATACGAGCTAAATGTCTCTTGATCACATTCATGTCAAGCGGAGTTAGATTCATATGAATAGGCTGCCCTTGCATCTCAAGCTTTGGCGGCTCTTCAGGTGGTTTTTTCATTAACCATTGGAACATCAGAAGCCCTCCCCTGGGATGATATGCAAGGTTGTTCCATCTGCTGATATATGGCTCAACACGTTATCGCCACCAGCCTTAGAAACTGCTATCTGTTGCCCGGCCGGTATTGGATAATCAGCGGTGGTTGCTTCAATGGTTCCTGTGCCTATGCGTATGTAGCACACGTTGGATCCTAAATTAGTTAGGCATACTGACGTCGAGTTCTTGTCTGGATCAATTGACACAGATACTGCAGATACAGCTGGTGAGACAGTTTGCCCGCTGCCATATTTCGGGTGGAATGATGTGTCTTCTGACATGATTACCCCACTCTGTACCAAGTATCAGTGACATCATCAAACCTAAGTCTAAAGAAGTCATTGGCGGATAATGCAGAAGGTTCACCAGTAACTGTTGCCCCATTTCCATCAATAGTGAGAGTTGTAACAGCCTGGGTGCAATTTACCAATACCTCTTGTCCTAGCACGCATTTTGCGACTGCTGGAAGAACCAGTGTTCCTGCGGCATATCCAGCTACTGGGGTTAGCACCAGCCAAACACTATCGTTGTCATCATTAACTTGAACACTAAACCCAGTAGCGGAAGGTGCAGAATACTGAGTAATGAAAGAATCAACAGCTGTGATGTTTGCCTGGATGTATTCAGTAAGCGTTGTTAAAGAGGCCCTACGTGTATCTCCGTTGCTTGTATCCCAAACCGGCAGCTGATCACCAGCGGCCAGGGTATCAACAGCGGATAATTTATTAATGTCTACCATAGTTTTACCTTATGTAAAATCCAAAGTGCTATCGTCACCGGCTGTCAAAGGATCAACTGGATCATCAAGAAATTCATTATTAGTGTTGCGCCAAGGTTTGTTACCAGCGCCTCTTGGCATTGTTCCTGGCAATTGCCTTTCAATTGGTTTGGTTGATTTCTGAATAAGCCCCCTATATCCGTCCTTAGCCGTTATCTTTGTGTCACTCGATACGGTCTTCCCAAAGCCAGGGGCAATTCTTATGGCCAAGTTAGAATAAATTGTTTCATTAGCATCATCAGGAACGCTTGTTTCTTCGTCCAGATCACTATCTTCAGGGGAAGATGGCAGCGGATAACCAATTCGGATACCTTTTCCATTCCACATAGCCATCATGGAATCCAAGCGGCGAAGAGCTGACTCTAATTGATCGGGCTGTAAATCATAGACATAAGCAGCAAGCCCAATCTCTCCAAACGCTTCTTCAATAAATTGCCGCTTTGTCCAGCTCATGACTTGCTCTTTTCAATCTCTGCGGCAATCAGGTTGAATAGCTTTTGATTAGATATTCGCCCATCAAAATTGATGCCTAGCTCTTTTGCTTTGGCTGCCATCTCCTCTCTGGTGGGTGCATCATCTTCGTTTAAATCATCGCACTCAATCATCAACTGCTCTGTCTCTTCGCTGTGGTGACCGTCTGCGGCCTCTGGTACAGAAGCAAACCATCCATCAAGCAAATGCTTTACAAACTGATTATCATCCTCTGCCAGCGCGTGATCAGATGGTGATCTATATACAAGCCTTGGGAATTCCATAGAGTTTTGCCTCTTTCTAAAAGTTAAAAATCATTGTGTATTAACCCACACTTTGCACACATAGCACCATCAGGGTCTATATAGAAATGCTGGTTTCCACAATTACACTCCCATACTGTGTCTGGTGCTGTAAAACCCTCAAATGCCCCTTTCCAGGTTTTACATTCAGAACATTCAAGCTCTACTGTTCCAATTGGGGCAACCGCATGCCATTTATGCCCACACTGCAAACATAAGGCATCGCCACTAATATGTGGCCTGGCTTCTTCAATATTTGTAACGCTGCCCATTATGGATTAAATCAAAAGGGCCGGTGTTACCCGGCCCCTGTGCGCCTTTACCGCTCTTGAGCGGCATAGATGAAGTCAATATCCATATAGTCAATAGCAGCCGCACCGTTCTCGATGGCGAAGTACACTGACAATTCCTCATCATCTGGTAGGTTCGTCACTGCAACAGAAGCAATCCATGCATCGTCAATATACACTTCGATAGAATCAACGCCGTTGTAGTAGAACGCAGTGTCAATCAAGGTATCATCCGCAAGATCAGTACCAAGATCGGTTACAGTTGCTGTTGAGTCCTTAGTAACAACCAGATCCAAAGTAGCATCTGCTTCCTGAATGCGGAAGAAAACACCATCAGTTGGAGCCGTGCCTACTGGATCGGTTGCTGTCTGAATCACTAGCCCAATAAAAGCATCAACATCATCAGCATCATTGACACCCCATTTGGCACGAAACCAGGTCTTCTTGCCAGCTACGAACTTAAAAGCCTCACCATTCTTAGCAGCTACAACATGATCACCATCAGCAGCATCATTGCTGATGCGTACTACACCGCCTTGCTGGTCAAGTAGAGCAATAACTGCATCACCAGCACCGGCTTCTGTGACTGAGAACTCCCAGTCAATGGTATCAGTGGTTGGATCGGCAGGCAGTGTACCAGCATCCAGAAAGTCTTCATGATACTCAATGATATTGCCGACTTTCTGATCTGGGAACCAAGGCTGCTGCAGTGGATCTTCCAGCGCACCAGATTCCATAGTGGCGCCGTATGAGTAATACACAGGCTCTGCGCCAGCTTCAATCCTGAACTTCAGATTGGAGGTATAAGGCCCAAGCGTAGTTGTTCCTGTGCCTTCAATGCGTGTAACCTGATCCCAAGTGCTTGGCAAGTTTGGATACCCTACCTGCCGCATTACGCGCACTGAGCTTTGCCCCACCACTTTCAGGGTAATTGAATCACCACTGGTGATTGTAAATTCCTGGTCACCTCGTGGGTGTACCATTTTTTGATCGGCCATAATAAATTTCCTCTGTTAAATCGATTCGTTAGTTAAGCAAGCGCTTAAGTTTGGCTGAACATCATAATGCCCGACATTTCAGGCTGCTTGTTCACAACGCCAAAGAGGATGTCACAGCGATACTTGATCTTCATATTGTTGATGTCGTAGAACTTCTGCCACACCATTTCAATCCCTTGTTCGGTTGTTGCACGCATTACGTCGACACCTGCATTCGTTGGAACCTCATAGTTCCCTGGCAGGATTTCAATTGCATCTTTCTGCCAAAATGGGTTGATCGGACCCTCCACTGTGTTCAGGAATACAATGGCAGAGTTTGAGGCCTTTGTATTGATTACACAGTTCTGATACTGAGCCTCTGCATCTGTACCGCCCTGGTTTGTGATCATTGGGGGGCTGATGGTCATTGTGGTTGCAGAATCAACAGAGATAACACGGAAGGTTTTCAGCTGGCCTGTATCGCCCTTGGTGATGTGATGAGCAGCATTCAAATCGGCAACAGTGAAAGCATCACCGGCAGCCACATTGGTAGTGGATGAAATAGTGATAGTCTGATACCGATTGTCTACATTGCTTACCTCACCAGTGGCAGCGGTTCGGGTTGCAACTGGCGTGTAATAATTGACAGCAGCATCCCTGGTATCAATGGTAAGAGCACCACCACCAGCAGCCGCCGCCAATCTATTGGCATAATCCAGTTTGTAAGTTTCAAATGATGCAACCTGGCCGACGTAAGCTTTTTCATAGGCTTTGATAGCCTTGTTTTGCATCACATTACCGGCTGCAAGGTTGCTTGCCATGCTGTTGTAATCGCGGGTACTAAGTGCTGAATACCGTTCAAACTGGTTCACACCCTGTTCATTGAATATCGCTTCACACTCTGCCAAATCAGCAAAACCTGCAGCAGCGGCTGAGCGTTTCACAAACAGTGTGCCCTGGTTGGCTGCAACATTCATTACTGCTACGTTCACATCTGATGCCAGCTTTTGTTTGGCAGCATTACCAAGCCGCCCTTCCTGTAGAGCATCACGCAGTTCTTTTGCTGTCATGATCCAAGGTGCTGACTTACTGAAACCAATAGTGGCAGGAACTGACAACTGAGTCATATCCTGGAAATTGGCGGTCTGATCAGTGCCATCAAAGGTTTGTGCAATGTATGGCTGTGGGCGCCAGATGATATCGTTTGCACGCTCCATTCCGGCTTGATCTGTTGAATACTTCGATACATTACGAGATAGAACAAGTGCATCGTTGAAGCCTTCAAGGATATCCTCAAAGGCAACTTGTTCTTCTTTTGAAAATGAGTTGGACATATTAAAACTCCTAGGCAGTTGAATAAATTGGTTTGTTACCGTTTTACTCAACCACTTAGGAGCTGGTTGGCCGCTACATTGCTGCTCTGCCCGTAGGTGGGCGATTCCTAAGTACTATTATTGCACAATTACAACAAAAAACGATTTTTACCCCCGTTTCTTCTCCTTATAGGCTATAACTTTTGTGAAATCACCGGTTTTTGCAGCTTCTGCACGCAATTTATCAAGCGTTGAATCAACTGCACTGGAACCACCACCATTGCCAGCCGCTTTCTTTTCTGGCTTGGTTGCTGCTTTGCGTTTAGTCACTTTTAATTGAGTCTCCAACTTTGCCACCGCAAAAGCATATTTGACGGGGTCTTTAATTGATGAGATTTCTTTCAGCTTAGCTGGATTCCTGCCAAGTGCATAGAAAACTAGCGCTGAATTATCAGCACCCGAGATAATCATGACCTGCTGAGTAAGTGATAATGATTCATGAATTGCCTCTTCAGCTTCTTCATAATCAGGCACCTTGAGCTCTGCTTTCTTGGTGTTGTGCGTTTCTAGCGTTGTTTGCCAGGCCTTAGACTGCTGCTCTTGTTCCTCTTCAGATTTTTTGGCCTGGGCATCTGCTTCACGTTTTCTGTCGTGCCAAGCTGTTAAGTCGGACTCGAACTTCTCAGAGTCATAGTCGCAGCTTTCAAGCGTTGGTTTTTCGCCAAGCCGCACTGATGCTGCATTTTTATCGCCAGAAGACTCTAACCTCGCCTTAAGCTCCCTATTTTCCTTTTTAATCTGTTTGGCTTCCTTTCTGAGATCCTTTACCCACTGCGGAGCTTTATTTATCTCATCATCATCCCGGGCTGGTTCCTCATCACCAATAGAGACAACAACAGAATCATCTTCTTCAGCATCATCTTCCTGCTCAGTCTCTTCATCTGGCTTTACTTCAGATTCATCACCACCTTTATCGCTATCATCAACAGCACCAGTTTCTTGATCTTCATCAAGTTCACTGGTTTCAGCACTCTCTTCTTCAGTTTCCTGCTCAACAACAACTTCTTCAGTTTGCTCTTCTGTTTCTGGATCCATTACAGTTCCTCGCTTACATTCTCACCCTGTTGTACCGGCTGGGCGGGTTCCGGTTGCACTGCATCTCGCAGCGCTTCTGCTAATTTCAACACGGCCTCTTGATCATCTCTATCAATGCCGGCTAATGTTTCCATTGTCTTTGCTTGAGTCTCTTCAGATTTAGCAAGGGCTAGTACAGAATCGGCTCTGGCTTTTGCTGCCCTAGCCTCTTCTGCTCCCGCTGCAGCTTCCAGATATTCAGCATTTGGATCTTTAGGCTGGTTCTGCAGCGCCTCCATAAGATCAGCAGCTTCCTGCTTGGTAGGTTTGACGACGCCCATCTTGATGAGCTTCTGGCGGAAGAAATCGCGAACATCCTCAATGCCTTCACCCTCCATGTTCATCATGACCATGGAACTAAGCACTTGAGCTGTCTCAGGATCTGTTGTAATGCGCATCATTCCAGTCAATGCGCGAACAGTTGCAGAACGCTTGCTGCTTGAGGATGGGCCAACGCTGGCCGTCACATCATGCCTTGCTTTGGTTAAATCATTTGAGTATTCAGTGCTGCCATCATCTGCAAGCTTTGGTTCTCCAAGAATAATATTGTCAATTTCCCCCTGCTTCCCTACCACCTTCATTTTGCGGTTACGTTCAACCAGTAAATCTCTGGCCATTTCCAGCCACACTTCACCAGACCGTTTTACAGCCTTTGCCATATTGGACATATAGATAAACGTCTGCATATCCAGGCGTGTTTGGATTAGCTCTACTGTCTCACTGCTGATATTTGAGGTGATCTCTTCACCGGCCTGCTGGTTACCAAGTAAATCAGAAATGTCTTGCTCTGTGATTTGCAGCAGTGCGGCCAGTGCCGGGGGTATCTGCGGGGGCTTAGTGTATGCAGTTGGCGCAATTGCAACGGGGTTATCATTTGCATCAGTTGTTGGGTTTATCAGGAGATATGGATAATCTTTTATATTATCCTCTGCCCACATATTTTCATGACCTGCTATCTGCTCCGGAGAAAGGATTGGTTTCTCTATTGTTGATTGGCCGCTTATCTCACCAAGCTTAGATAGCTGCATGTTCTTGAGTCTTTGAACATCCTTGGCCAACCTGACATGCCCCATGCACCGCTCAACATTATCGACAAACCAGCGCTTTCCATAATACGGGATGATTGGAATGTATTTTCCAGCAACATAGCCACAATCTTCCAGAATTCCACCGCCTGACATGATGTATTTATGCACCCGCTGCCGGGTTACCTTCTTCTCTCTGAGTTTCTTTGCCGCTGTAGCCTCCAGCATTGGCAATAATTCATCGTCATTTTTAAAGTCTGAATCGGTGTATCTTAACTCTTCACCGTCCAGGGTTTTGTAGATATGGACCGTTTCTTTATTACGCTCTACACAATACAACTCAGCTGTGTAAACAACATCAGGCGTTGACCAGTCAAACTCGGTGCTATCTACCTCTTTTGGCCAGCTGGTTGGATCATCATCATATTCTTCAATGTAAGCATCAACTGACATAGAAGAAAGCACATAGCACTTCTTAGCATCTGATTTATCTTGACGTTTAGCACCCAGATCAAAGAAAACGCACGAATCAGCATCATAAATTGGCTCAATCCTAATGCGCTGTTGTTCGTTCTCGTCGTCGTCTTCATCTTCATATTCAGCGCGCAAGCGCCAAGCACCGAAACCACCGCCAACGCCTTCTTCAAATGCATTGTCATAGGCTTCATCAGCTGAACTATCCAGTTCATCTGCCCTATACAGCCCATCACACACATCTGCCAGTTCATCATCTTTAGCGCCATCCTTTGAAATAAAATCAACAGTTATTCGGTTGTTTCGGTACTCATTGATGATGCGGATTACTGCCAGATGAATCTTGTTTACTTCAAATTTTGGCTTATTCTCGAACTGCTCGCCAAGCTTTCCTTCCCATTGGGCCCCGGCAATACTGTAGAACCTACGATCATCCAGACACTGTTGTCGTTCATCTTTTTGGGCTGACTGAATAGCATTGAACTCAATACGGGCATCTGCATGTATTTTGGAAAGTTTATCTTCACTTAAAGCCATGATTATCTATCTCTTTGTTGCCCATTTGTTGACCGTTGGAATTGGGTTGGCTTTTGGCTTCTCTATTACTGTCTTTGGAATAAACATAGTTTGCATGACGCTATCAGCCTCATTTGGTGATTCAATGCCATTGGCCATCATTTCATCTTTGCTCATGATCTGATACAAGCCGCCAGGGTTTTTCTTTTTTGGAATTCTACATAATTGCGCTCTAAATGATTCCCAGTGATCTATGCCATCAGAATCAAAACTGATCATGTCATCAGGGTCTATATACTCGCCTTTTACCACACATCGATAGGTATTATATAGCCTATCTGCTAAATTCTTGTAATATTGTGCTCTATTGTTCTTGAAGGTATCCGCGTAGGTAGCTTTGGTTGATTGGGTTTCTTTGTCGATTGGCTGGTAGATCTGTTCCGCATTGTCCTGAGCGGATCCAGAAAGAGAACCCTTGAACATGTGATATTGAATCTTTGTTGCCTTCAGTTCCTCAGATACCTGGTACTTTAGCCCGGTACCCATGCCGTCACCATCCCAGACGAACCAGTCGGCGCCATCATCTTTAGCAAGATTTATCGCCCATGTGCACCCATCATCAATTTCACCATCAAGCTTTTCACATACTCGCTTGATAATAGACCCATGGCGCAAGGCATAGCCCTTGGAATCTCTGCCAGTGTCACTTGGATCATGGGCAGCTATCTTTGCACCATATGGTCTGAATACGTTGGCCAGGCGCGGTATTTTGTGCGCATCTTTTGCGGCATCCACCCATTCAGGCTTGATAATGGCGTTTTCTACAGTCTCTAGGTACTTTCCACGCCACTTATGGTCATATTCTGCCGCGGTCATTTTATCCAGATCATCAAGCCGTTCTTCCTCAAGACCCGACAGCTTGAACCACTCTTCAGGCATGTCTGGGTAGTTCATTTCGACAATCATCACTAGATCATCTTCATAGTATCCATGCCTCTCAAGATCTGGTTCTGCTCTGGCCAGCCATTTCTTGGCCACGGCACCGGTCCTGGTCCCCCGGTTCATTGTGATAATGATTTCCGGCATTTTTACCACTTCACCAGCTATTGCTTGCTGTGTTTCTGTGGCATTTAGACGAACTGAGGCGGTTAAAACTCTGAGCGTGTTGTCGGATAAATCCTCGCCCTCTTCAATCCAGAGGCCATCAATACCCGATAGGGTTGATTTGATTGATGTGATGTTCCTGGCCAAGCCACGGTAAAATATGCGGCCACCAGATGATTCATGTTTAATGCTTGTCTTGGTATCTTCAAACCCGGGCAGCTTTAGCCGGGTTATTTCATCCAGGATGGTTCTGTGTACTGATTCTTCAATGGAATTCTGGTGTTCACGCGCACAACACCACAAATCACCCTGCATTACTCTGGTAGCTACAAGATCAGAAACCCCTGTTGATTTAGTAGAGCCACGGCCACCTACGATAATCTTTATTCGTTTTGGCTTGGTGAATATGGGATGCAGTTTATCCACATATTCGATGTTGATTTCAGGCAATGTAACTAACCTTGCTTTTTACCAACAGGAATAAAATTCAAAACCAGCGCTTTACCATCTGGTGTGCATGGTGCTACTTTTTTGGGTGCTTCCCAGCCTTCCATCTCACCTATTTGCTTAATCGCCTGGACTTGGCTGTGAAGCTTGAACTTAAACCCATCACGCCCAGCGGTAAGCTCTGATATTGCTCCCACATGAGCCTCTCCAACTTCATCCCCGTCAAGTAATTCCCAAGAAGTCTGGTATACAGGCTCACCATCTTCTTCTCCCGCCTCATGCTTGCTGAACCTCACTACATCCTTAACCGTAGTCCTCGCGATGTTGGAAAGCGTCTCTAGGGCTTCCTGGCGCGTCATTACGGCGTCTGATACTGCCTCAGCAACAAGTGAATCATAAAATCCTTTAACCTTGGGATTGCTTAAGATCTCGCTAACTGACGCATCTTGGGTATTTTCTGTTTTACCTTTCCCGCCTGCAGCAATATAAGCCTCTCTCTGGCTCATCTTCCCAGACACTAAGTTAATCACAATTTGACGCTGTAGCTTAGTGAGCTGATCAGATAGCTTTTGCTGCTCAGGTGTCATCTATCCCGCCTGTTCATTAACCCCTTAATCATCATCTTTGCTTCTTCTTTCTGTTGCGTTGTTGCGTCAACAGCTAGTATCTTTTCAAACAGCTCCTTTATTACGGCATCTCTAGCGGCTTCTCTTACCTCTATTTTTCGCATATAGATTGATGCGTAATAAAAGGCT
>Ga0316190_10004229_pt1 | contig 10436 bp, 10 predicted proteins | sample Eddworburrow2_MG_FD_204929 | JGI IMG/M metagenome (GOLD analysis project Ga0316190, IMG submission 204929) | Coastal sediment microbial communities from Maine, United States - Eddy worm burrow 2 | ecosystem: Environmental > Aquatic > Marine > Coastal > Sediment | place: USA: Maine | collected... | reverse complement strand
GAACTGCGGGTCAACGACGGCATGGTCGATCAGGTGCTCGCTGCCGCCGACAGAATGGCGCACCGGCTGCACAGCTCACATTCGCTGAGCATCATGGACGTGCTGCGTTGGCCGGGTGTGCTGGAGGTCGCCGAGCAGGATTTCACGCCGGTGCAGGAGGCTGCGCTGACACTGTTCGATCAGGTCCTCGACGGCCTGATCGAGAGCCGCGAACGTGAAGGCGGCCGCCTGGCCGAGTTGATTACGCAGCGGGTCGACGCCATGCGCGGCCAGGTGGAGATTGCCCGCGAGCGCATGCCGCAGGTGATCGAGGCGGTACGTGACAGGCTCAGGTCGCGCCTCGTCGAGGTGGTCGAGAACATGGACACGGAGCGTCTCGAGCAGGAGATGGCGCTGCTGGCGCAACGCCTGGACGTCGACGAGGAGATGGATCGCCTGAGTACCCACCTCGACGAGGTCAGCCGGGTGCTGCTTCAGGACGAGCCGGTCGGGCGGCGGCTGGATTTCCTGATGCAGGAGCTCAACCGTGAGGCAAATACCCTCGGCTCGAAATCGGCCGACAGCGAGTCGACGGCGGTTTCGGTCGAGATGAAGGTCCTGATCGAGCAGATGCGCGAGCAGGTGCAGAACATCGAGTGAGCGGAAGGGAAGTGATGACTGATCCGGCCATTCTGTTCATCGTCTCCGCCCCATCCGGCGCCGGCAAGACCAGCCTGCTGCGCGAGCTGGTGCCATCCGACGGGCGCCTGGTGATGTCGGTGTCGCATGCGACGCGGCCCATGCGGCCGGGCGAGGTGGACGGCGTCCACTACCATTTCGTGAGCGTAGAGCACTTCCAGCGCTCGGTCGGGGAGGGTGCCTTCCTGGAGCACGCCAAGGTGTTCGACAATTACTATGGCACTGCGGAGGCGTCGGTGCGCGCCCAGCTGGATCAAGGGCGTGACCTGGTGCTCGAGATCGACTGGCAGGGTGCGCGGCAGGTGCGCCGGCGATTTCCGGCAGCGGTCTCGATTTTCATCGTGCCGCCCAGCATCGATGTGCTGCGTGAGCGACTTTCCGGGCGTGCCCAGGACAGCGCCGAGGTGGTCGAACGCCGCATGGCGGACGCCCGCAGCGAACTCTCGCACTACGCGGAGTACGATTACCTGGTGATCAACGACGACTTCGCCGCGGCCCTGTCCGATCTGCGCGCGATCGTCGGCGCGGAACGCCTGCGCGGGACCCGCCAGTCCGCCCGTTGGGCGGCCGATCTGGCGGCCATGCTTGGCTAAGCCGCTCGAAATACATATACTTACGCGTTCCCGATCGATTCTCCCAATCTCTGGAGTGGTTGACGCACCATGGCTCGCATCACCGTAGAAGACTGTCTCGAAAACGTCGATAACCGCTTCGACCTCGTACTCTTGGCCAGCCGCAGGGCGCGCCAGTTGGTCAACGGCGTCGATCCGCTGGTGCCCTGGGAGAACGACAAGGCGACGGTCGTTGCGCTGCGCGAGATCGCAGACGGGCTGATCAACGAAGCGACGGTGGCCGAGCCCGAAGAGACCACCGAATCGATCGACGAGGAACTGGCTGCAGCGCTGGCCGGGCAACTGGGTGTTGCCGACCTGGGGAACGACGATGAGTAGAAGCGAAGGTGGACGCCTCGCGTTCTGAGCTTGTCACCCCGAGACCCGCCGGCGAAACCAGCAGTCTGGCGGCGGGCGATGCGCGTTTTCTTATCAGCGATCTTTGCGGCTACCTCGAGAGCTATCTGAGCCATGATCAGGTAAGCGAGGTCTACCGCGCCTACCTGTTCGGCGCCGAGGCCCACGAAGGCCAAAATCGCCTTTCCGGCGAACCCTACATCTATCATCCTGTTGCGGTCGCCCGCATCCTCGCCGGGATGCGCATGGACCACCAATGCCTGATGGCGGCCATACTGCACGACGTCATCGAGGACACCGAGACCGCCAAGGAACAACTGGCCCGCGAGTTCGGGCCTCAGATCGCCGAATTGGTCGACGGCGTGAGCAAGCTCGCCCAGATCAAGTTCCGTTCCCGTGCCGAGGCACAGGCGGAGAACTTCCGCAAGATGATGCTGGCGATGGCCAAGGATATCCGCGTCATCATGATCAAGCTCGCCGACCGCTTGCACAATATGCGCACCCTGGGTGTGATGGGGCCCAACAAGGCGCGCCGGATCGCCCGTGAGACGCTCGACATCTATGCGCCGATCGCCAACCGCCTCGGTATCAACAGCATCCGCCATGAACTCGAGGAACTCGGCATGGCGGCGCATTGGCCCTGGCGCTACAACATACTGCGGGCCGCGTTGCGCCGGCGTCGTGGCAATCGCAAGGAGGTGGTCAGCAATATCGAGGAGGTGTTGCGCGGGCGCCTGCAGCAAGAGGGTTTCGACGGCGAGGTGTACGGCCGCGAAAAACACGTCTACAGCATTTATCGCAAGATGCTCGAAAAGAAGGTCTTTCTGAGCGAGCTGGCCGATGTCTATGCCTTCCGCATCATCGTCGACACGGTGGATACGTGCTACCGGCTGCTCGGCGTAGTACACAATCTTTATCGCCCGGTGCCAGGCAGGTTCAAGGACTACATCGCGATCCCCAAGGCCAACGGCTACCAGTCGCTGCACACCGTGCTGTTCGGTCCGCATGGGCTGCCAATCGAGATCCAGATCCGCACCCGCGAGATGCATCGGGTGGCCGAAGAAGGCATTGCCGCACACTGGCAGTACAAGGATGCCGGGACGAGCGCGATGCCGCCGGATGCCGCCGCGGATTGGCTGCGCAACCTGCTTGAGGTCCAGAAGGACTCGGGTAACTCGATGGAGTTCCTCGAGCACGTCAAGGTGGACCTTTTCCCGGACGAGGTGTACGTCTTTACGCCGCGCGGACAGATCTTTGTCCTTCCCAAGGGGGCAACCGTGATCGACTTCGCCTATGCCGTGCACTCCGATGTCGGCAACCAGTGCGTCGCGGCGCGTATCGACCGCAGGCTGGCGCCGCTGCGATCCCAGCTTCGCAACGGTCAGACCGTCGAGATCATTACCAAACCGAACAATCGGCCCAATCCGTCGTGGCTGGATTTCGTGGTGACTGGCAAGGCGCGCGCAAACATCCGCTCCTATCTGAAGCGACTGGAGCACAAGGAGGCCGCGGAGCTGGGTCGTCGCCTGCTGGAACGCGAGCTCGAGGCGCTGGGATCCAGTTGCGAGGGAGTCGGTGAGGCCGAGCGCGCGAAACTGCTGGCGGATATCGGCCTGGCCAGTTTCGACCAGCTGCTCGAGCAGATCGGCCTGGGAAACCGTATGGCCAAGCTGGTCGCCCGATTGCTGATATCCCGCGGCGAGCAGCCGAGCAGCGAGGGCGGCCTGGCAGGATCCCTCACCATCAAGGGCACCGAAGGCATGGTGGTCAGTTTCGCCAAATGCTGTGGCCCGATTCCCGGCGACCCGGTAATCGCCATCTTCAGTCCGGGGCGCGGCCTGGTGGTGCATCACAGCGAATGTCCCAACCTGGGAGATTTCCGCCGCCAGGGACAGAGCTGGCTGGACGTCCAGTGGGCAGACGACGTCACGGGTGAATTCTCTACGGGGATTCGCGTGGATGCCGGCAACCAGCGCGGGATGCTGGCGACCGTCGCCTCCCTGATCGCCGACGAGGGCTCGAACATCGAGGATGTACGCAGCGAGGAAAGAGACGGTCTCAGTACCAGTCTGCGTTTCGTCGTCTCGGTGAGGGGTCGCAAGCACCTCGCCAGCATCATACGCCGGCTCAAGAAAGTCCCGTTCGTACTGCGTATCAACCGGGTGATCGGCTAGTCTCCACTTGATCCGCCACCAGCCCCAGTCTGCCGTCATCCACTAGCAACTGCTGCTCGCCGCGCATCAATTCGTCCAAAGTCTTCCCGGCCAGCGAGTGCCTCCAGCCTTCGAGCAGTGTGCAATCGTTTTCACCACGCACCATGCGCTCCAGCTCCTTGCGGCTGGCGATGGCCAATGGCGACAGTTGATGCTGGTCGGCGATCAGGTGCAGTGCCGCACTCAACAGATCGACCATCGCATTCTGGTTGGCGTTCAATGGTTTGGCGCGGGCCTTGTCCTGCGGCCATTGTTCGCGTGGGACATCGGCACCGGAAGCGATCATGTCGAGCAGGGCCCGGCCCTCGCGCCGGATCAGGCCCGGCTCCAGGCCGCGAATCTTTGACAGCCCGGCCGCATCACGCGGCATGCGGCGACTCAGTTCGATCATCACCTCGTCTTTGAGCACCCATTTGCGGGGGAGATCACGTTCGCGGGCCTGCGTCTCGCGCCAGGAGGCAAGTTTCTGCAATATCGCCAGCTGTCTGCCGCGCAGCACCTGCCGACCCTTGATGCGCTGCCACATGCTGTCCGGGTTCGGGTAATAGGTGTGCGGGTCGGCGAGTGTTGCAAAGTCCGCGGCCAGCCATTGCAGCCGCTCCCGATCGAACAGATGGCCTCGCATGTGCAGGTAGAGCTTACCGAGGTAGACCACGTCGTCGAGGGCGTAACGCTGTTGCTGTTCGTCCAGCGGACGCTGTGACCAATCGGTGCGCGACTGGTCTTTCGGTAGTTCGACGTCGAGCAGCAACTTCACCAGATTGGCATAGCCTATCTGGTCACCGTGCCCCAGCAGGGCGGCAGCCGGCTGGGTGTCGAATATCGGCATCGGAAGCCGGCCGTGGTCGTGCAGGAAGATTTCCAGGTCCTGCCGTGCCGCGTGCAGTACCTTGAGGATGCGGCCGTCGTACAACACGTCGAGCAGCGGCTGCAGATCGGGTAAACGCAGCGGATCGACACAGGCGGCTACCTCGCCGTTGCAGACCTGAATCAAACACAGTCTGGGGTAGTAGGTCTTTTCGCGGATGAACTCCGTGTCAAGGGCCAGCCATTCGCTGTCGTGCAGTTCGGCGCACAGGTCGAGCAGGGCATCCGGGGTATCGACGAATCGTTCTTGCATCGTATCTTTCCGTTGGGGGGATGCAAGAATACCATCGCACGAGGCACTAACCGCTTTCGGCGAGGTAAGATATGCCGTCATCGCGCACCGTATAACAGTATCCATGCTCGCTTTGTTCCAGTTCTTTTTTGATCTCGCCATCCTGCGGCGTGGACCACAGGACCTGCCGGCGTCGTCGGCGCTGCTGGCCTTGCTGGCGGTGCTCAGCGTGCTGATCGGTGGCATCAACAGTGCCGCCCTGTTCGGCGGTTTGGGCGCGGCGCTGGGCGCCAACCTCTTTGACCTCATGTTGAGCGTCGTAACCCTGTTCGTTCTGTTGCAGTTCCGCGGACATGCCGCACGCTGGATGCAGACGGTGAGCGCCTTTCTCGGTCTTGGTGCGTTAGCGGGCCTGATCATGCTGGTCGTCCGCCCGTTTGCCGAGCTGATGGGGGCTGCGCAATTCGCCACACTGGTCGATCTGGTCCTTGCCATCTGGCTGCATGTCGCCCTCGGCAGCGTGTTGCGCCATGCGCTCGGGGTGCCCTTGCTGGCCGGTGTACTCATCGTTTTCGCCTATACCCTGATGGCGTTGAGCATCATCACCCGCATCTTTCCCCCTGTCGTCGGGTCGTAAATGAAGATTCACATCCTTGGTATCTGTGGGACCTTCATGGGCGGTATCGCCCTGATCGCGCGCTCCCTCGGCCACGAGGTCTCCGGCAGCGACGCCAATGTCTATCCACCGATGAGTAGCCAGCTGGAGGCCGCAGGCATTCGGCTGATGCAGGGTTATCAGCCCTCTCACTTGGATCCGGCGCCCGACCAGGTCGTGGTTGGCAACGCGATGTCGCGCGGCAATCCGGCGATCGAGTACATGCTGGAGCGCGGCCTGCGTTACACCTCCGGGCCTCAGTGGTTGGCGGAGAACGTCCTGCAGGACCGCTGGGTGCTAGCGGTTTCGGGTACCCACGGCAAGACCACGACATCCGCCATGCTGGCGTGGATTCTCGAGTATGCGGGTCTCAAGCCGGGGTTCCTGGTCGGCGGTGTGCCGGAGAACTTTGGGGTCTCGGCCCGCGCCGGAGATCATCCGTTCTTCGTGGTGGAGGCAGACGAATACGATACGGCATTCTTCGACAAGCGCTCGAAGTTCGTGCACTACCGTCCGCGCACCCTGGTGATGAACAACCTCGAATTCGATCACGCGGATATCTTCGAAGACCTTGAAGCGATCCAGCGGCAGTTCCATCACCTGGTTCGCACAGTGCCGAGCAACGGCCTGATCGTCTCGCCGCTCAATGACGGCAATCTGCACGAGGTGCTGGACATGGGTTGCTGGACGCCGGTGGAACATTTTGACCCGGAGTTGGAGGCCAGCTGGCATACGGCACGCTCTACGCCGGATGGCAGCCGCTTCGATGTGATGTGCGAGACGCAAGACGCGGGCCGGGTCGAATGGCCATTGACCGGGAGGCACAATGTGGCGAATGCGCTGGCCGCGTTGGCTGCCGCGCGGCACGCCGGCGTGCCACCATCGGTCGGCGTCGCTGCATTGGCCGGGTTTCGCAACGTCAAGCGCCGAATGGAGCTTCGTGGCGAAGTGCGCGGTGTGCGCGTCTACGACGATTTCGCCCACCATCCGACCGCGATCGCCAGCACACTGGACGGGCTGCGCAAGCAGGTCGGTGACAGCCGCATACTGGCCGTGCTGGAGCCGCGTTCGAACACCATGCGCATGGGGGTGCATGCCGATCGTTTGGCCGGCTCGCTGGCAGGCGCCGACCAGGTCTGGGTATATGCGCCGGACAGCCTCGGGTGGGATGCTGGCAGTGCATTGCGCGATCTCGGTGCGCGTCTGCATCTGAGCGCCGATACGCAGACGATCGTCGACGAGGTGACGCAGATGGTCGCGCCGGGCGACCAGGTGCTGGTGATGAGCAACGGGGGGTTCGAGGGCATTCATCAACGCCTGCTGGATAGCTTGGCGGCCACTTGAGCCATTTTTGCCTGGTTCCGTCCATCTGCCCCGCCGCGCAGAAGCGGCCCCAGGCCCAATGACAATCACTTTCGGCACCTGCGCTCCGGCGCGTTCGATTCGCGGGCGTCTGCCGCAGGGATGCGGCAGTCGAGCCTCCACGGACGGATTCACGGCGTCCCGCAGGTCGAACGCGCCGGGGCGCTATTCCATGCCATGCAGCAGCTTCGTCAAGTGATTGTCATTGGGCCCGGGGCCGACGGGCGTGCTTAAATTGCATCCATGAGTGAGTCAACAGCACCTATCGCCGTCGCCCTTACCGGCGCCTCGGGGATTCAGTACGGCCTGCGACTGATAGACTGCCTGTTGGCAGCCGATCGGCGCGTATACCTGATGGTGTCGCAGGCCGCGCAGGTTGTGGTCAATATGGAGACCGACCTCAGGCTGCCCGGCCATCCGGACGAGATGCGGCGTTACCTTGTCGGGCATTTCGGTGCAAGGGCGGAGCAGTTGCAGGTGTTCGGCCGACAGCAATGGACGGCGCCCGTGGCGAGTGGTTCGAATCCGCCGGAGGCGCTGGTGATCTGCCCCTGCACCAGCGGTACGCTGGCCTCCGTCGCCAACGGAATCTGCGACGACCTGATCGATCGTGCTGCCGACGTCGCGTTGAAGGAGCGGCGCAAGCTGATCCTGGTGGTGCGCGAGACACCGTTTTCGTCCATCCATCTGGAAAACATGCTGCGCCTGTCGCAGGCCGGCGCGATCATCATGCCGGCCAACCCTGGCTTCTACTTTCGGCCGCGATCGGTTGCCGACATCGTCGACTTCATGGTGGCGCGCATCCTGGATCACCTCGGGGTGCCGCACAAGCTGAGCGAGCGTTGGGGGGGGCATGGGGAATCCTGATCCACTGGCTGTCGAGCGCTATGCGCTGTTCCCGTTGAACCTGGTGTTGTTTCCCGGTGGTCTGCTGGCGTTGCGTATCTTCGAGCCGCGCTATCTGCGCATGGTGAGCGAGTGCCTGCGCAAGCAGCAGCCGTTCGTCGTCGCGGCGATCGTTGACGGACCGGAGGCTGGCGGCGTCGCCAAAACGGCGTCCTGCGGGACGTTGGCGCGGATTATCGACTGGGAGCAGCTCGAGGACGGCCTGCTGGGACTTTGGTGTGAGGGCGAGGAGACGGTTACGTTAGACGGCGTGCAGGTCGAGCAGGACGATCTGCTGCGCGTTGCGGTGGTCCGGCGACCGGAATTGCCGCCGCAGCCGCTGCCGACCCAGTTCGGCTGGATGGCTGAACTGCTCGACGAACTGCTGCGGCGCATCGGACCACCGTTCGACCGCCTGTCGCTGGAGCACCCGGGTGCCGACCACGTCTCTGCAAGGCTGACCGAGTTGCTGCCGCTGCCGCTGGCCGAAAAACAGAGCCTGTTCGAGATGTCCGATCATATCGAGCGACTGCGTCGTGTGGCCGAGCTTGTGAATCCGGGCGGCGCGGATGACGCGCGGCCTTCCTGATCAACCCCGCTGGCGGGCGTGCAGCAGCAGCCAGGCCAACACGATCACCGCCACGGCCCCGATCGGGAACATCAGCTGGCGCCAGTCACCGGACTCGCTGATCTCACCGAACAGCATCCCGGGGGCGAGGTAGGCCGGTGCCCAGACCAGCGCGGACAGCACATTGGCGACAAAGAATCGTTTCGGTGGCATGTGCATCAGCCCGGCGACCAGCGGTACGATGGCGCGGATCGGTCCAAAGAATCGCCCCAGCGCCACGCTGAGGTCGCCGTACTTCTCGAAGAAGGCAATCCCTTTTTTCAGATGGTCCGGATGCAGACGGAACCAACGCCAGCGTTGGGTAAGGTATTCGAAATGATGTCCCAGCCAGAAGCTCAGGCTATCGCCGATGACCGCTCCGGCAATCGCCCACAGGCACATGGTCCAGAAGTCCAGGATGCCCGTACCGATCAGGGTGCCTGCGCCGAACAGGATGACCACGCCGGGGATCAGCACGCCGATGATGGCCAGCGACTCCGCCAGTGACATGGTGAACACCACCATCCCGGCATAGGACGGGTTGTGTTCGATCCAGGTCAGCAGCTCGGTGAACCACTCAGTCAAGCGCAGCGCTTCACTCGAGTGTGCTGAACACCGCCTCGGCGGCACTCAGGGTCGCGGAAATGTCCTGCTCGGTATGGGCGGCGGAGACGAAGCCGGCCTCGAATGCCGATGGGGCGAGATAGATCCCATGCTGGAGCATGCCGTGGAAGAACGCTCGGAACCGCTCCTGGTCGCATGCCGTTGAGCTGGCGAAGTCGGTGACCTTGTCGCGATCAGTGAAGAACAGGCCGAACATCCCGCCGAGGTGATTTTCGGTCAACGGAATCCCTGCGCCATCGGCCGCCGCGACCATGCCCCCGACCAGCTGTTCCACCTTGCCGCCGAGCTCCTCGAAGAAGCCCGGCATGGCGATCAGCTCGAGCGTCTTGAGGCCGGCGGTCATGGCTACCGGGTTGCCCGAGAGCGTGCCGGCCTGGTAGACCGGGCCCAGCGGCGCGATCTTTTCCATGACATCGCGGCGTCCGCCGAATGCCCCGACCGGCATGCCGCCGCCGATCACCTTGCCCAGCGTCGTCAGGTCTGGCCGCACCTGGTACACGGACTGCACGCCCCCCAATGCGACGCGGAAGCCGGTCATGACCTCGTCGAAGATCAGCAAAGCGCCGTACTGATCACAGACCTCGCGCAGTCCCTGCAGGAAGCCTGGCTGAGGGAGGATGCAGTTCATATTGCCGGCTACCGGTTCGACGATGATGCAGGCGATCTGGTCGCCGGTCGCCGCGAAGGCGTCCCGGACCTGGTCTAGGTCGTTGTAACTCAGCGTGATGGTCTGTTCGGCCAACGCCGCCGGCACGCCTGGCGACGACGGCTGGCCCAGGGTCAGCGCGCCCGACCCGGCCTTGACCAGCAGTGAATCCGAGTGGCCGTGATAGCAGCCCTCGAACTTCACAATCTTTTCGCGGCCGGTGAAGCCTCTTGCCAGACGGATGGCCGACATTGTCGCTTCGGTCCCGGAAGACACCATGCGCACCAGTTCGATGGACGGCATCAATTCGCACACGCGGTCGGCCATGCGGGTTTCGACCTCGGTCGGGGCACCGAAGGAAAGGCCTTTGTGGATGACTTCGGCAACCGCCTCGATCACCTCCGGGTGGGCATGACCCAGGATCATCGGCCCCCATGAGCCGACATAGTCGATGTAGCGTTTACCGTCCGGGTCGAACACATAGGGTCCGGCCGCGCTGTCGACGAAGACCGGCTCGCCACCGACGCCCCTGAACGCCCGCACCGGGGAATTCACCCCGCCCGGAATATGCAGTTGGGCGAGTTCGAAACGGTCGTGTGCGGCGCTCATGGATGGCTCTCCTCGGCGATCGTGAAACAATTGGAATAGGCTCGCGCGGCTGCAGTGATGTCTGGGGCCGCAAACACGCCGCTGATTATC
>Ga0316190_10004228_pt1 | contig 10437 bp, 9 predicted proteins | sample Eddworburrow2_MG_FD_204929 | JGI IMG/M metagenome (GOLD analysis project Ga0316190, IMG submission 204929) | Coastal sediment microbial communities from Maine, United States - Eddy worm burrow 2 | ecosystem: Environmental > Aquatic > Marine > Coastal > Sediment | place: USA: Maine | collected... | reverse complement strand
CTTTATTACTATTTTTTTTCAACTCAGGTTTTCCTCGTTTACTGTAGGTAAATTGCAGCTCTCCAGGATCTTTTTTTAGATATTTCCCAAGTATAGAACGCAAGAATCCTCGCGTAACTGCATATCGCCTTTCATCCTCTTCAAAGTAAAAATTATTTTTCCGATTATTCTCATCTTCAGAAAGATACTCATTTAATATTTCGACACTTTTTTCTGATTGATCGACATTAACACACCAAATATGGACATCATTATCTGAGATATTTAGTATTTGAGGATTAACAATCCAACTTTTTTTATTATTTATTTTCTCATTCACCCCTGGAACGCCCCTCTCTCCCCCATTTTCAAATTTGAGGATGTTGATGTTTTTTTTCTCATAAGAAAGGAAATAAAATGACTTCGACAGTTGAATTGCAAATAAATGTTATTTTTCAACAAATATTTAAAGGGTTGCCCGGGATTTTCTCCATATGAATGTCCCGGGTAAATTTTAGTATCTAATGGTATATTTTTTTTCAGGAACTGGAGACTATCAAACATATCGTCAGGATTGGCACCCTCTCCCCAGCAGTTTCCACACCCTTCAATAAATACAGTATCTCCGCTAAACAAACAATTTCCAATTAGAAAACAGAGGCTCCCTTTTGTATGCCCTGCAGTCAGTATAGGCACGATATGTTCATCTCCAAAAGGTACAGGAACACTATTCTCAAGTAAAATTAAGTTACGGCAATAAAATCTATAATAGTGTGCTTCAATTTGAGAGATCATTACAAATGCATCATACTTTTTTGTCAATACATCAACTAGCTCAATATGATCTAAATGAGAATGGGTAATTAGTATCGTAGAAAGAGACACCTTATATTGAACAAGTATTTGCTGGATTTTTTCTAAAGAGCCCGAGGGGTCAACTAATAAGGCTTTTCTACCTATTTCATCAATAATCAAATATGAATAACTTTTTAAGGAATTATTATGATTTTTTAGTGGAATAACTCGAATATTCATATACTAACTAATTAAACCTTCAGGTACGTATACTATACGTCTCCCGTAAGCTCTTAAAAATAATAGGAAATATCAACCTTTATAAAGTTATCTTTTCGAAGTGAATAAAGAGGATCCTCTTGTTCTACGTTATAAAATCCCCAGCCTTCAATATTAAGTTTCCAGTCATTACCTAATCGGCTACTCCCTTCAAAACGAATAATACGCGTAGAACTATCCATATCTTGTATTCCGCCAAGCAAAAGATTTGTACTGGCAGCATCATTTATGGCCAGTCGAAATCCCAACATAGCATCATTCTCGAAAGGTGTTGTTGCATCATGACGACGCTCATCATAAACCAACTCTCCAATGACACCCAGATCCATTTGGCTTCCGACTATACCGACAAAAGTATATTCAAAGCCTCCTGTCCCGGCAAAGAAACTTTTTCTTTGACTTGACTGATGAATGGCTTCCAACTTCCATAACCATTTTCCTGCCACTTGCTGCAGATCCAGCCCGCTTTGATTGATCAATTCATAAAAGGGAATTAGAATTGCTTTTCCATTAGCATTTAAACCGGGAATAAGTGTTGGTTCTCGCCTGGTTCCATCAAAATAGTAAATGCCATAATCCGTATCAGCTATAGTACCGCTATATCTAGCAGCAAAATCGATATGTCGTTCTTCTTTTGAGCTTTCATATATCGTTTCATCCGTATCAACAGTTTGGGTAAATCTCAAACGTCCATTCTGGCCAGGAAAAGTTCGTTCACGAAAGTAAGGTAAAATGAATACTTCAATTACTCCCCATTGCCCTGGAAACATAAGCTGAGCCATTGGCTGGCCTAATTTATCTTCTCCATCTAAATTTTCGATAAAATCAGTCTGGTTAATAATGTCGACTAAATGAACAAACTCTGTTGCACCCCAAAAGACCTTTCCCAGGCCTAATCTCAATTCCCAATTATCGCTAAACCAACCATTATTTAACTCCCGAATATCAAAATGAGAACGTTCATCATCAGAACTATCCAGCCTTCCGAAAGGAATAAAGGTAAAACTGGATCCATCATTCCATTTATGGCTATACTCGGCTTGAAGAGAAATAGATGTATTATGCCTCTTTTGTTCAGATAAAAGAGGTTTTTCAAAAAAATAGCTTCCCTCCAATGCTACATAACCAGATAAATCACTATCTGCCAAAGATTGATTGATTACAACAAAGATTAGAGAAAAAAGAATGTTAAAGGCAATACTATAGCTAAAAATCTTCCTGAACATAAGATGCTATGAATTCTTACCTATTCCTTCAAGCTTTTCATAAAACTTTGTTGGATTCCCTTTATTCCAGTTCATATAAACTTCTTTGGACAATTCCTCATCTAATGGCAGAATCGTAGTATTGCTACTCGTGCAAACCTTTGAAATGTCTTCTCCACAAGATGAACACAACCAACGTTCGCTAGGTGTTCTAAATTGATCTCTCATTCTTTCATAAATAACATTAAAATCTTCCTTAGCAATATTTCCAAAAGATAAATTTAAAAATTCGCAGGGCTGAACATCACCTTTAGCATTTATATAAAATCGATCAATACCACCAGCCGTACAGCCAAAGACGTCTTTATCTTCTTCTATTATTTGAGCAGAAATCGCGGGATAATCTCTATATTTTCTTCCAAAGTTATAAAGTTTTACCAATTCTTTAACACGATTTAAATCATCTTCAGAAAAGTCTTCAACTTTCTCATGGAGCCATGCTCCTGCCGGCTTTGGATGAATAATTTGTATAATGTAAGCATTAAATGATTTAACCTTTTCCATGATTTCTTCAAAGGTGCCATTATAAAAATCTTTTTTGGGTACACACATATTAAATGCAACAGGCATATCCACCTCATGGCATAAATTGATACCATTAACCATTGTATCCCAGGCACTATCTGATTTCATGAATTGGTTTAGCTTTTCCGGATATGGACTATGCATCGAAAATGAGATTGCGGTAACACCCAGGCTTTTTAGTTCAAGTAGCCTTTCCTTTGTGAATTTATCACCTGTTGAATATATCCATATTTCAGACCTGTCATCAATAGCTTCACAGACCCTCTTCAATCTGTCATATACAAGAAAGGGTTCACCACCTTCGATAGTAAAATAAGCAGCTCCCAAGTCCTGTAATCGTTTTACTGCAGCTATAAGCAACTCTATGTCAATATCCTTACCTGTATCTCCTTCCTGATAACAGTGTTCACATTTAAAGCCGCAAGCTGATGTAATAGAAATCAATACTGTTAAACAGGGAAATTGTTTTTCAAATTCCAGATATTTATTACAGGTAGTATAATAAGCTTTCGAAGGAATTGCCGGGATATAGAGTCCAATACGTGTTTTGTTTCCAATTTTTACATACTTATTATTTTTAATAACTACTGGAAGAAGAGACATTCTTTTCATGAAGTTAAAAAATACTCTTAATGATAATTTTCCTGATAATACCTGTAAGAAGTAATGAAAAAATACCATCACCCCAAGTTTTAAATCAAAAATAAATCTACTCAAGGAACCAAGGTTTTTGATTTCAACCATACCGTTAATCTCCTATAATTTTTTGTTTTCTTTATACCACGCAACTGTTCTGCTAATACCTTCTTCAAGTGAGTACTGGTTTGTAAATCCAAGGACCTCTTTTGCTTTTATCGTTGAATACTCTATGTTGTCATAAAACATATTGATTCGGCTTCTTGATAAGAGCGGAGCGTCCTTTGTTCGAATGAGGGTAAAAATCATTTCCAAAACGAATCCTGTTGGATAGATAAACCATTTTGGCAGCAGAAAGGGCTTTTTAATGTTAGCTTCCTTACAAAACAATGTAAAAATATCATCCATTAAATTAGCTTCTTTATTTCCAATGATAAATCGATTTACGCCGGTCAACATCTTCCTGAAAGCCATAACGTAGGCCTCTGCCAAATCAACAGCGTAAATAACATGAAATCTATTCTTTCTGGATCCTGGCGCAAAAGCCATCCCCTTTCTGGCTGAGTTCATATACTCATAAAATCCTGTGTTAAATTCTCTCTCTCCAAATACCCACGTTGGTTCAATAATAGTAAGATTCAGGCCCTTTTCCTTTGCATAATCAGTCGCTTTTCTGGTGGCTAAGGCTTTTGTATCACGATAATAATTAAAAGCGTTTGGGAAAATTGAATCTAAGAAATAGTTATAATGAGAGTTATAATCAGATGTTTCATCCTTAACTGTCATGCAGTTTTCCTCTCCATAAGAGGATATTGAACCTGTCATAACAATATTTGTTATTTTATTTTTGACACAGGCCCTAAGAACATTCAACGTACCCTGAACATTAGAATTATAAAAGCTGTTATAATTACCCCAATCTTTCACTTTTGCAGCATTATGAACGACATAATCCATACCGATAAGAGCATTATTCAAACTATCAAAATCAGTAATATCACCAAATACTATCTCCACTTTAGATTGATCAATGTTACGAAGATCACTTCCATGCCTTACAAGGCACCTAGCTTTTATTCCCTCTTTTAAAAATTGATCAACGATATGACTCCCAATGAATCCGTTTGCACCTGTAATTAAAATGTTAGACATTTTCCCTCCCAATACACTTATTGTGTATTAATTTGTATCCATTCAATGATACTCTTCAAATAGTCACCAGGTTCTTTAAAATCTCTGGCTCTAATATTTAAATTACTTAAATTAATTGTCTTATTATCTTCATACATTATTTTCGACTTTGATGATATTGGAACAATTTTGCCAAGCTTGAAGAATGTGAGATTCTTTGTTTTAGCCACTTTTAAAAAAGCATCTTCCCTCTCGGGATTCACAGTAAAAAGCAATTCATATTCACCTGATTCACAGAGAAAGAATATAATTTTCGGCAATGATAATAGAGTCGATAATTGGATGCATTCTGCTATATATGGGATATTATTCACTTTGTAGCCAACATTATTTATTTCGGCAATGGCATTTAATGCATTAAATGCTCCATCACTTGTATCTATACAAGCGGATGCAAATTGGCTAATTATTTCTGCTTCTAACAAACGTAAAGAGAATCTATTTTTTTTTGAACCATACATCTCATTAATAACCTGGTTTTCTGATTCCAGTAATAAGCCGGCTTCAAAATTTCCGAGTCCAATTTCACCGGAAACGTATATCGAATCACCTGCTAATGCGCCTTTACGAAGAAGTGGTTTATCAAGAGCTTTACCTATAACAAGCGCCGTATATCGCCAATCTGTTGACTTGCTGAGATCACCACCGATGAAGGATACATTTGCCTCATTTAACGCATCGGCTATTCCACTGCAAAAACCATCAATGTATACCTTATCCCAGTTTTTTCCAGTCGTCATTGCATGAGAATAAAATTTAGGGACGCCACCTGTAGCTAAAATATCGCTTATTCCTCCAACAGCAAGATTCCATCCCAGTACATAGGGATCATTTTCGCGAAACATGTCTTCTTTGGAAAAATCATCCACATTTACCAGAAGCTGAACATTATCCATATTGATAATCTCTGAATCTGATTCAAAACAATTATTTAACTGGTTTTTATTTCTGGGAATAATTTGATTTATTCGTTTAATAATATCTATTTCATTCATATTTTATTACTTTCCGTTACAATCAAGCTAAGTTTGTCTTTGGCAACCGTAATGCTACATGGAAGAAAGCCCGCAGGATCACCGTCAAGCTCGACTTCAGGAGATAGACCATTACCGTATACTTCAACTTCTTTAAGATAAGAGAAAGAAAAGTTGTGATTACTGACGATTTCCTTGCCACTATACATTGAAGAAATTAGTGATAAAGAATTTTTGAATTTAAGATTTTTAATAATAACGTTATAGAAGCGACTATCATCTTCAGTTAATTCATTATAAACTTTAATTCCCGATGCAACATAATATGACTTGCCAATACATATATTAAATGCATTTTCCACAACCTTTTTCTCTCCATCGGTACAAATTGTGTAATCACTCTTCTTGTATGAAAACAAGGCTCTGATCAGGGAAATAAAGGTACCTAAGGTATCTCCCAGTTTCTTTCTAATTCCACTATTTGCATATCGGGCGATCATAGCCCCTACTCCAATATTTGATGCAGCTAAAAAGTAGCGGGTTGTCGTATTCGCCCCCCTTTCAAAAGGTTTATCTGTCAGGCTTTCATCTTTATTTATAAATAATTCAACTTTCCCAACCTGAACTTGATTAACATTACATTTAATCAATGTTTCAATAGATTTCTTTATGTTTCTAAAGGGAATATTGTACTCTTTACAAATATCAGGGCTAGTTCCGGTGTAAATAATTCCTAATTTTGCCTTTGATATTTTATTTCCTTCATCATCAAAAAATCCGTTCATAACTCTGTTAATGGTACCGTCCCCACCTACAGCTACTATCACATCGTACTGATTACAATTAGCTTCATAAGCAAAATCATAGGCATCATTAAGGTTTGACGTATATTTGTAAGCAAAATTTATTTGGGCTTCATTGAGTAATGAAAAAATTGTATTAAAAAATTTCTTGCTTTTTCCATCACGGGAGCCCGGATTCATCACAAATAAATATTTCACTATTTTCCTCAGTAACTAATTATTTTTTTGAGTGCCCAAGCATGTCGAAGAGAAATCCGACAAAAATATATGTAAACAGGAACAACCAAATTGCCAGACTAGCATTAAAAATAGAGATGATGGCTGCTTGACCACATGTACAGGCCCTTGTATTTTGTTTTAATGAGGAAAATGTCATTTCTCCCTCAGGTTGCAAATAAAAAAGAGCAGCTGTCCAGATTTGTAAAAAAACGGTAATAGAGCCGAGTAATAAAAAAGTATTATTAATTTCAAATGATAATATGCTCATATTGTATAAAAGAAGATAAATAGAAAGTGGAAAAAGGGAAAAAACGAGCCCCAGACGACTTGATGTTTTAAGGCCAAATTTGACAACAAGGGTATTGATTCCTGCAGAAAGGTCACCTTCATAGTCCTTAAAGTATGTAAAGTAACACATCAACATATGCATCATAACGACTACAAGTATAAGCGAAATTGCTTCAGGCAGTAAAAATGTTGCATTCACAGGACTTAATGCATAATAAGAGTACAGAATAGTTGAGGTAATTGATAATCCGTAAATAGCTATACCAAATGAATGTTTTTTGTAGTATCCGTATACAACATTTAATAGCACACCTATTATCAAGAAAATTCCTGCAAGAGGCTTCAAATATATCCAGGTGAAGATGAATGTATTAAGAATAAATATTACGGAAAGAGATAATGCTTTAAATGGATCCAGTTCACCCGTTACCATTGGTCTTTGTGGTGCATTAATTTGGTCCTCTTTGATCCCCAAGTAATCGTTAATAATTTGATTCACACCCCAACTTAAGAATAAAATTATGAAAATAGTTAACTTCGTTTTAATATCTGGCAAATTCCCATAGCATCCATCTAGCTGATTTCCACATTGAAATTCATAATATGAAACCCCAATCCATCCAGTAATAGCCGTTACAAATGAATAATAAAGGCGCATTGATTTTATGTATGATATAAAAAACTTCATAATGTAAATTAGGCACGCACACTCAATAACTTCTTAAAGGGGTCCTGGCATTTTCTACTTACCCTCCCCTGACTAGTTGGTGTTTGCCTTATTCTCCTTTCAATTATCTATAGGTTTAATAAGCAGTCTTCTATTTACCCCAAAGATGATCCATAGTAATATGCATTTCCGGATTATCATCAATCTCAAGCGTTTCCAAAATTCCTTTTTCCCTACTTTTTGGGATCGGGAAAAACTTGGCTTTGGCTTTGGCATAAGTCCTTCCCTTGCCATCTATAATTTCACCATGACCTTGTCTGTATTTTTTATTGTCTTCTTGATTTTCAGATATATACCCTTTTACAATGATCTCTTTGTTTATGGGGACAGGCAATATATATTGAAGAGTCAGTTCCCCCGTAACAAACATCATTTCTTCTTTAACTGCGATTGCCCAACCAATACATTCATCGAGCAAGGCTGATATAATCCCACCATGAAGAATTCCTTCATAGCTGTTATGCTTCTGGTCCGCCTTATATTCAGTCTCTACACCCTCTTCTGTGACTTTAAACCTCACATTAAGACCGGCTTCATTTTTACGACCACAGACAAAGCAACTTGGATACCTGGGTAATGTTTTCATTTAACCTCCTTATCATAATTATTTACTCCCAACAAAAAATAATGTGCATCATTAGCCGATTTTGCCGGAATCTCCTCCATGGGGATATGGCCCACATTTTTGTATTGTATTATTTCCGAATCAGGCAAATCTTTTTTCCACCTGTTCTGTTGAAAAGGTACCCACGTGTCTTTAGTTCCCCACATGATCAGCACAGGCATGTGTATCTCAGATATCCCTTGAGGTTCAAACTTTACCTGAGCCTCCAGAACCTTAAATATTTTCCTTACTGCCTTTCGATTGCCTGAACGCATTATAAGATCGTAATATCTATCAAGTACCCTCTTCTCAACTCTATCGGGATTGGCGTACATCTCTTTAATATATTTCTCATAAATAAATCTGGGAGTAATTAAAGTAGAAAAGTACCCAATTACCGGTATTGTAAATAGGCTAATGGCATTAGGTAATTCCTGTGGATAGGCTGCAGAATCTAATAGAATTATTTTATCGACTTTATCCGGGTATTCTTTTGCATAGTTCCACACAAAGTACCCACCTAATGAACTACCTGCCATATGAAACTTTTTCAACTTAAGCGAATCAAAAAAATTATTTAAAAAAATCATATAGTTCTCTTTATTGTATTCAAAGTTTGCAGGCCCCGTCAGACCATATCCGGGCAAATCAAGACTTATAATTCTATAGTCGCCTGACAATTTTTTGACCCACCCCTCCCAGGTATGAAGCGAAGAGAGAATTCCATGAACTAAAACTAGAACCGGCCCACTTCCTTCATCTCGATAGTGCACATTTATTCCACTGATATCTATAAACCTGGAAGCGTTATTTGCATGCTTCATTTTGACCTCATCAACTGTTTTTTCAGTACAGCCTGACAAAGAGATCATTATGAATATAAAGAAAATATTAAGAATACTTATTAGTCGACACATATTAAGATTTATAGCTCTTAAAATTAGAGCAAAAGTGCTCTTTATCAGTATCTCAATAAATATTGAGTAACCGATCTGATTAATTGATTTTTCTATAAGAAAATGATCAGAATTTAGAAGGACAAATCATCTTTGAAAAAATGAAACTTTTCAGCCCCTTTAAAAATAATTTCAGCTCCTCTTTCCAACTCTGGTTTTGTATGGAAAGCATTTATAAAAACTCGAATCCGTGCTCTGTTTTTTGCACAACCGGGGTAAGTCATCATGGAACCCTCAAAGCCTTCTCTTTGTAAAAAGTCAGCAATTTCAAAGGTCTTCTTCTCATCGCCATATATTACCGGAACCATCCAGGTGACACTCTCGCCGGTATGAATATATTTATCAATTAAGGAACGGAAATAATCTGCATTTTCATATAGTCTTTCCCGCAAGTCATTGCTTTCAGGCTTCATGGCCTGATCTATAACGCCAATTAAACCACCGGCAACGGCTGGATCCATGCTAGTTGAAAACATTCTATTTCTGGCGTAGAAATTTACATAATTTGTAATATGCTTTTTCGCAAATAAATAACCTCCAACACCGCCAAAGGCTTTACTAAGTGTACCTACAATTAAATCAACTTCGCCTAATACGCCCATTTTTTCACATACGCCCCTACCCGTAGGGCCAGCAACCAGGATAGAATGAGCTTCATCAACCAGTGTTTTTGCCCCATATTTTTTTGCCAGTCTGACAATGTTTTTCAAATCACCATAATCACCATCTGCACTATAGACGCCCTCAGTACATATAAGAATTCGATTCTTTCCATCATTAAGCTCTTCTAATATTTCTTCTAACTCTTCCATATCATTATGGTCAAAAAAGTGAAGTTTTGCCCCCGATAAGAGGGAACCATCTACAATACTGGCATGGGCAAGCCCATCTAAAACGATGTGATCAGGCTCTTTCATGTAAGCCGATATTGAGCCAATAAGTGTTCCAAAACCTGATGAAAACAAGGAAATACCATATCCATCAAGTCCATAAAATTTTATAAGTTTCTCTTCCAGTTGCGTATGGAGATCCAAAGTACCTGAAACGATAGGAGTCGCACCGGCGCCAATACCATATTTGTCAAGGGCGACTTTGGCACTTTTTATTACATCCTTATTATTCGAGTATCCAAGGTAGTCAAAACTGGCAAAGTTTATTACATTAAATTCTTCACCTGTTTTTCTATGAATAGTGAT
>Ga0316190_10004227_pt1 | contig 10437 bp, 9 predicted proteins | sample Eddworburrow2_MG_FD_204929 | JGI IMG/M metagenome (GOLD analysis project Ga0316190, IMG submission 204929) | Coastal sediment microbial communities from Maine, United States - Eddy worm burrow 2 | ecosystem: Environmental > Aquatic > Marine > Coastal > Sediment | place: USA: Maine | collected... | reverse complement strand
GCTGCTAAATATTATCAAGAAGCCGTGAGATTAAGTGTTGATGATGTGACGGTTTACATTTTTCTGGCTATGATTTTCTAATCACAGGGAGAGCATGATAAGGCACAGAATCTATTTGAAAAATCCTTAAGGATGGATCCGCATAATGAGACAGCTATATTTAATTATGCTGTTATGTTGTCAAAGTCAGGAAAATATGATCAATCAATTGCTCAGGCAAAAAAGTTGATTGATGGAAAAGGTAGTGACGCTGAGATGCATAATATTATTGGTATTGCCTGTGCCAAAAAGAACGCATTTGAAATGGCAATTAATCATTTCAATAAGGCCTTAGAGTTAAAACCAGACTTTAAACCAGCCAGTGATAATCTTGCGTCATTAATCGCTAAGCAGGAAGCTGCAGAGCGCGACTAATGGTTTAGAAGCTTTTCAGTGTTGGTTCCGACAATGTAAAGAGTTTCTGCAGCTCGTCTATTTTCTCTTTAATATTTGAAAAGTCATTTTTCAGAATCTGGTTCTCTAGATCCGCCGCAAGAGAAGATAACTTTATTACGCCTAGATTGGCGGAACTTGATTTTATGCTGTGTGCCAAACGTTGAACCTCCTGGTGGTCTGCTGAATTACAGGCCTGTTCCATTTGTTCAAGAATGCTATTAGAACTTTTGATGTATATCTGCACAATCTCATAGAAATCATCTTGTAAAGATTCTTTTAATTCATTAATAGCGGCGTAGTCCAAACCAAGTGATGTATCACCGGTCATAGTCCTAGCGGTGGTTATATCCAGCCATTTTTGCAAAATTGAGATCAGATCATTGATGGCAAAAGGTTTTGATAGAAAGTCATCCATGCCAGCATCCTTACAACGAATATCATCATTCTCCATTGCGTTGGCAGTAAGTGCGATAATTGGAATGTGGCTGGAACTTTCCTTTCGGCGGATTTCCTCTGTGGCAAGATAGCCATTCATTACAGGCATTTGACAATCCATAAGTATTAAATCAAAAGAGTTATCTTGCCAAAGTGTAATGGCCTCTTCACCATTGTGTGCGACTTCAAATGTCAATCCCAGCTTGTTTAAAATTGAGCATGTTAGTTTTTGATTGACTAGATTATCTTCAACAACCAGTACCTTGCCTGAAAGTTGTACATTCATAGCCAGGTACCTGTCAGGTATATTTTTATGGTGCAGGTTTTAGTTTTTGATCTCATAAACGGCTTCAACAATGTTGCCATCGCCCTTGTAAATAAGTGATTTGCATAGTTCGTTGATCAATTTAATTCCGCGACCGCAATATTTATTGGACTCATTTTGGATGTTATTAATTTTGATTACATCAAATCCTGGGCCACTATCTTCGATGTTGATATGTATGTTTGCACCATCAGGTGTGGGATTGCATTTAATGATTATGTGGATATAGCCATGAGTAAGTTGCGAGAGTCTATTGTCACGCTGAATAAAATACTCATCAAATCCGGCTGTTGTTTGTTTTAAACTGGAATCCAATCCAAGTATTCCATGGTCTAGAGAATTTAAATATAATTCTGTGATGATTGTAAAGAGTGCCTGGTGGTGTTTTTCATAGCCCTGTGAATTTTTTATAAAGTTAACGATTGATGGAATAGGATATGCAATTCGTAATCGCTCGCCAGAACATTTTAGATCCAGGCTCATTTCGTCCAAGCAGATGTTTTTGTCATGTTTGAGTGTTTGTCTATCTTCTTCCGAAAGATCCCAGCTGGGTAGTAAGTTTGCTGAGCAGATGGCTTCAAGAAAACATATATCATCATCTTGTGTGCAATCATGAATGTGGGTTTGTATAGAATTATATCCATCCTCAATGGCAAAATCACTTGATGAAGACTCAAGATCTGATTCTAATTGGCCTTGGCTATACTGTTCTCCTTGTTTGTTTCTGGCCTCAATTGCACCATCGCTAAAAAGAATTACTCTATCGCCAGGATTTAGTGGGATGTGCTGGAAATGATGTTTTGGATTGAAGTCGGAAGTGATACCAAACGGTAAAGTTGTTGATTTGATACGAGACTTTATTCTACGGTTAGAGCCATCAAGTATGAGAATATCGGGCATGCCACTGTTACAAACTTCAATATGGTCGAGTTCATGTCTTATGCGGACAAACTGAGCAGCCATAAACATCCCGGTTGGTAGTATTAGTTTCAGTTTTTGATTGATGCTTTCCAGTATCTGCGTGCCAGTGAAACCTTTTTTAGACATGGCATGGAAAATTTCTGAAGTTGGTAAAGCGCCGATTGCAGCGCTTAGACCATGACCGGTGAAATCGCCGACAAGAATGTCCAGATCATGGGATGGTGTATAGCTGGTCAGAATCATATCGCCACTAAATAGTCCCGCAGGTTTCAATATGGTATGCAGTGAGTCTGGTGATTCATTATGTGTGGTTACGGCAGTGTTAAATACTTTTTCTGCAAGCTCTTCATCACGCTGCATCATATCCTTCAGCATTGTTGTCTGCGTGACCAAATCCTGAATTCGGCGCATAGAATGAATCTTGGACATTAATATGCTGTTGTTGAATGGTTTTATAAGAAAGTCATCACCACCTGACTCAATACACTTATTTAGGCTTTCTTCTTTGGTGATTGCGGTAAGAAAAATAATAGGAATAAAAGTTTCTTTGCTGAGTGATTTGATTATTTCTGTTGCGGTGTAACCATCCATGATTGGCATCATGATATCCATGAATATGATGTCTGGTGAGTGTTTCAGGAAAGCCTCGACGGCCTCCTCGCCATTGGTGGCCTCAACGACCTCAAAGTCATTCTTTTTTAACAGTGATTTAAGTAAGAAGCGATTGGTTGGCTCATCGTCAACAACCAAGGCAAGACTAGAGCTCATGTTGATAATTTGGCTTTTGAATTAATCGGATATTTTAAATAGTTGATCGAAATTGGACATGGTAAAGATTTTCCTGATCTCAGGAGCTGGTTTGGAAAGTTCAGTGCTGCCTTTTTTTGATTCCACATACTCTTTCAAAAGTAACAGCATGCCAAGGGCTGAACTATCGATGTATTCAGTCTGGCTGAAATCAACAACAAACTTTTCAACAGCCTGGTCCTGGCCTTGATAGGCATTACGGAAGTCACGTTGTGAAGAAAAATCAAAACGGCCAATAATCTTTATTGTGGCTGTTCTATTGTCCGTTGTGGCTTCAATTGTCATGTCTCACCTTCTGTTTGAAGTTGATTGTATGGTGCATACAGCAGGCCAGTATGTATTCTTCTTTTTATAGCACGACCTCTCATAGCCTTATCGGTATAGTGATTTGCAATGTTTAATGTATGAATTATGGGGTATTAATTAGAAAACTGTCGCCATGTGTTGACGAAGTCTTTCTAAGATACTGAAAATAAAGGTTATTTGTTTTATTTTGTGCTGCAGATTACAAATGCCTTTGCTGTTTAGCGTCTATTTTAGGGGCATTAATTTACAATGGTTTACAAAATTGACGCTACTCCCTCAGCAGTATTTGGTCTTGCCTCACGTAGGTTAAACCTTGTCAGTGCCCATGTTTAGCGCTGCATTGATAAAGTCAGCGTAGACGCAAAAGTTGAATAAAGGTATGCTTGCCAGCCCTAACAGAATGATGGTTTTGAAGCCGTTTTTGTTATAGGAATTTTTTGTAGTACCCTTAAATCCTGCAATATCTTTTTTCACATAACGCGCCCGTAGCTCAGCTGGATAGAGCGCAGCCCTCCGGAGGCTGAGGTCAGAGGTTCGAATCCCCTCGGGCGCACCATTTCAATTTGCCTTTTTGGGACACTTAGAATCATCTGGGACAGTTCTTATTGTTTAGGGGCTGCCCGCTCGATTCGGTCGCCATGCCGCCCAAGGGCAAGGGCCGTTACCGTCGCCTGCAAAAAGTTGAAGATGAAGCACTGCTGAAAGAAGCCAAAGAATACGGCGGCCTGATTGGCGGCATTATCATCATTGCCCTGGGGACCGGCGCCAGCCGCGCTGTATCAATGGCCAGGTCTTGCCGATAGGTGGTGACTCCATCATCTAAGCCTTTATTCGTATCTGCACCAAAGCCAAGCTGATGGATCTTCATTTCCACGTCCTACAGGGATGTAGTAGTGTCGCGTGGGGCAGGGATGCCGTGAGTGACCGACCTGCGCCATGTAGCCACCAGCCGTTTCTTCGAAATGGGCTTTGAGGCGATGGTGGTTTTTGCAATCACCGCTGACAATGACCTGGCCATGCTCAATCGATATTCCCATCTAAGGGCAGAGGGTTTGGCTACGCGCCTGGGCTAGATTATGAGTATGTCGAACAGATCGACAAATAAGGGCCGATATGTCGAAAAACTAGCCATTTATCGACATATTCATGCCCGCAACCCTAGTAAAGCCAAGCTTACATATAGATTTATATTGCGTCTGTGTTAAAGTTTGCCTTTAATAAAGGCCGTGTAACGCAGCTAAGTTAAAGGTAAGCTTTCATACATGAATAACCAAACTCGTTCAGGTGAATTTGCCGTTCAGCCGGGCGGTCATCAGGCGTTTATCCCCAAGCCTTTGCCGCCAACGCCCGCGTTGGTGATCGATGCCGAGATGCAAACCCTGCTCTCCAAGGCCGATCGCGCCCTGGGTCGTTTGGATGGCTCCATTCGCACCCTACCCAATCCTGATCTGTTTATTTTCATGTATGTGCGCAAAGAGGCGGTGCTCTCAAGCCAGATCGAAGGCACACAAAGCTCCCTCAACGATATTCTCGAAGTAGAAGCCGAAATCTTCGATAGCGAACGCCCGCGTGATGTGGATGAAGTCCTCAACTACGTCCGAGCCATGAACTACGGCCTGGAACGGCTGGCTGAACTGCCCCTCTCTAACCGCTTGATCCGCGAGATTCACAGCACATTGTTGAGTGGCGTGCGCGGCGGCAACGCCCAACCGGGAGAACTGCGTAAGATTCAGAACTGGATCGGCCCCCAGGGCTGCACACTGAAAGAAGCCACCTTCGTACCGCCACCGCCACAACAATTGGAGGCAATACTCGGCCAGTTTGAAAAATTCCTGCACGACGAAAGCCTGCCGGCCTTGCTGCAAATAGGCATGGCCCATGCCCAGTTTGAAACCATCCACCCGTTTCTCGATGGCAACGGCCGAGTCGGGCGCTTGCTCATCGCCTTCATGCTCTACCAAAAAGAGATACTGGAAACGCCGGTGCTCTACATCTCCCACCATTTCAAAAAGTACCGCCAGCAATATTACGATCATCTGCAAGCGGTACGCGAAACTGGCAGTTGGGAGCCATGGCTCAAATTCTTTCTGCAAGGTATATATGAAGTGTCGCAAGAGGCCACCGACACCTCGCGCAAGATTGTTGATCTGCGCGAAGCCCACCGCCAGCTCATTGCAGAACATTTTGGCCGAGTGGCAGGTAACGCCATGCAGGTATTGGAAACGCTCTACCAAAAACCGTTTATCAAAGTGCAGGACATTAAAGACCTCACCCAAGTCTCCTACCCAGCAGCCAATCAGTTGATGAATAAGTTTGTTGATCATGGCTTGCTGACAGAAGTGACCGGTCAGGCGCGCAATCGCCAGTTTCGTTATGGCTCTTATATCGACCTGTTTAATTAAGATTTATAAAGAAGAAAACGCGAATGCCACTACTCGATTGGTTAAATAAAGATCAAGCCGTTGATTATTTGCGCCAGCGACGACCTGCTGTTTTAAATGGCTCTAACTTGGTAGAGCCTGTATGAATAACCTCTTGGCTATTCCAATCGCATCAGTAACTATTCTTACACCTGAACATGCTGTTGTTGTAATTCGCGCTATTTTTCGAGCTGAGTGCGGATACGCCAAACTGAGCCCATCTACATTTACGATCTCTGATCGGCTCATGACCCCAGATGGCGGGATTGACGCTGAAGTCAATGTGTCCAGCGAACATATGGTTCCGACAGATTGTATTTTTCAATCCGGTCTCACAGGAATCCAGATCAAATCAGGAACGACCTTCAAACCCTGGACATTGAGCGCGATTCGGAGTGAATTGCTTAATAGCAAAGGAGAATTGTGCTCAGAGGTTGAGCGACTTGTTCAGCGCCAAGGGCGTTACATGCTTGTTTGCACTGGCCATGATATGACGCCGGAGCAGCGCAATAATTCCCGAGACAAGATTGTTACTGTTTTGGCAGAAGCAGAGGTTTCAGGATATGAAGAGCTGATCGATATCCTCGGCGCCAGTCAGATCGCGGGGTTTGCTGAGCGCTATCCGGGAATAGCATCAATGCTCGCAGTTGACCCAATTCAAGAAGCTTGGACGCTTGAAGAGTGGAGGCTTGATTCTCATATGGCAAATGAGTTTGAGGAATCCCCAGAACAAACCCAAATGATCTCCCATATCCGAGCTGGCATACATGGAGAAGCTAAACATATCCGTGTTCTAGGTGAGGCGGGCCTGGGAAAGACTCGTATAGTGCTTGAGGCAGTGAAAGACGAGAATATTGCCCCGTATGTTTTGTACATACAGCATGGTTCCCAGTTTGGTAAGACTAAACTCTTCCGGCAATTGCTTAAATCTGGCCATGACAAACCGCTCATATTGGTAATAGATGAACTTCCTGAGTCTGAGCTTGCAGATATTTGGCGGCATTTAAAACCGCGTTGTGGTTATCTGAAAATCATATCTCTGGATCATGGTCGAGACGAAACTCACGACGAGGATATTGATCGATTAAATGCTCCGCATTTACCTAATGAGACCATAAAGAAGATACTTGTTAGTCGTGTTGGTGATTCATACGAACTCGATAGGTGGGTGTTAATCTGCGAAGGGTCGCCACGAGTCGCTCAAGCGGTTGCTGATAACCTGTACGCTAACCCCTCTGACCTTTTGAAGCCTCCTGCCACAATACCCATTTGGACTAGATTTCTTCATGGCTACGGTAACCGTGACGAAGCAGGCGCAAGGCAAATTGATTGTGTTGCGCAGCACTTGGCTCTATTTAGTCGATTTGGTTATGAGGCCCCAGTTGGGAATGAAGCTGAGTACATCTCTGAGTTGATTCAAAATGTGGACCCAACAATTGGCAGGGCTCGCTTTCAAGAAATAGTTCAAAACCTTCGTGCACGGCGAGTATTGCAAGGTAGTCGGACACTTTTCTTTGTTCCAAAGGCACTGCACATCTATTTGTGGAAGCAATTTTGGGAATGCTATGGACGAGGGTTTGATTTCACTAAAACATTTAATTCCATGCCTGAGTCGCTGCACTCCTGGTTTATGAATATGTTTAAGTATGCGGGGGATACAGCGACGGCTCATGTCATCGACGATATTCTTAGGCCTGATGGGATTTTTTCTCAACGCGGTATGTTGATGTCAGAGAAAGGTTCTCAATTCCTCTCTATCTTGGCTGAAGCAAATTCTGTTGCGGTTCTAAGACTACTTGAAGCTACACTTGCTAAATGGACAAACAATGAAGTCTTAAATTTTAATAATAATAGGCAGAATCTAGTTTGGACACTTGAAAAAATTGCGGTTTGGCCTTCTTTCACTGTTAGGGCTATGCAGCTGCTAGCGAAATTAGCTGAAAATGAAAATTCTGACTATTCCAATAATTCTACAGGGACTTTGATAGGGCTGTTCCGTATAGGCCCCGAATGGGCCGCTACAGAATCACCTCCCAAAGCTCGTCTTCCTGTGTTGCTGAAACTTCTTCGCGCATCCAGTGATGTTGAACGTCGCCTTGGACTCAAGGCGATGAAGGCTGCACTCGATAGCCGGGGGATGGGGCATCGGATGGTTGGCCCCGAATATCAAGGCTTGAAAGAGAGAGCCAAATTATGGATACCTGAAACATATGACGAGTGGTGGCAAGCTAATTTTATTTATTTTCAAGCATTAGTCGATGAGACCAAAAACTGGGCATCCACTCTACGACCTGAGGTTTGTAATGCATTACTGAATGCCGTCGAACAGCAAATAAAAATACAACCATGTACCGAGTTAGCTTTTCAAGTTCTGAATATTTTGGTTAACGACAGCGCAATGTTGCCGGAAAAACTGAATAGCTTCTTTTGGCATTGGAGGGAGTATAAGGATGATGGTAACCACCCAGAAATCACAAAGAGGTTGAGAAGTCTTGAGCGTCGTTACACAAGGCGTAACTTAGCGAGTCGATTTCATCGCTACGTGCTTGATGTGGATTGGATGGAGTGGGATGAAGATTTTCGAGAGCGGCACAATAAATCTAAAAATCGGGCCAAAGCTCTTGTAAATGCCTTGGCCCACCGTATCGCACAGCATCCTGAAATGTTTAGCCAAATTCAAGAATTAATCGCACCAACTAAAAATACGCCTGCGCTATGGTATTTCGGTGAACAGATTGCACAACATGATGTATCTCGAACGTTGTTAGCTACACTAACCCAAATAACACTAGAAACGAAACATCAAACATGTTTACTGGGTTACCTATCAACAGTAAAAACAAGTGAACCTGAGTTTTATCTTTCCACTATCAATAGTTTTTTAGATATGGAGAATACTGCTTGGCTGGGTGCAAATGTTGCGCTTAGTTCTGGTTATGACGATGGCTTATTTATAAAGTGCCTAGATGTATTTGACCGAGGATGGGTTACCCCCTTGAGTTTCGAGGTGCTTCGATATGGGAAGTCCATAGAATCGGTGCCAGCAGAAAGAACGAGGGCTTTGCTTCGTAAATTGAATGATCATGACGCAGAGGAGTCATTGTATTTATTGGTAGATATATTGGACTCAATTTCATTTGAGGACTCCCCTCCGTTTGATTCAGATTTTGTCCTTGAGGTGCTATCAAGAGCTATTCCAGGTGAAAACGATGGGAATGTGATGAGGGGTTACCACTGGAAAAGTGTCTGTTCGAAACTGATAAAGTGGGATGCTAATCATATACTCCCACTATTAGACTCACTGCTCACCAAAATGAGAGATGTTTACCGCTTAAGCTACGACACTGATGTTGAACCACTTGCAAATGAACTTGTAAAAGCTAACCCATCTGGATCATGGACACTTGTGGCTACACATTTTGAAGAGACACTTCCAAAATGGCGTAGCGACTTATTACATTGGCTCAAAGGTGGGTTAGGCGGATGTGATGAAAAAGATCCGCGAGGCGCGATAGTTGATATGCCACTTTTGAAGATCCTTGAGTGGGTTGAGGAAGACCCTGAATCCAGAGCAGGGTTGATTGCACATGCAGCTCCTCGAACGCTTGATGACGAGCACGGTGGAAGATTGACTCGGGAATTATTGCACAAGTACGGAGAGTTCGATGGCGTACAAAGTGGTATCGGTGCGACTTTTCACTCCGGAGGATGGAGTGGCCCAACAAGTGCTTACCTGAAGCGTAAACGAGAGAAGTTTCGTCGGTGGCTAGCCGCTGGTTTTGATGTTGAGGTTGTGCAATGGATCGAGACTGAGATTGAGTACTTAGATCGAGATATAGAACGCGAGGAAATCAACGAGGAGCGTTCTCGATTTGATTGAATGAAGCAAGATGAGGCAATCAGCGTGCATTTCTCGTTCCCACGCTTCCGCGTGGGAATGCCTACGGTAGTTAGCTCGTAAGGTGAAGTATGGGTTCCCACGGAGGACCGTGGGAACCAGAAGAGCGTCCTATTGCGGGGGGCTGGTTTTACCCGGACTTTGTAACGCAACTGGAAGATGGTCGTGTGCTGGTGATTGAGTATAAAGGCGAGGTCTACAAAACCAATGATGATTCCCGCGAGAAGAACAACATCGGCAAGCTTTGGGCTGAGAAAGGTGGCGAGAACTACCTGTTTCTGATGGCGGTGAACCAAGATGAACAGGGGCGGAATGTTTATCAGCAGTTGGATGCGATGATTGATAATTGAATACTCAGCCAATAAAAAGTGGTCTGCAGGTATTGCATCAGAATGCTGATGAACGGCCAGGTAACGATGAAATAGGTTCAACGATATGACTCAATTCCATGAACAGGAAAAAGGCCAAGTACTGCTCTATCAAACCGATGGGGGAGGCCTGCGTTTGGAATGCCGTCTGGAAGGAGAGACGCTGTGGTTGACCCTCAACCAAATGGCGGAGTTGTTTGGGCGCGATAAGTCGGTAATTTCCAAACATCTGAAGACGGTCTATGAGGATGGAGAACTGAACCGCGAGGCAACTATTGCAAAATATGCAACAGTTCAAATTGAGGGTGAGCGTGAGGTGAGTCGCCAGTTGGCTTTAAGGCGATACATACAGCATGGGTGTAAATTTATTTCATCGGTAGCGCTATTTTAATAGAGTGGCAGCGTTAACCTGCTGTTTTTATTGATGTATCTTATTTCATCGCAACCGGAAGAGGTGGGGGTTGTGGTTTTTTATACGGAGGAGGCTCTGCGGCAGGCTACTCTCTAGGTGCGCGTATCAGC
>Ga0316190_10004226_pt1 | contig 10438 bp, 6 predicted proteins | sample Eddworburrow2_MG_FD_204929 | JGI IMG/M metagenome (GOLD analysis project Ga0316190, IMG submission 204929) | Coastal sediment microbial communities from Maine, United States - Eddy worm burrow 2 | ecosystem: Environmental > Aquatic > Marine > Coastal > Sediment | place: USA: Maine | collected... | reverse complement strand
GGTGAATGGCGAATTGGAATGACAAAAAACGAATGAAGAAGGATTGGCTATAAAATTGGAAAATATTCTCAGCTTGAAATGTCTTGTGTGCGGCAAGCAGTATCGTCCCGACGATATCGACTATGTTTGCCCGGATCATGGGGACGATGGGGTTCTTGACGTTCAATACGACTACGAATTTATTGGACGGCAGATCAGCAGGGAAAATCTTCAGCATGTCGACAATCCCACCATCTGGCGTTATAAACCCCTGCTGCCGGTCCGACCCGATGCAATCGTCCCGCCGCTGGCAGTGGGCTGGACTCCCTTATATGCCGCGCCACGGCTGGCCTTGGAGGTGGGGCTTAAAACGGTATGGGTCAAAGATGACGGACTTCAGCCGACGGCATCTTTCAAGGACCGGGCCAGCGCTGTGGCGGTGGTAAAAGCCATGGAAAAGAGCGCTGGGATCATTACGACGGCCAGTACCGGCAACGCCGCGGCAGCCTTAAGCGGTCTGTGCGCCAGCGTTGGGCAGTCGAATGTGATTTTCGTACCGGAAACCGCTCCCCAGGCCAAAATAGCACAGCTGCTGGTTTTCGGGTCCCGGGTTATTCTGGTAAAGGGGTCCTATGATGATGCGTTTGCGCTTTGCCTAAAAGCCGCTAAAAGCTATGGCTGGTACAACCGCAACTCCGGATATAATCCCTATATGACCGAAGGCAAGAAGACCGCCGCCTATGAGATCTGTGAACAACTCGCCTGGAAGGCACCGGACCGTATTTTTGTTTCCGTGGGCGATGGCTGTATCATCGGGGGGCTGCACAAGGGGTTAAAGGATTTGCTCGCACTGGGATGGATCGATAAAATGCCGAAGCTGATGGGTGTGCAGGCAGCGGGCAGCAGTTATCTGTATACGGCCTGGAAGAACGGGGAAGATATTCTCACCAAGCCGCCGATTGCCGCCCAAACCCTTGCCGACAGCATCAGTGCCGGGCTACCCAGCGACCGTATCAAGGCGCTGGCCGCTGTAACCGAGACCGGCGGTGCCTACATTAGCCTTTCGGACGACGATATTTTAACCGCAATTCCGGAATTGGCGCGTCGCACCGGAGTTTTCGCGGAACCGGCCGGAGCGGCTGCCTATGCCGGCCTGGTGAATGCGGTGAACCGGCGATTAATTTCCGGTGACGAAGAGATCGTCGTACTCAACACCGGCAATGGGTTGAAGGATGTTGCCGGCGCCATGCAGGCGGTCGATCTCGTCGATACCAAACCGTTTCGGATTCAACCGGATTTTGCGGCCCTTGAGCAGGTGGTGGCGGGGTGGGGTTAGGGATTGAAGATTTTCGATTGAAGATTGAAAATTGAAGGAATTCTGTCGATTTCATTTTTGTGCTTTTTGCGCCTTTTTGTGGCCATGCCAACAATGGGCTTCAATAAATATTCTAATATTCCATCACTCCAAGACTTAAAAAAAGGAGAAATGATTGTGATCGATTTAACTGTGAATCCCCAAGCGCTCGAAAGGGCCGTGCAAAGGGCCCGGGAAAGAAACATCATTATTCCGACCTTGAAGCAGCAGCGTGACCCCGGTCTGATTCCGGACCCCATCGTCACGAAATTAAAAAACATCGGTCTGTGGGACATCGACCCCCTGAACCTGTTTCGCATCACTTGGCACAACGAGCCTGTTGCCCACGGCGGCGGTTTTGGCGGCGTTAATTTTATTGAATTTCCCCGGGAGCTGACCGGTGTTGCGGCACGGATTGTGGCCCCCGTCGGCAAGTGGTTTCCCACCGGCGCGCACAAGGTCGGTGCCGCCTTCGGCTGTCTGGTTCCCCGGCTGGTAACCGGTCAATTCGATCCCAGCACTCAAAAAGCCGTATGGCCGTCCACCGGCAACTATTGTCGTGGCGGAGCTTACGACGCCACACTTTTAGGTTGTGCCTCCATCGCCATCCTCCCCGAAGAAATGAGTCAGGAAAGATTTGACTGGTTGGCCTCGGTGGCCGGTGAGACTATCAAAACACCGGGCAGCGAAAGCAACGTCAAGGAAATTTTCGACAAATGCTGGGAGTTACGAAAATCCGGCCAGGATCTTGTCATTTTCAATCAATTTGATGAGTTCGGCAACTATCTGTGGCATCACGAAATCACCGGTCCGGCGATGGTCGAAGTGCTCGAGGGCATCATGGGACCTGAAGACACCTTCCGGGGATTCATTTCGGCCACCGGTTCCGGCGGCACCATTGCCTGCGGCGATTATCTTAAAAAAAGCTTTCCTTTGAGCAAAATCGTTGCGGTCGAAGCGTTACAATGCCCAACTTTGCTGCAAAATGGCTTCGGCGCGCACCGTATCGAAGGGATCGGCGACAAACATGTGCCCTGGATCCACAATACCAAGACTACGGACATGCTCATCGCCGTGGACGACGAATTTCCGATCAGTCTTATGAGACTGTTTAACGAACCGGCCGGAAAACAATACCTGGTATCAAAAGGTGTTGCCGAACCACTGGTGAACGGACTGAACCTGTTGGGAATTTCCTGCATCGGCAACCTGGTCGGGGCGATTAAATTTGCCAGATACTATGAATTGGATGAACATGACATCGTGTTGACGGTGCTGACCGATTCCATGGAAATGTATGACAGCCGGCTGCGCGAGTTGACCGGAGGGCGCGGCCAATTCACCGAAAATGATGCCGCCGCCGCTTACGCTAGATATCTTGAAGGATTGACCATCGACAATATGGAAGAACTCACCTACTATGGCCGCAAGCGCATTCACAACCTCAAGTACTACACCTGGATTGAGCAGCAGGGCAAGACCTATGAAGAAATTCAACAGCAGTGGTATGACGATGACTACTGGAAAAGCATCCCGGCCTGTGCGGATCAAATTGATTCGTTGATCGAGGAATTCAACGCCCAAACCGGTTTGATGAGTAGCTTGTAGCCTAGTAGTAAAGGGATTTCCGCCCTACTATTGTTGGGTTTCGACCAATATCAAAGTAATATATAAAAAGGGATTGAATTCGTAGGTTGGGTAGAGGGACGAAACCCAACATATCGGTGATTGGTCTCAAACCAACCTACTGAGGCGATCCCTCCGATATCCTATTTGAAAAAATTTTCGGGGCTACTACTACCGATACCACCAGGCCAATCTGGACAATCTGCTTAACCAAAAAGAGTTCAGCCACCAGCTATCGAAAAAAATTCCTATTTAAATCGTTTATTGGAGGTTTCTATGCGAATCGCTATTTTTGGAGCAGGTTCTGTCGGAGGCTACTTCGGCGGAAGGTTATCCCAGGCTGGGGAAGATGTCGTTTTCATCGCCCGCGGAGAGCATCTGAACGCAATGCTCACGAATGGTCTGCGAGTAGATAGTATTAATGGTGACTTTGCGGTGCAGCCGGTTCAAGCAAGCGATGATCCATCTGAAATTGGCAAAGTTGATCTGGTATTGGTTGGCGTCAAGGCTTGGCAGGTGCCAGAGGTGGCTGAAGCGATGCGGCCGATGATAGGACCCAAAACAGTTGTTCTGCCGATGCAGAACGGACTTGAGGCCCCGGCACAATTGACTGAAATATTAGGAGAACAACATGTTTTAGGGGGATTATGTGGGCTATTTTGTTATGTTAAAGGGCCAGGCCATATTGTTCATGCCGGAATAGATCCTTTTGTAAAATTTGGAGAGCTTGACAACCATCGCAGCCAACGGGTTGAGCAACTGCTCGATTCCTTTAAAAGAGCCGGGGTCAAGGCAGAAATCCCCCCTGATATCCAGATTGCCATGTGGATGAAGTTCCTATTTATCACAGTGTGGAGTGGGATGGGGGCGGTGACGCGAGCTCCAATTGGTGTATGGCGCAGCCTGCCAGAAACTCGTCGGATGGCGGAACTGAACCTTCAGGAAATTATTGCCGTAGCTGCAGCTCGCGATATTTCATTGCCAGAAGAAGCCTTAAAAACGGCAATAAACATGTATGACGGTCTTGTTCCGGAATCAACCGCCTCCCTGCAGCGTGACGTGATGGCGGGACGACCCTCGGAGCTGGACGCACAAATTGGCGCCGTCATACGCTTTGGCCAGGAATCCGATGTGGCAACCCCTCAGCATACATATATCTATTACAGTTTGTTGCCCATGGAGTTACGAGCACGCGGTCAACTTCAGTTTGGTGAATGATTTCAGGACGTCGTTTTGTGCCACACTTTATTTTCATTGAGACAGTCATAGGAGACGCATCTTCATGGAATACATTTTTTGTGATGTACTGGTGGTCGGAAGTGGGGCCGCAGGTTTGAGAGCTGCGATCTCGGCCAAGCAGAAAGGCCTTGATGTATGTGTAATTTCCAAACAGGCACCTGGAAAAGCAACCTGCACGATGCTAAGTGCAGGTGTATTTGCTGGAACCGAAGAAAATAAATCATCCGGTCATCATTTGAAGTCCACGTTGCAGGCCGGTCGGGGGATCAATCAGAAGGAACTTGTGACGGTTTTAATTGACGAAGGCCCGATGCGCTTACAAGAGCTAACAAAATGGGGCATTAATGCGGCGTTTCACCACGGCTATCTTTACTGCAAAGGACGTGCTCCCTATCGCGGAAGGGAGATTGTGCAATCCCTTTTGACAAAAAATGAGGCCCTCGGTACACGGTTTATTAGCGGTCAATTGGTAGCTGATTTAAAGCAGATGGAAGGCGCTTTTGGCGTTTTAGCTTACTCACCAGGCGCAGATAAATGGCTCACAATAGACGCCAAAACCGTAATTCTTGCAACCGGTGGGGCTGCAGCATTATACCTTCGTCATGATAATCCAAAGAGAATTTTAGGTGACGGCTATGTGTTGGCCTATAGAGCCGGCGCTGTTCTTCAGGATCTTGAGTTTGTTCAGTTTTATCCTCTGGGATTGGCCGAACCCGGCTTACCTGCCTTTTTAGTGCCTCCGAATATAGCTGATTATGGACAGCTTTTTAATACGCGTGGCGAGGATATCTTAAATAAATACAATATTCGGGAACGTCCAGCAGCGGAAAGAGCACGGGATACGCTCTCACAGGCCCTTTTCACCGAGATTTATAAAAAGGATAGAGAGGTCTTTTTGGATCTTAGAAAGGTTTCCGAGCATAAGTGGGCTGAAAATCCATTTTCTGCCTCCTCACACCACATCCTCGGAGAACGTTACGGGGCAAATCACCGACCGGTTCGAGTGGCGCCTATGGCCCATCACACCATGGGCGGGGTTTGCATTGATGCCGATGGGACGACTTCGCTACCGGGTTTATTTGCTGCCGGGGAAGTCACGGGTGGACTGCATGGTGCGAACCGTATGGGAGGTAATGCGCTGACAGAAACGCTTGTTTTTGGTGCCCGCGCCGGCGAGGCCGCTGCTATTTGGGCGAAGGATTGCGCTCGTCAGCCAAAGACGGAGATTTTCAAGGATGCTGAGGTTGAAAAGTTTGCTTTTGTACAGGAAACAGACAGATCAAATTCGGCGGAACTTATGACCAATCTCAGTGAAATAATCTGGAAAGAAGCTGGGATCATTAGAAACCAGCTTGTATTAGAGCATGCTTTGAATGCAGTAAATACAATTTCTACCAAAACTTTACAATCTCATATCGGCAGTCCTTTGGATGTGAAGCGCAGAATAGAGATTTTGTTTGGTGCCCAGGCCGCCTCCCTTATTATCCAAGCTGCGCTAAAAAGAGAAGAAAGCCGCGGTGCACATTTCAGAGAGGATTTTGCGGATCAGGATGACGATAACTGGCAGGGCCATCTTCAGGTTAAGCTTTCTCGGAATGGTGAGGCGAACTGGAATTTTCGAGTCATTACTTAATGAATACTGTATTTAGGAGAATCAGATGCAATTTGATAGATCAATAATTGTGCCAAATCTGTTTATTCAGTAATATATGCTTTAAGCTGCTGATTTATTGAGAACTGGGATGATTTTGAGGATTTTGGGTAGGAAGCTAACCCGATGCAGGCCACCGTCGTATTTAACGGATCTGTCATATACGACGGGGTAACCAGATCGTTAACCACAGACGAGCGCAGACGGGGACTTATGATTACATCAATTATACCGGTTCAGCTCAAAATCTGCACCAACTCTCATTAGGGGCTATGGGCGCATGGATCAAATCAAATATATAGCTACCGCGGTTCGTTTTCAATGTCGCGGCGAACAACCCTTAATGTAGATGACTCTATCTCATAAAACCGAATCACTTCGGATATGATTGTTTCCAAATCTGGAGCAAGCGTCCTTTGACGCTGGAACTTCCTTTGCTAACTGCAAAGGTCAATCGTAGACTTGACCCCTAAATCTCTGCGACGATGTCTCCTCTTAGTTTGGGAACCATGGTATTTCTCCTCATCTACCGTAGGTTCGGAGGATTTTACTTGAGGCCAGGCCTGCAACTCAATCTTGATAATTTGACAATTACAGCGGAATAAAATAGATAGAATCCTAAATATTCAATCCACAATACCGGTTTTTCCGGTCAGGGAGCTCGCAAACCATGAAACGCCCCCCGCTCAAAGTCTTCTACTCTTACGCTCACGAAGATGAGCCACTTCGAGATCGCATTGATGAACATTTGGAAATCCTACGGCGCCAAAATCTGATCGTGGGCTGGCACGATCGACATATCATACCGGGAACCGAGTGGAACAGAGTCATCAGCGATCAATTGCTGGCCGCAGATATCGTTTTACTCCTGGTAAGTAAGGCCTTTATGGCCTCTACCTATGTCAATGAAGTTGAGATTCCGGAGGCGATGAAGGTACACAACTCCGGCAAAGTGAGGGTGATTCCAATTTTGTTGGAGGAGATCGAAAATCTGGATCAGGTGCCTTTTGCTAAATTGCAAATCCTGCCGACTCGGGCCACTCCGCTATCTACCTGGAAGGACCCGGTAAAAGCGTTGCGCGACATTGCCATCGGTGTCCGCCAGGTGGCCAAAGACATTATTGTCAAAGGGGGAGGGCCCTTTGAATTTGGTCCCCATCTATTCACAGAGGCAGAACTGAGTTCCCTGCCCAAGGCGGATCGAGAACGCACCATCAGTGGCTTGGGCCGGTTATATGATCGACTAACCCGCACGATTCCAGTCCGTCGCTATGAATCCAATTTGCTGATAGCAACTTGGGCGCTGCGGCAGTTTGGTAAGCCTTCCCCGATATCTGGCCATGGTTCGGAGGCGTTGTTTTACATGGCTCAAGTAATCACCAGTTTCGATCTGGTCGCCCTTCAGGAAGTGGACCGGCACCTGGGCAGGTTAGAAGCACTCATGGAAATACTCGGTCCTGACTGGAAGGCTCTGGTGACGGATGTCGCACCGGGTCTCAAAGGCAATCGTGAGCGTTTTGCTTTTTTATATTACGAACCCAGGGTCACGTTTCGCAATTTCTCGAGCCAGGTGGTCCTGCCTGCCGAAAGGGTGAACGGTAAATCTGTTCCCGTTAAACAATTTGCCCGACCGCCACTGGTGGCAGCTTTTCAATCCGGTACGATGGAGTTCCAGGTCTGCACTGCCCATATTGTTTACGGCGGGGTCGGTGGCGCGGCAATGAAAGAAGGGCTAGTGGAAATTAACAAATTGGGAAAATACCTAAAAGACCGGTCGAAATATGAAGAAACAGACCTTTACTTGATGGGCGACTTTCAAATGGGTAATATCGATAGCCCCGTCATTGACGTCCTGAGGGAGCATCAGGTTGAAATCCCCGAGGAATTGCTGCATCCCAGTAACTTGAATCAAACCAAATATTATGATCTGATTGGCTTCACCTCCAGAAAACGTCAAATGCCGTTGGGCACCAATCAACCGTGCTCGGGAGTTTATGATTTGTATCAAGATGTCCTGCGAGAGGTGGATTTCGATAGCTATAAGAATTCCGATGCCTTCCGACAATACGTATCTAAAGGTAGTCGGCAGAAGAAAGCAACTGTTGAACAATACCGCCGCTGGAATACCTTTCTGATCTCCGATCATCTGCCATTATGGGCGGAGTTGACGGTAATTGAAGAGGGGAGTTAATTGCCCTGGCTATTCATTGCGCCGGCAGCCGCTTCCACACGTTCTAAAATACCCCCGATCCACCCTTTAACAAAGGGGGGAATCCTTTTCTTACCATTTAGCATAACGTATGGACCAACAATCTGATGTTATCAGCCAATTTTTGATGTGAACAATAACTTGTGCTAAAATGACGAAGTTGGCTGAAACCAAAATTATTTCCACCTGTTTCATACACATTCCTATTCGATTTATAGCGTAAGTAAAAAAACGTTCCGATATTTGCTGTGCGCCTTCACCATTTTCAATTCATGTTCAACTATTGAACAATTTCAAAAACCGGAGAAATCCTATCCGTGGTCGAGTTCAGAGCCATTGACCATCCCCTATGAGTTGAGACAGGCCCAATTTGAGAAGGGCAATCTGGTTGTCAATGCGTCCTTTGAGGACGGTTTTGTCTTCGAAGTCAGCTCCGGAAATGAAGACCGAATTAAAAGCTGGCAAACGTTTGGCGAAAATGTTTATTGGTTGGATGTCTAGTCCGCGGTCGGCACTGCGGAGGATGTTAATACAAGCCGCCGGGCCGTAAAAGTTGTCAGAAAAAGAGCCAATGAACTGGATGCGGCCGAGGGGGTTATCAGTGATTACATCAAAGTGATTCCGGGAAACTACTATGATTGGGGGTCAAATCTACGTTTGATTTTTGATGTTTTTTAACAAGAGCCAAACGTAGATTTGACCCCTTTCTGAAACTGAAATTATAACTATAATTTACTTAATCAACCCTTCAACCAGTAAACTATTCATCGTTTATAGCTGTTAACCTGTTTCTGAACTCTGAACTCTGCCTTCTGTCATCTGCCTTCTGTCATCTGTCATCCGTCATCTATCATCTGTCTTCTGGCTTTCGCGCTCCGGTGCCGGTTATCTTCTTGGCGGTTTTCATATAATCCGTCAACATTTCTGATAGTAACTGTACTTCACTAGTAATTGATTCAAAGTCCAATAACGTAAATCGATAATCTAATTTTAAGACCTTGCCGTTGGCAACGACGGTCTTGAGTTCACTCCCATCAGATGCCCAGATTAGATTTTCAACAATATTATCCAACCGCGATGGTATCAGATTCGGACGGGTCAAATCTATCAGCACCAGATCGGCATCTTTGCCCTTTTCCAACGATCCGGTATTCAACCGTAAAAATTCAGCCGGCTCAACGGTTATCTTCTGCAACAAAACATCACTGGTCAAAAATGAAGCATCCTGATGCAATGCTTTTTGATACTGGGCGGCAGATTTGGCAGCTAGCAGAATATCCTGATTATCGGCACTGCCGGAGCCGTCGGTAGAAATAACAAATGGGATCCCAATTTCCGTCATCTTTTTTAGGGGGGGCATGCCGGAACCCAAAATGGTATTTGCAAGGGGATTATGGACGACCTTTGCACCGGTTTCTTTGATGATGGCCAGGTCCTCATCGGTGTTATTTACCTGATGTGCCAGAATTGTGTCGCTATCCAAAAATCCGATACTATTTGCATATTCAATCGGGGTCATCCCATAGGTTTCTTTAAACCAAGCGGTGGTCTTCGGCTCTTCCGAACTGTGAATATGGATTAAAGTGCCATTGTCCTTACTCCATTTTTTGAGTGCTTTTAAGAGTTCGGGGCCGTTGGAAAAAAACTGATCGGGACCCGGTATGATCCATGTTCTTTCAACATCTCCGAATTTTTCTAGATAATCATTTAACCTGTCAATCGCCAGATGATGGGGGATATCAAGAATCCGGTCATCATAGTGTCTGTCCTGACTTCCAACGGCGACGATCATTTTGGTATAGGCTTGCCTGTTGGCCTCAACAATATCCGCTACTCGGTATTTATTAAAATTGCAGTGATGGACCATGGAAGATGTGATGCCGTAGTAAATGTCGTCGACCCTTGCTTTTAGATAGGTAACCAGGTTCGGGGATTTGCCGAATTTATTGGTGAGGTCTTCTCTTTTCTCATCAAGAAATCCGGTAAAAAGATTAACGGCGCCATCCAGCCAGTCAGTTAAGGAACAGTCTTTCGCAATCCCAATGATGGGTGATTCGTGGTCATGACCATGTGCCTTAACAAAACCCGGTAATAGGCAGGTCTCGTTGCAGACGATATCATCGGTCGTATAAGCCCCCAGTTTTTCAGCACCCACAATAAACAGATCTTTCCCATAATTTCTTATAATCTGATTACCTTTTTCTTCGGTATATTGACCTGTCTCTATTATATTTTCATTTTCGGTGAGTACATAGCCGTCGAGAATTCTTTTTGACAAGCCCATTTTGCGGGACATCGGCACCATAAATTTACTTCTTATCAGGATATGTTTTTTTGAATTCATCATTTAATTTGCTCCATTACTTTCGGTAGTGTTCCT
>Ga0316190_10004225_pt1 | contig 10439 bp, 10 predicted proteins | sample Eddworburrow2_MG_FD_204929 | JGI IMG/M metagenome (GOLD analysis project Ga0316190, IMG submission 204929) | Coastal sediment microbial communities from Maine, United States - Eddy worm burrow 2 | ecosystem: Environmental > Aquatic > Marine > Coastal > Sediment | place: USA: Maine | collected... | reverse complement strand
GTCGGATTCGTACAATTCGTGAAACACCTGCAAAAACTGGATTTTAAATTAATTGACTGCCAGCAAGCCACGCATCACCTGCAAAGCCTGGGGGCAACTACCATACCTCGCCAACACTTCTTATCAATGCTGGATCAATATTGTGTAGACCCTACCAGGATATCAAGCTGGGTGACAGGTTCTATCTGATGCCTACGCCTGCTTCAAAAAACCGTTCTATTCAGTTATACCTGAGCGCATCGCAACCCTGCCCCTATTTGGATAATCAACAATCTCAGATGCTAACGATCGATCCTGAGATTATGATTAATCAGTCAAACTATTCTCAATTAATTCAGATGGGATTTCGCCGCAGCGGAGATCAATTATATCGCCCACATTGCAAAGCTTGTGATGAATGTAAACCAATACGAATAGAGTTGGCACATTTTACTACTAGCCGTAATCAGCGGCGTATATTGGCCCGCAATCACGATATCCAGACAAAAATAGCAGCGCCTGATTTAAATGAGGAACAATTCAATTTATTCAGACATTATCTTGCTAAACGCCACCCGGGTGGTGGCATGGAGAACCCTGAATTTAATCAGAGCCAAAAATTTTTATCCTCCCCTTCGCTGCAGACGCATTTCATAGAGTTTCGCCTTAACAATATACTCGTCGCCGTTGCCGTCACAGACATACTTGATACTGCCTTATCAGCAGTCTATACCTTTTTTGATCCGGACTATAACCAGAGGAGCCTCGGGGTATTTGCCATATTATGGCAATTAGACCTATGCCGTCAGCTTGATAAAAACTGGCTTTACCTGGGGTACTGGATTAAAAATTGCGCCAAAATGCGCTACAAGCAGAACTACCGACCATTTCAGCTATTAACACAAAGTGGCTGGCATACTCAGAAATGAATACTTAACAGTCACAGTTATTTAGTCTATTATTCGCCCTCGAAAACTCTGCGGGAATATTTTTGCTAATTACAGTATAATCCCCATGCGTTGAATTTTGAGACGAGCTTACGGCAAATATAAAATAGTATGGCAAAAGAAGAACACATAGAAATGGAAGGTACCGTCATTGAGACGCTACCGAATACCATGTTCCGCGTAGAGCTGGAAAATGGTCATGTTGTAACGGCCCATATTTCAGGAAAAATGCGTAAACACTATATTCGCATCCTTACCGGAGACAAGGTCACGGTGCAATTGACACCCTATGACCTCAGCAAAGGCCGTATTTCTTTTCGCGCCCGCTAGCTCTCAACGACACGGGCTCTACTACCGGGCCTGGCACATCTGCAATTGGCGTAGATAATACGCACAAAAAAATCCCCGCCAAAGCGGGGATCATGAAACAATTTCATCTAGAAACAAGACAAATCAACTTTCGACCATTTCTGCATGTGGCGTAATTTGAAAATCCAGCTTGTCTTTACGTAAGCCAATCCGCACATGACCACCCTTTGCCAATTTTCCAAACAATAACTCTTCAGCCAATGGCTTTTTGATAAAATCCTGTATTGTTCTGGCCATTGGGCGGGCCCCCATTTTTTGGTCGTAGCCACGCTCGGCCAACCATGACTTGGCAGAAGCCGAAACATCAATCGTGACATTTTTATCATGCAATTGAGATTCCAGCTCAATAATAAATTTATCCACAACGTAGGATATTGTTTTAGATGTCAGCGGGTCAAATTGGACAATACTATCCAGGCGATTTCGAAACTCCGGAGAAAAGGTACGTTTCAAAGCTTCCTTCCCATCGAGTTCATGATTCTGAATTGTAAAACCAATTGAACTCCGACTCATCTGTTCTGCACCAGCATTCGTGGTCATAATAATAATCACATTGCGGAAATCCGCCTTGCGACCATTATTATCCGTCAAGGTACCATGATCCATGACTTGCAATAGCAGATTAAAGACATCGGGGTGCGCCTTCTCGATTTCATCAAGCAAGACTACGGAATAAGGATTTCTATTTACGGCCTCTGTCAATAAACCACCCTGATCAAACCCAACATACCCGGGTGGCGCACCAATCAATCGTGATACGGTGTGACGCTCCATGTATTCAGACATGTCAAATCGTATCAGCTCGACACCCATAATATGCGCCAACTGCTTCGTCACTTCAGTCTTGCCAACACCGGTTGGCCCGGAAAACAAGAAAGAACCGATAGGCTTGTGAGAATCACCGAGACCTGATCGTGCAGTCTTAATAGCAGTAGCCAAAGATTCAACAGCACGATCCTGCCCAAAGACAATCAGTTTTAAATCACGCTCAAGCGTTTGCAACTTATCTTTATCGGAGCTGCTAATACTTTTTTCAGGTATACGTGCAATACGTGCCACTATGGTCTCAACATCTCTGACACTAATTGTCTTTTTCCGTTTTGAAGCCGGCTGCAATCGTTGATAAGCGCCCGCTTCATCAATTACATCAATCGCCTTGTCAGGCAAATGTCGATCATTGATATAGCGTGCAGACAATTGCGCGGCTACTCGTAAGGCATCGCGGGTATATTTAACCCCATGATGCTCCTCAAAGCGCGGCTTCAAGCCTTGTAATATTTGAATCGTTTCATCGACACTAGGTTCGTTGACATCAATCTTTTGAAAGCGCCGCGCCAACGCTCGATCTTTTTCAAAAATACCACGATATTCAGTATAGGTAGTAGAACCAATGCAGCGTAACTCACCAGAAGTCAGCACGGGTTTAATCAGGTTTGATGCATCCATAACACCACCTGAGGTAGAACCTGCACCAATAATAGTGTGAATTTCATCTATGAAGAGTATTGAACCTGGCTCCTTACGTAGCTGATTAATAACACCCTTCAGACGTTTCTCGAAATCACCACGATATTTAGTACCAGCAAGCAAAGCACCCATATCGAGCGAATATACCACTCCATCGGCCAAAACTTCTGGCACCTCGCCATCAATGATCCGTTTAGCAAGACCTTCAGCCATTGCTGTCTTGCCTACACCCGCCTCACCAACCAACAAGGGATTATTTTTACGACGACGACACAATACCTGGATAACACGCTCAGTTTCGCTATCACGTCCAATCAAGGGATCTATACGCCCCGCCATCGCTTCTTCGTTCAAATTAACGGCAAAGCTCTCCAATGGCGTCTTTGGTGCCGAGTCATCATCCAGGTCATCTTCTGGTGTGATTGTGCTACCTTCAACTTCATCATCTTCAGTAAATTTTGTAATCCCGTGAGAAATATAATTAACAACATCTAAACGGGTTATATTTTGGGTGTTCAAAAAATAAACAGCTTGTGAATCCTGTTCGCCAAAGATGGCAACCAGTACATTCGGGGCACCCACCTCACGCTTGCCGGAAGATTGAACATGGAAGACTGCACGCTGTAACACACGCTGAAAACCCAAAGTCGGCTGTGTTTCTTTGTCTTCGCCAGAGAGAACAGGCGTTGTTTCATCGAGAAACAACCCAACATCGCCCCTCAATGTATCAATGTCGGCACCACACGCCCTTAATACTGAAGTCGCCGCCGTATTATCCAACAATGCCAGCAATAAATGCTCGACAGTTATAAATTCATGACTTTTTGCCCGTGCCTCTTGAAAAGCAAGATTAAGGGTTAGTTCTACATCTTTGCTTAACATGGAACACCTCGTCAGTCTGGTTAAGCCTTCTCCATTGTACACTTCAACGGATGCTGATTTTCTCTGGCTGCCTGAGTGACCTGCGCCACTTTAGTCTCAGCAATATCTCTCGAAAAAACCCCGCAAACACCCACACCTCGGGTATGTACATGCAACATGATCTGTGTGGCTTTTTCCTGGTTCAACCCAAAAATCCCCTGCAAGATCTGCACGACAAATTCCATCGGCGTATAGTCGTCATTTAATAAAACAACCTTGTACATCGGTGGTCGCTTCAGCTTCGGACGAGCTTCCTGAACCACCAGGCCGTTATCAAAATCTGACTGTTGCTGACATGTCACCATAGACTTGGATTATAGTCGAAACAGTTATAATTTTCCTGCCTGACACTTACCAATCGGACAAAAACACTTGTCTTTCAACATGCCAACATCCGCTGTTGCCTGAACTTTCGTATCAAGCTTACAATGTGTATCGACACATCAAGATACATCTTGACAAACAGATTTTATAGATATGAAACCATAAAGTTAAACAGGTTAAATCAGCAGTACAATATGATTATTTTTCGAGAGAATTGAATTCAATGAGCGCCAATTTGATAGCCTGCGCCCAATAATAAAGTTAAATGCAAGGGAGCGTGCTGTGTCGCTCCCCCACAATTCATAGGCTACATTTTTTTAATAATAGCCTCACCAAATCCTGAACAACTTACCTTTTTAGCACCTTCCATCAAACGAGCCAGATCGTAAGTTACCGTTCCGGTGCTAATTGCACCACCAACACCTTTAATAATCAGGTCTGCCGCTTCTACCCATCCAAGATGGCGCAACATCATCTCGGCAGAGAGTATTAATGAGCTTGGATTCACCGTATCCTTGCCAGCATACCCAGGGGCTGTTCCATGAGTCGCCTCAAATAACCCGATTTCATCGGATAGATTCGCTCCCGGTGCAATACCTATGCCACCAACCTGGGCAGCCAGCGCGTCAGATATATAATCACCATTTAAATTCAGCGTAGCGATAACATCATAGTCTTCCGGGCGTAATAATATTTGTTGCAGGAAGGCATCGGCAATTACGTCATTTATGGTAATTGTCTTTCCGCTATCAGGGTTGTTAAACTTGCACCATGGGCCACCGTCTATTTCCCGGGCACCAAACTCTGATTTTGCTAGCTCATACCCCCAGTTTTTAAAACTGCCTTCAGTGAACTTCATGATGTTACCTTTATGAACCAGCGTCACCGTATCGCGATTATTGTCGATTGCGTACTGTATGGCCTTCCGTACCAGACGTTGCGTGCCATCACGGGAAACCGGCTTGATGCCAATACCCGAAGTCTCTGGAAAGCGAATTTTAGTTACGCCCATCTCATCTTGCAAAAAGGCGATGATTTTTTTCGCTTCCGCACTACCGGCCTCCCACTCGATACCGGCATATATATCCTCTGAATTCTCACGGAAAATCACCATATCTGTCTTTTCCGGCTCTCTAACAGGACTCGGTGTCCCATCAAAATAGCGTACAGGACGTTGACAGACATAAAGATCCAACTCTTGACGTAGTGCAACATTAAGCGATCGGATACCGCCGCCAACAGGTGTCGTCAACGGACCTTTTATACCAACCAGATACTGGCGCAAGGCATCCAGTGTCTCATCAGGCAACCATACATCTTGCCCGTAAATTCGTGTCGCCTTCTCGCCTGCATATACCTCCATCCAGGCTATTGATCGACTGCCGCCATAAGAATTGTTAACAGCCGTATCAACAACCTTACGCATAACTGGCGTGATATCAATACCAATACCATCACCTTCAATAAACGGGATTATCGGACGATTGGGAACCTTTAAACCGCCCCCCTCAGTCATAGTTATTTTTTCACCCTCGGCTGGAATTTCGATATGTTGATATGCCATAAAAGCTCCGTCGTATTCATCAAAAAAGAGAGTTTATCAGCTCCGCAAGACATCGGCTAATTGTTACTGCTGTTGATACAAGAATGTACTCCCTCGAAAAATCAAAGAGTCTTGCCCAGCAAGTACATCTAAAGTATCGTCGAGCCATGACTCTCATTACCTTATTTAACAAGCCATATGATGTGCTAACCCAGTTTACCGATAATCTGGATCGTGCAACGCTTAAATCCTACATCAATATTCCGGATATATATCCAGCGGGGAGATTAGATCGCGACAGCGAAGGTCTCGTCATCTTGACAGGCGACGGTAAATTACAACAGCGGATCAGTCATCCTCGGCATAAACTCGATAAGACTTACTGGGTTCAGGTTGAAAATATTCCAAATCATGCGGCACTAGAAAACCTAAGAAATGGCGTTGACCTTAAGGATGGTCAAACGCGTCCGGCTCGAGCCCGAATCATGAAGGAACCCAATCAGCTATGGCCAAGGCAGCCACCCATCCGTACGCGCGCTCATATTCCAACCTGCTGGTTAGAGCTGATCATCCATGAAGGGCGCAATCGTCAAGTCAGACGTATGACAGCGGCCATCGGCCACCCTACACTCAGGCTCATTCGGTACGCAATTGGCCCATGGAATCTGGATGGAATAGCGCCTGGCCAGTGGCGACAAATCGAAACCACACCGGCACATCTACGTCACAACCGGAATATTAATCCCAGAAGGGCAGACTCATGATCTGGAAACCACATGCTACAGTCGCAGCCATCATCGAAAAAGATTCGAAATTTCTGATGGTAGAAGAAATATGCAACGGCGCTAAAGTCATCAATCAACCTGCGGGGCATCTGGATGATAATGAGACCCTTATTGATGCTGTAATTAGAGAAACGCTTGAAGAAACTGCATGGCACTTCAACCCAACAAACATCACCGGTATATACCAGTGGAAATCGACCCGAAAAAATCAAACCTTTCTCAGAGTATGTTTTACAGGCAATTGTACCCACTATGAACAAAATCAAGCACTTGATACAGGCATCCTTCAGACACTGTGGATGACACGATCTGAAATAGAGCAAGCAAACCTTCGCAGCCCGATGGTTATGAAGGTACTGGATGATTATCTTGCGGGACATCGATACCCACTCAATTTGTTACATATCGTTACATAATAAACTGACGCTTGGCTGACGTCTGACGCCTCAATGCGCTACCGCTTGTGATATAATTTTGTATTTTTTAGCACGCTATCATTCGACTCACATTATTATGCCCACAACAGACAATCATATTATTGTCGGCATGTCCGGCGGTGTTGACTCATCAGTTACTGCGCTGCTGTTAAAACAGCAGGGCTACGTGATAAGCGGCCTGTTCATGAAGAATTGGGAAGAACATGATCCAGCTGCACCATGCCCTGCCGCCATCGATGCCCAGGATGCGATGCAAGTATGTGATCAGCTAGCCATAGCCTTTGATGCTGTAAATTTCTCCAAAGAGTATTGGGATCGCGTCTTCAGCTACTTTCTTGAAGAATACCGCCAAGGGCGCACTCCAAACCCGGATGTGCTCTGTAACCGTGAAATTAAATTCAAGGCATTTCTCGATTATGCGCTTGACCAGGGCGCTGACAAGATTGCGACTGGTCATTATGCCCGTATAGATTTCATCGATGATCACTATCGTCTCTTAAAGGGTCTCGACGCTGACAAAGACCAGAGCTATTTTCTTTACCTACTGAACCAAAATCAACTCGCGCACGCCCTCTTTCCATTGGGAGAATTGACCAAGCAAGAAGTCAGGGCTATTGCAATGCGACATAATTTCAGCAATCACAATAAGAAAGACAGTACTGGTATCTGTTTTATTGGCGAGCGCCAGTTCACAGATTTTTTACAGCAGTATCTACCGGCCCAGCCGGGTGAAATTTATAGCACTGACAATGTGCTATTAGGTAAACATCAAGGATTGATGTTTCATACAATTGGACAACGTAAGGGACTAGGCATTGGCGGCCGCGCTGAAAACAGTGGCGAGGCCTGGTATGTGGTAGACAAAGACGTAAAACGTAATATATTACGTGTAGCTCAGGGCGCTAACCATCCATCCTTATTTGACAGCACACTGATTGCTACAAAACCACACTGGATCAACAAGCAACCCTCTGCTTGGCCACTGCGTTGTGGTGCAAAAATCCGATACCGCCAACAAGATCAGCACTGTACGGTTACAGTAATTGATACAGATCATCTACTTGTTAGCTTTGACCTACCACAGCGAGCGATATCCCCAGGACAATCAATCGTTTTTTACCATGAAGATATCTGTCTCGGTGGTGCAATTATTCACCGAAGTGGATGCGAGCCTCATTAACTTCAATGTATCGATAAATCATGAATAACACCTACAACGAACGCACACTCGCACTAGCTGGCATATATCAAGCCTGTAAACTTGTCGAGATGATCGCCCACCAAGGGTTAGCTGATGCCGAAGCACAAAAGACATGCATAAGCAGCCTGTTTGTTACAAAGCCCGAGAATGCATCTGCCGTATATGGTGGAAATCAATCGATAACTGATAATTTACATCTTGGCCTTACAACCCTCATCGAACAATTCCGTACTCCTGACAAGCGTAGCATCGAATTAACTCGATACGTAATAGCCGTTCTTGCATTAGAACGAAAATTGACAAAACAGCCGTATCTGCTTGAGCTGATTAGTGCCGGTATTGATAAGGCCAAGTCTCAGGCCGATCATTTTTCACCGGCCCATGAAAATGTGCTAGCCAGCCTGGCTGATTTATATATCAATACAATAAGCACTCTCAAACCCCGTATTATTGTCAAAGGTGAACATGGCCACCTCGGTAACCCTCTCAATGCCAACCGCGTTCGAACCTTGCTCCTTGCTGCCATTCGATCGGCAATTTTATGGCGGCAGTGTGGCGGAACCCGCTGGCAATTGCTGATACAACGAAAAAACATCCTTCTCTCGGCTGAACAATGCCTCACCAACACCCAATCAGAGCTATAATTAGCGACGATCAAATAATATTAAACCTAAATCATACGGAATCATCATGGAATTAAGCGCACTGACAGCAATATCACCAATAGATGGACGCTACGGAAATAAATGTGAGGATCTACGCCCAATATTTAGCGAATTCGGCTTGATCCGACACCGGGTCCTCGTTGAAGTCAGGTGGTTACAGCTACTGGCTGAACTCCCCGTAGTTCAAGAAGTACCCCCATTAAGCAAACCTGCCAACGCACTCCTGAATACGATCATTGATAACTTTAATATTAATGACGCTAACAGGGTGAAAAATATAGAGTCCACGACCAATCATGATGTCAAGGCTGTTGAGTATTTCCTCAAGGAAAAGATAGCGGGCAATGCCGAATTGGATGCCATCAGTGAATTCTTTCATTTTGCCTGTACATCAGAAGACATTAATAATCTTGCCTACGCATTGATGCTTCGCGACGCTCGTAGCCTAGCCCTTTTGCCTTCTATGGATGAATTGATTGCGGCGATAACTAATCTGGCTCATGCCAATGCGGATCAACCAATGTTGTCGCGCACACATGGGCAAACAGCATCGCCGACAACGCTTGGCAAGGAAATGGCCAATGTTGTCCATCGCCTCAAGCGCCAACGCTCACAAATCGCCGCAGTCGAAATACTCGGCAAGATCAATGGTGCGACGGGTAACTATAACGCCCACCATAGTGCTTATCCGGAAATTGACTGGCCTTCGGTGGCACACACATTTATTGAAAAACTGGGTCTTACCTGGAACCCCTACACTACACAGATTGAACCACATGACTACATCGCTGAAATGTTTGATGTGATGGCAAGATTTAATACTATCCTGATCGATTTCAACCGCGACGTGTGGGGTTATATATCATTGGGTTATTTCAAACAGAAAACGATTGCGGGTGAGATTGGTTCTTCAACGATGCCGCATAAAGTTAATCCTATCGACTTTGAAAATGCCGAAGGTAATTTGGGCGTTGCGAATGCCATATTTAATCATCTTGGTAGTAAATTACCTATATCGCGTTGGCAACGAGATCTCACCGACTCAACCGTATTACGTAACCTGGGGGTAGGCTGTGCCCATTCGCTAATTGCCTATAACGCCTGTCTTAAAGGCATAAGTAAACTGGAAACCAATCCCATGCGATTAAACCAAGACCTTGATAATGCATGGGAGGTTTTGGCAGAACCCATTCAAACGGTGATGCGCCGCTATGGCATAGAAAACCCCTATGAAAAGCTCAAAGAGATGACCCGCGGCAATCAAGTCGACCAGGCATCATTGCGGACATTTATTCTTTCACTGGAGATACCTGATGCTGCCCGTCAACAGCTATTGCAGCTGACGCCCGCCAGTTATATCGGGAATGCGGATAAGCTCGCTAGAGAGATCTGAAACATTTTTGTGACGGGGGTCACAGTTTATGGGGCTAAATTATGGATAATAGACTCCAGATGCTGCATACCCTCCCTCCTCCAAATATGTAGCATCGAAAACACCCTTTCCCCGGGCGGCCCCCCTGCTGGCAACCCGGGGTTTTTTATTGCTATTATGAGATGTCCTTACTGCCCACGCTTGAATAGTTTATCAAGATCAGTAATTGCCAATTCTATCCAAGTCGGCCGACCATGATTGCATTGCCCACTGCGCTCTGTACGCTCCATATCTCGGAGCAGCGCATTCATCTCAGGCAATGTCAATCGTCGTTGAGCGCGTACTGAGCCATGACAGGCCATGGTCGATAACATGTCGTCTATATGATTATTGATGCGTTGACTACTACCATGGGTATGAATATCGGCC
>Ga0316190_10004224_pt1 | contig 10442 bp, 12 predicted proteins | sample Eddworburrow2_MG_FD_204929 | JGI IMG/M metagenome (GOLD analysis project Ga0316190, IMG submission 204929) | Coastal sediment microbial communities from Maine, United States - Eddy worm burrow 2 | ecosystem: Environmental > Aquatic > Marine > Coastal > Sediment | place: USA: Maine | collected... | reverse complement strand
CTCGGTGAAATCCAGACAGCAGAAATGCTTGAGATACAGCTTATCAATGCAGTCGCACCCTTTGTGTTATGTAATAAACTGGCACCTTTAATGAAAAAAGATAATACGGGTCAAAAACATATTGTTAATGTTTCTGCTATGGAAGGCAAGTTTATGCGGTTTAAAAAAGGAGAGCGTCATCCCCATACCAATATGGCAAAAGCGGCCCTCAACATGCTGACCCATACTTCGGCCAGTGAGTATGCAACCTATGGTATATTTATGAATGCAGTGGATACCGGTTGGGTAACCGATGAAGATCCGGCCCAATTATCCAAACTCAAACAGGATTTACATGATTTTCAGCCGCCTTTGGATATCGTTGATGGTGCCGCACGGGTATGTGATCCATTTTATGACGGTATCAATACCGGTAAACACTGGTGTGGTAAATTTTTGAAGGATTATTTCCCAATTGACTGGTAAATAACCGATATGGAAACGATGTGATGGCAAAACTAAACCCGGGGCCGTTGACCCCAAAAACCTTTTCGCAAGCCATCCAATATTTATGTGACAGCGACCCGGACCTGGCCCATATCCTGACGTTACTTAACCCGCCGCCATTCTGGACACGCAAACCGGGATTTGCCAGCCTTATGGGCATTATCCTGGAACAACAGGTTTCCCTGGCCTCTGCCAGGGCATCTTTTGACCGCCTTCTGGGAGCGGCTTCTCCCCTTACCCCGGATCGGTTTCTCGAACTGGATGATGCCAGACTCAAATCCTGCGGATTTAGCCGCCAGAAAACCGCTTATGGCCGCAATCTGGCAAAAGCCATTGTTGATCGACACCTCAACCTGTCTGTGCTGAATGCCATGCCCGACAAAATCGCACGGTCTGAACTGGTCAAAGTCAAAGGTATCGGCATTATAGCCGCGCAGACGGATCTGAAGCGCTGGTATCAAGAAATCGGTTTTATTGAAGGCGATACCAAAGAATTCAAGCATCTGCCGTTTCTGGTAACCTTTATGATTTACAATCTCCCAAGCAAAGGAGGAATTAATGCGAGCTAAATTAATGGCATTTACAATTTCATTAATTCTAATTTTCAGCACGCTGGAAGCGTTCGGGGAAAGTGCTGACCTGGCAGTCGCTGAAAAGATTGCCTGGCGATATATGACATCATTGTTGCGTGGTGACCTGGAAATGTCCTTTTCCCTGATGGACCCCAGAGTACTTGATCGACGAAAAGCAGATATTGTGCAGGCCTATAAGTTTGCCCAAAAGCAGGGAAAGGCCGACGAATTTAAGGCCCGCTTCCAAAATATCGAGGACCTGGATTCAATTTTGAGATTGCCTGCCAAACAGTTTTTTATTGTGCTGGTTGAAAAAGATCGAGAAAAGGCACCGGCCGAACATCTGAAAGCCATGCGAGAAACCGTTGTCAACGTAATTGGAAGCAACCGCATTGATGCTGTGACTGCCAGGGTCACCCTGGAAATTATTCCGCCAAAACTGATCAGTGATACGCGGCAGGAAGAAGGTCTGATCCTGACCCTGCACAATGACCAGTGGAAGATCGTTGAAAAAGCAAAATAACGCCGTTTGAAAAGGCTCAAGTTCTGTTTATCTTCTAGGGAGCGCACCCTTGAAATAGTATCCGGGGAGTTGATTCAATTGAAACTGGACGGCGCTTGACAAACTGCATAAAAGGATGCCAGACCTATACCCCAGAAAGGAGGACTATCGCTATGCATAACATCGGTGCGCTGCTGGAGGCAAAAGGCAAAGATATCTGGTCTATTGGACCCCAGGAAACTGCATTTAAAGCATTGCAGACAATGGCCCAAAACAATGTGGGTGCTCTTTTGGTGATCGACAAGGGAAAGCTGATCGGCATTTTCTCAGAGCGCGATTACGCCCGCAAAGTTATTCTAAAAGGAAAATCCTCAAAGGAAACAACGGTCGGCGAACTGATGACCCCGGAGGTTTTCTACGCCGGCCCCGACGACACTTTGCAGGAAATTATGGCTCTAATGACCGCCAAACACATCCGTCATATGCCCGTCCTTAAAGATGCCCGGCTGATCGGAATGGTAACCCTCGGCGATGTGGTCAAACAAATTATATCCGAACAAAAATTTACGATTAAAGAACTGGCGAAATACATCTCGGGCGGTTACGAAATTTGAAGCGGCTGAAATCTATTTTTTTTGAAAGCCACCGGGGTGGACATCAACACACTATCTAAGGAGCAGAGATGATACAGTTACGCGATAAGGAAAATGGGGTGCCTTTGGGTACGATCTCCGAAGAGGATTTACAGTTTCTAATAGATAATCTGGAGGAGGAATGGGCTGAAGATACCGACTATTACCTGAACCGTACCACTTTTGAAATGCTGAAAAACAAGGGCGCGAGCCGGTCGCTTTTAGACATTCTTGAACCGGTTTTTAAAGCACGGGAAGATATCGAAATTGAATGGTTTCGAAGTGAGTGAGTCCATCTGCTCAATGGTAAATAAATAATTTTCCCTTACCGCCAAAAGACTGCTATGGACGAACGAAAGGTGCGGGGCTGCAGCCATAGCAGGTGTTCTTCCTCATTTTTTTAGAACCGGGTGTCGTGACCTCAATCAATCGCAAGCCGGGTCTTCCCGGCAGCACCGGGCACAAATATCTATATTGTTGCCTTAACTTCTTTATTTTGATCATCAAAATTTACCTGTTGACCAAAAGCCGAAAAAAATTTGAGCCCAAGGTTTTCCACCGCCTGCTGGGGTCCATTGCATCCACCATTATTTCGGAATGATTTCTTCGGAAGACTGTATCAATAGTCTATCTGGTATTGTTATGTCTAAATTAATCAAACTGGAAGTTTTCGGCCGTCAGGTAATGGCCGCAAAATCCGGTCAAGGCTGGCAAATGTATTATTTGAGTGAAGATGGCAAAAGGCGCCCTGCCCTTGACATCATGGTCCCGGCTTTTGTTACCGAATCTGAGATTGCAGGTTTTATAGCTGATTTATGCCATGAATGGGCTACAGACAGGTATCCGGACGTCCGAAAAATTGAGTAGAAAAAGGGTATGCGTAGCGTTCCAACACAAAGAATAGAGAGTGACTTTGAAAATCCGATATGAAAAACTGCAGGACATCGCAGCAATACGCAGGGTGAATCAAGCCACCTTTGAAACCGGGGCGGAAGCAAACCTGGTTGATAACTTGCGTGAAAAAAAGCCCATATCGTGACCAATTTCGCCCGTTCACAATTTTATTGATTTGTGATATGTGACGTCATGTTTTTGTGCAACCATTCAGATGAGGAGAATTTTCTTGGCCACGATAGATGACGCGTCCGAAAAAAATGGTGAAAAAACGAATCATATTCCCGGCATCTATAATTACTGCGATCGGTGGTGTGAACGGTGCTCGTTCACTGCGCGTTGCCTGAATTTCGAGATGAGCGAAGAAAAATTCGGTGATCTTGAAAATGTCGACATCACCAATGAAGTATTCTGGCAAAAACTCAGTGAGACGTTCGCAGAAACTCTGAGCATGCTAAAAGAGATGGCAGCGGAAAAAGGAATTGATCTGGATTCGATTGAACTTGATGAAGAAGATGGTTTTAAAAGGCGTTTGGAAGACCCGTCTGTGGTCCATATAATTTCCCATATGGCCAAATCCTATATCACCATGGTAGATGAATGGTTTGATTCAAATGTTTATATATTTGAAGATGACCAACCCGAATTGAAGGCGGCAGCGGCGGCTGATTCAACCCAATCGCCGCCGGATGAAGATACGATAACCCTGATCGATTCCGTGGAAGTCATACGCTGGTACCAGCACCAGATGTATGTCAAACTCAGACGTGCCCTTCACAGTGCCCATGACGAAGCGACGGACGAAGATTTGGACGGCTATCCCAAAGATTCGGATGGCTCCTCAAAAGTTTCCTTGATTGGAATGGATCGATCTATCAGCGCCTGGGGCAAAATCATAAAAAATTTTCCGGATGAGGAAGATAGCATTCTTGGTATAATTGCCCATCTTGATCGTCTCCGCAGACGAACAGAAGCCGAATTTCCGGATGCCAGAGTCTTCTTCAGACCCGGTTTTGATGAAATCAATCCCGGCTAAAGCTTTTGCCCGGGATGTGTATTCCTTCTGGCAACCCCTGGACAGTAAGTTTGTCGAAATGCGGGTGGGTTTAAGCCGACGGGCCAACGCCGAGTTTTGTTCATTGTTCTGGATGAAATATTTATACAACTTCATCGACTATAGCGACCGCACCCGAAACCTTGCGCCGCAGCAGCTTATAAACAGGTCTGAAGAAGCGGCCGCAGATTACGGCGCCCTGGTAGCAGGCAATCTGTCCAACACCTGGGAGTACGACCCGGAAGTCTCAAACTCCGCTAAAGCTGTGCGGGCCATTTTTGACGAGCAGGTTGGCTGGGCGGTTCAGGAAAATGCCGACTTTGTGATTGCCGAAACCTTCAGCCATCTGGGAGAAGCCCGGCTGGCGCTAAAATCCATCCAGGCCGGCGGACTGCCGGCGGTCATCACCTTCAGCCCCGCAACAGGGGCTAGCTGCGATGGATATGAGTGGGAAGACGCCTGTAAAATTCTCCAGGATGAAGGTGCCGATGTGGTCGGCCTTAACTGCGGCAACGGTCCCGCTACCATGCTGCCGTTTCTGGAAAAGATCCGTCAGAAGACCGGCGGCCACCTGGCGGGGCTTCCAGTGCCCTATCGCACGACCGAACAACAGCCCTGTTTTCAAAAACTGAGCCTGCCGGAATCCAGCACGTCTTTTCCGGTATCACTGGAGCCGTTTCTGCTGACCCGTTATGAAATGGCAGATTTTGCCACATCAGCTCGGGACATGGGGATTAACTACATCGGCATCTGTTGCGGTGCGGGTCCCCATCACGTCCGGGCGATGGCCGAAGCGCTGGGTCGCAAGACCCGGGCCAGCAAATATTCACCCGACATGAGCCTGCATCCCGTGTTCGGAGATAAGGATACACGGGAAAAGCATGTGGTGTGTCTTCTCGGCCCGGTGGATCAATAAATCTTCAAATCAAATTAACAATCCGCGAAAGTCTTTCCAGAGTGGCAAAAAAACATAGTTGGATCTTACCAATTATTATCTTTTCGCAGTTTGCAGGGACATCTCTCTGGTTTGCCAGCAACGCCGTCCTGGGTGATCTTCAACGGCAATGGGGACTTGGCGATGCCTCTTTAAGCTACATGACCTCTTCCGTTCAGTTCGGTTTTATAGTGGGAACCCTCCTATTTGCCTTTTTTACCATCGCGGACCGGTATTCTCCTCGAAAGGTTTACTTTGCGTGCTCATTGCTGGGGGCGCTGGCCAATCTGGGTCTTTACCTTCTGGCTGATGGTTTGCCGTCACTGCTGATATTTCGTTTCATAACGGGTTTTTTTCTGGCAGGGGTTTACCCGGTCGGCATGAAAATCGCCGCCGGCTGGTATCGTCGGGGACTTGGTCTGGCTCTGGGCTGGCTCGTGGGAGCGCTCGTCGTGGGCACGGCTTTTCCTCATTTGATTAAAAGCCTGAACCGGAGCCTGCCCTGGGAAACCGTCATATTATCTATTTCCATTATATCCGCTGTGGGTGGATGTCTGATGATGCTCCTGGTTCCTGACGGCCCCTACCTGGTCAAAGGCACAAAGTTCAACCGTAAAGCCTTTGCCATCATTTTTCGCTCAAAGGATCTCAGATCCGCTTCTTTTGGCTATTTCGGCCACATGTGGGAACTGTATACCGTGTGGGCCTTTATTCCGTTATTGATAGGCCATTATGCCCAAACGACCCACCAGACGCTGAATGTCTCCTGGTGGTCATTTATTGCTATCGCCGCGGGATGCCTGGGCTGCATCGCCGGCGGGTTTGTGTCCAAAAAGGTCGGGAGTTCCACCGTTGCCTTTTACCAGCTGCTGTCATCGGGAGTCTGCTGCCTGCTTTCGCCGCTACTGTTTCATGCACCGCCGGCCGTGTTTCTGAGCTTTCTGGTTTTCTGGGGCATCGTGGTGGTGGGGGATTCTCCGCAATTCTCAGCCTTAACCGCTCAAACCGCCCCCCGTGATCTGGTCGGTTCGGCCTTGACCATCGTCACCAGCATTGGATTTTTCATCACCATCATCAGTATCCAGTTTACCAATTTTTTGGTAGGATGGATCAACATCCAAATCGTTTTCCTTTTCCTGGTCAGCGGTCCGATAATCGGATTGTTTTATTTGTGGCCACTATTTAAGGACCGTCAAAAAAAGCCCCTATAAATAGAAATGAAACGGAAAAAATTAACATTGCCGATTGCACGCTATCATTTGGCGCCTCAAAGCGCCACAGCATTTACCGTGAAGCAGGATCAACGTATCCGCGTCCTAGATACAGAAGGAGAGCAGGTGGCGGATCTGGTATGTTTTGCGCGCCTGAATCCGGATGAATATCTTTCTTCCGGCCGCACCATTGACTACAGTGAAAAAATTTACCTGAATACGGAAATATCCGGAAAAGGCTCCATCACCGTTAAAACCCCTTTATCCAGGGCCGGCGATTTTATTGAGCTGCAGGCCCGCATGGACTTGATCATCGGTGTGACGGCCTGCTCGGCCGGCAAGTGCAACAATTTTCGATGCACCGCTGTGGACGTTGAAGTTTACGCTTCCCGGGAGCAAAGTTGAAGTCAAAATCAATCCATATATTTGATCGCATTCGCAGAAGCTGCCGCAAAGTTGCAGATCGGGCAACACGAGTCAGGATAGACTACAGCCGCATTCCCTCCTATGCCGCTTCACTGCCAATTGATAAAGTAGCCAAACCCCAGCTTGATCCCAACTGTCACTACCTCGGCAGAAAAGAAGATACCGTAAACTTCCTTTTGACCCTGGACACGATCAATTTCGGATCCGGCTATTTTCCCCATCTGCGCAAGCGACCCGGTATGTCGGGATATTTTACCATGGCCTCTTCGTTAAATGATGCCTATGTGACCCAGGGTCCTTTATCAGCGCAGCAATTGGCCGAAATTACAGTTGAAGAATGCACCCGTATTTTCGATCAGGACCCTGATAATATTATTGCCCGGGAGTTAATGCAGCATTTTTCGGCTGCCTTAAACGATCTGGGGCGATTGGTCCTGGACCGGTTCAACGGGAGTTTCACCGATCTGGTTGATGCCGCTGAATCATCAGCCGGTCACCTGGTGCTGTTGCTCAAAAATATGCCCTATTTTAATGACGTCGCCTCCTATGACGGATGCGAAGTCCTTTTCTACAAACGCGCCCAGATCATTGCGGCTGATTTATCACTGGCCTTTCAAGGGCGGGGATGGGGACATTTCGAAGACCTGGATCAGATGACCATCTTTGCCGACAATCTGGTACCCCACGTGTTGCGAATCGATGGAATTGTGATATATGAAGACTCGTTGATAGATAGAATCAATAACAGCGACCTCATCCCGGCCGGCTCAACCGCAGAAGTGGAAATCAGGGCCTGTGCCGTCCATGCCGTGGAACTCCTTAAAAAGGAAATAACAGAATCGGGAAAAGTGATCACGGCGCCGGCCCTTGATAACTTTCTCTGGAATCGAGGTCAGCAGCCCGAATATAAGGCCATACCGCGGCATCGCACGAGGGGTGTATTTTACTGAGGCCACATTAATGGATCAAAAGAGTCATATTCGGATTTGGTAATTATTTGTAATTTGGTGCTTGGATTTTGGAATTTAAAAGAAACCATTATGGTGAAGATTTAGCCCTAATTGAAAATCCATACTTTAAAGGATCAGTTTATGATTTCTTATGAGGATTTTCCATATCCATCTCAAAGGATGCCGGTTCTGGCGCGCAATGTTGTGGCCACCTCCCAACCCCTGGCGGCCCAGGCTGGCTTACGCATGCTGCTCCAAGGCGGCAATGCAGTTGATGCCGCCATCGCCACCGCCGTTACCCTGACGGTGGTCGAGCCGACCAGCAACGGCATCGGCGGTGATGCCTTTGCCCTGGTCTGGAGGGACGAAAAACTATACGGATTAAACGGATCCGGACGATCACCGCACGCCTGGTCCTTTGAACAATATGCTGATCTGGACCGAATGCCGGATTTGGGCTGGGGAGCAGTGACCGTCCCCGGTGCCGTGGATGCCTGGGTCAAACTGTCCCAACGGTTCGGCAAACTGCCCTTTGCCGAACTTTTTGGGCCTGCCATTGAATATGCGCAAAATGGGTTTATTGTTTCTCCGAGAACAGCCGATCGCTGGGCAGTTGCCGCCGACCGCTACCGAGATTTTCCGGATTTCGGCCAAACATTTTTGCCTGGCGGACAAGCCCCGGCGGCCGGTGACCTTTTTGTCTGCCAAGACCAGGCCCGAACTCTCAATATGATTGCCGACAGCAAGGGAGAGACCTTTTATCGCGGAGATCTGGCCAAACAAATCGTTGATTGCGCGCAATCCAACGGCGGCTTCATGCGCCCTGAGGACCTTGCAGAACACAACTCCGAATGGGTAACGCCCCTTGCAGTCAAATACCGCGATGTCTATCTGCATGAAATACCGCCCAACGGGCAGGGATTGGCGGCTCTCATTGCGCTGGGGATCCTGGATCAGTTTGATCTTTCGCAATATCCGGCCGATTCAGCCGACAGCCTGCACCTTCAGATTGAGGCCATGAAAATTGCATTGGCTGAAGCCTATCGGCACATTGCCGATATTGGCGCCATGGAGGTTAATCCCGAAGAATTTTTAAACACCGCCTTTGGGGCCCGCAGGGCTGAAGAAATATCAATGACCCAGGCTTCCCACCCTGAATCCAGGATGCCCACCGATCACGGTACCGTCTATCTTACGGCTGCAGATGAAAGCGGGATGATGATCTCCTTCATCCAGTCCAACTACCTGGGTTTCGGATCAGGGATTGTAATTCCGAACACCGGCATCGCCATGCAAAATCGGGGCTACGGCTTTGTGTTGGATAAAGACCACCCCAACTGTGTCGCCGGCGGCAAACGTCCTTTTCAGACCATTATTCCGGGATTTGTCACCCGGGACAACCGGGCCTTGATGAGTTTCGGAGTCATGGGCGGCAATATGCAGCCCCAGGGCCACGTGCAAATGATGGTCAGGATGTTTGATTACGGCCAAAATGCCCAGTCAGCCTGCGACGCGCCTCGCTGGAGAGTGGATGACGATTTCAGTGTCGCAGTTGAACCCGGATTGTCAGCGGCGGTCATCAACGACCTTAAAAGCCGCGGTCACGCTCTGGTCGAAGATGCGGACATCTTTCCATATGGCGGTGCGCAGGTGATCCATCGCCTGCCGGATGGATATTGCGCTGCATCGGACCCCAGAAAAGATGGGCAGGCGGTGGGGTACTAGGGAATGGGGAATGCGGAATGCGGAATTAAGGAATTCTATCAATTGTATAAAAAAAATCGAGGAGCGACACGCGGCGCACTCGTCGCGCAGGCGCCTGACGCAGCGGAAGCGCCTGCGCTGCGCGAGCGACTGCGACCACTCGTCATTCGTCAATCGACATTCGAAATTCTAAGAGGAGGAGATAATGAAAAAGTCAATTGGTCCGAGAACTCTGGTTTACCCGACACCGGTTTTTGTAGTTGGCACTTACGATAAAGCCGGCAAACCAAATGTAATGACGGCTGCCTGGGGAGGCATATGCTGTTCAAAACCCCCGTGCGTAGCAGTATCCTTGCGAAAACCCAGGTATTCATATGACAACCTGGTTGAGCGCAAAGCCTTTACGGTTAATATTACACCCGAAAAATATGTGAAAGAATCCGATTACTTCGGAATTGCGTCCGGGAGAAACAAAGATAAATTCGCAGCTTCCGGCCTTACGCCTGTGAAAAGTGATCTGGTGGATGCGCCCTTTATCAAGGAATTTCCTTTTGCCCTGGAGTGCCGCTTGCTGCATACGGTTGAGATCGGAGTGCATGTGCAGTTTATCGGTGAAATTGTTGATATCAAAGCCGACGAAGACATGCTGAATGACAACGGCGTTCCCGATATAGACAGGGTAAAACCGGTATTGTTTGCACCCGAAATGGGAGCTTATTACGGTGTCGGGAATTTTCTCGGCAAGGCGTTTTCGATTGGAAAAGAAATATGACATCCATGTCCCCTATCAGCCCCGATCAAATCGCTTTCTACGATCCTGACCGAAAGGGCATCCTGATACACAAAGATCAGCTGGTCGACTCACCCTTTGAAGGAGGCGACCGGTTTTCGGTCCGCAAGGGAAAACGCGAATTGTTTGTGATGACCCTTATCAAAGACGATAATGGCGATATCTTTTTCGACAAACGCGGGATATTCATCGAACGCACCCGTCAAATTGATATTTTGCTGGGTGGCATATTTGATGAATATGTCTTCTGCATCGAACCCGAGATACCCGGAACCATCAAATTGAAG
>Ga0316190_10004223_pt1 | contig 10442 bp, 12 predicted proteins | sample Eddworburrow2_MG_FD_204929 | JGI IMG/M metagenome (GOLD analysis project Ga0316190, IMG submission 204929) | Coastal sediment microbial communities from Maine, United States - Eddy worm burrow 2 | ecosystem: Environmental > Aquatic > Marine > Coastal > Sediment | place: USA: Maine | collected... | reverse complement strand
CAGTTCCAATGGAGAAGATTTAAATGCACAGCTCGATCCCAGATTTGGTAGATGCGCGTATTTTTTGGTCGTCAATCCGGAAGACATGAGCTTTGAAGCATTTAATAACGAAAGTGCAGCTCAGGGTGGTAGTGCCGGCATCCAGGCTGCTCATTTTTTTAGCATCGCAGGGGGTGGAGGCCGTTATCACAGGTAATTGTGGGCCAAACGCTGTGCAAACTCTTTTGGCAGCCGGAGTTGAACTGTTTGGAGGGCAGACAGGAACTGTCCGAGAAGTCGTTGAGAGATTTAAGAATGGCCATCTCAAGCCAACCAGCGAAGCCACTGTCGACAGCCATTTCGGAATGAATACCCAAGCCGGGGTTGGTCGTGGAGGCGGTATGGGTGGTGGCAGGAGTATGGGACGAAGCAGGGGTGGCGGTGGAGGCACGGGCCGCGGCATGGGGCGGTCAGGCGTTAAGGTTTCAAGAGGAATGAGGGATGGCACCAATTCCGGGGGTCAAGAATTGGCAGATCTTAAACATCAGGCCGACAGCCTGAATAAAAAGATGAAAGATGTAATCTCTCAGATCAATAGATCAGAAAATCGATGAGAAACGGTAATTCAGGAAACTTCATGCAAATGACATTGGATTTCATGGAGTTTCATACAGAAAGGTTTAGCACAGCTCTGCACTGCAGAGATTAAGGAAAAACTGGAGATTTTCAAATGCGGATCAGTATCGCCAGCGGAAAAGGTGGCACCGGCAAGACAACGATTGCAACCAACCTTGCCTTATCAATCGGATCAAATGTTCAATTGCTTGATTGTGACGTTGAAGAGCCCAATGCTCATCTTTTCATTAATCCAGTGTTTGAAAAAACCGACACGATTTTTATGCCTGTTCCCGATGTAAATGAAGACAAGTGCACCTACTGCGGAAAATGCGCTGAAATATGTCAATTCAAGGCAATTGCGGTGCTTAAAAAAGCAGTTCTGGTTTTTAGCGAACTTTGCCATAGCTGTGGCGGTTGTATGGAAGTATGTCCCGAAGGCGCAATTACGGAAAAAGGACGTAAATTGGGTGTCATTCAAAAAGGCCATCGTAACGGGATAGAATTCATTCATGGGAAGTTGCGGCTGGGTGAAGCCATGTCGCCGCCCTTGATTAAAAAAGTCCGCGAATATGAAACTGCAGACAAAGTAACGATAATCGATGCCCCGCCGGGGACGTCATGTCCGGTCATCACCTCCATGAAAGATACCGATTTCGTTCTGCTGGTTACCGAACCCACTCCATTCGGTCTTTACGATCTGAAACTTGCAGTTGGTGCGGTTGAAATACTCGATATCCCCCGTGGTTTGATTATTAATCGCAGTGACTTGGGAGACGATCAGGTCAAGGATTACGCGCGTGCGCTGGATCTTCCAATCCTTATGGAAATGCCGTTTGATAGACAAATTGCTGAAGCATATTCCAGAGGTGATATGATCGTGGACGTGATGCCGGAATGGAAGGCAAAATTTCTGGAGCTTTACGAGAAGATTAAGGCTCAACTAAATTAAGACAAGCAGCATGCAAGGAGATGGAAATCTGCTCATGAAAGAATTAATACCTGTGGGGAATGGTTTATCTCAGATACCCGTTTTGGCCCCATGGTGCATGCGCGGCTGGGCATCGCTGAAGAAAATTCCGGCAAACTGTTCACGCTAGTACGCCAGGAGTCCAGAAAACTTGCCGAAGAAAAAGGCCTGGATCTTATTCTCACCGATGGCCCCCCGGGGGTAGGCTGTCCGGTGATTGCTTCCATCGGCGGAGCCAGCGCCGTGCTCATTGTAACAGAGCCAACAGTATCCGGCAAACATGACATGGAGCGTGTGGTTCAACTGACGGAACATTTTAAGGTACCGGCTATGCTTTGTGTCAACAAGTTCGATCTCAACTTAGACGTGACCCGGGATATTGAGCGTTTTGCCAAAGAAAAAGGATTAACCTGCTTGGGACGTATTCCCTTTGATCCGGTTTTCACCAAGGCTATGGTGCAGGCACAGACAATTTTTGAATATAGCAACGGATCAAAGGCGGGACATGCAATTAAAGGGATCTGGAATAACTTATCAGATGAACTTGGACTACAAATCTATAAATAGAAATTAGGAGGTTTTTAAGATGAAAATTGCGATACCATTAGCGGACGGAAAACTGACGGCTCATTTTGGACACTGCCAGGAATTTGCGCTTATTGATGTTGAAGGAAATGAGATTACGAAAAAAGAAACTCTCGTACCACCTCCCCATGAACCGGGGGTATTGCCTGCCTGGCTTCATGACCTGGGCGCCAGCGTCATTATTGCCGGTGGAATGGGAGGCCGGGCAATCGATCTATTTAAACAAAACAGCATCAATGTAATCATCGGTGCTCCGGCTCTGGAGCCTGAAGAACTTGTCAAGAGTTATCTGAATAATACGCTTGCGACGGGTGCGAATGTCTGTGACCACTAATTATATTCCTGGTTATGATTTAGGCTTTGACAGGTCTATTGTCAAAGATATGTGTCATACTAATACGAAAAACAGCTTAGGACATCCAACCATCTTTAGTTCTTTTAGGCTTGGTTCACATCAACTTAAAAATCGCCTTGTAGCTTTGCCGGTTTACACCGGTTACGCCTATCCTGATGGCAGGGTCAGCCCGCAACTTATCGACCACTACACGAAGCTGGCCCAATCAGGCGTGGCGATGGTTGTGGTGGCCAACGCCGCCATATCATCAGATGGGATTACATCCACTTACAACCTCAGGGTCGACAGAGATGAATATATCCCTGGACTTACCAGACTGGCCAAGGCGATCAGGCAACATGGTGTTATAGCATGCCTCCAACTTAATCATGCCGGCAGGTTTGCAAAGACAGAACAGCCGCTTCTTCCTTCCCCCGTAGATAGTTCTAACCTCGCTTTTAATATAGAAGTATTGAAAGATTTTATGAACTTTTTCCCTTTAGAAAAGCGCTTTAAACTAACCCGACAATTTTTAAAACAGGCGCATAGATGGCGGCAGGGTATGACGGCTGAAGATAGAGAAAGAATCATTGTCAACTTTGGAGAAGCGGCGGCCAGGGCCCACCAGGCAGGATTCGACATGATAGAGCTCCACGGAGCAAATGGATATTTAATTTGCGAATTTCTATCTCCTTTCACTAACAAGATCCAGCATGGTTTCGGTGGAAGCTTTCAAGAGCGTGCAACCTTCCCTCTCAAGGTAATCAAAGAAATAAAACGAAAGGTGACGCCAACGTTCCCGATAGGATTCCGCCTTATGCTAAGGGAATGGGTGCCTGGGGGTATCAAATTGCCGCAAGCGATCGCAGTTGCCAAGTTATTAGAAAACGAAGGTATCGCTTACCTTTCAGCTACCGAAGGCACCTTCAATTCTATCTTTTTTGGGGACGTGAGGAAAAAAATGTCCCAACCCGCCTATCTTCGAAAAGATATGGAAAAACTTACCGGAGGGATTAAGGTTCCGACAATTATCTCTGGAAGAATTCTCGAACCATCACTGGCGAATGAGCTAATCCGGGAAAAAACGGCTGACTTAATCGGTCTGGGCCGGCCATTGAGAGTCGACTTTAATTGGGTTAAAAAAGCTAAAAAGCAAAACCAAAAAATAATATCCTGTACGAATTGTAATTGGTGTTTGAAGCGTGTTGTATTAGATCAAGGTTTCAGCTGTAGATGTTGGCCTAAGATGATCCAACAAAGAGCGGATCTTGATCACCAACTTCTTACCCGAAACTATAAAGGCTTAAACGGTTCGGTATCTGACACTATACTTGAATGTGCCAAGACAGAAAACTACGGAACTATTATCATGGGGAAACGCGGTCTCTCAGGTATCAAGCGCTGGTTGCTTGGGAGTGTCTCTTCCGGCGTTTTACGAGGTTTGACAGGGCAGTCATTATTCCTGATCGATTAAACGATTGATGACGTATTAAAATTTTAATTCTGCACATTTCCATCATACGATTAAGTCGGATTAGTCTTGTAGAATGAAACGTACAATTCTCATAACAGGAGCTTGCGGCTACCTTGGATCGGCCATCTGTGTGGATCTTGCACGTGACAGCAGGATAATCGCTATAGACAAAAGGATGCCGTCGCAAGAACTACGTCATGCTGCTCCAAATGTTCAATGGAAACTGGTGGATATTGCTGATGCGATAAACCTTAATTCTGCTTTCTTAAAAAATAACGGCAAAAAATTGAATATCGACTTTGTGATCCATTTTGCAGCCTACTATCATTATGGAGACGATTGGCGCAGAGAATATCTCACCGGCCCTGACCAGAATGGCCCTTTTTTGCAAATATTATCTTAATTTAGTCTTAAAGAAGAAAACATATGAGAGAAGTTGGATGATTAACTATGTTGACCATCCACTCGTTGTTGATACAACCTATACCCGAAATAAATTAAATTGGGCGCCTAACTCAGAGTTCGACATAATCAAACGTCTTCCATTGATTATGAATCATTTTACAAACCATCAACCCAATTGGGATAATCGTAACCTCCGTCGTAATGGGGGCATCTATGAATACCAACCAGATTGCCAAATACTTTAAATTCATCAATTGGCATATCTAATGGCATATCCAAAAACTTCATTACTTTGCAAGGATTTCTTCCCGTTTTTCTCGCTTTTTAATCAAATAGGACAAAGATCCCAAAATAGTTTCCGACGTGAATGGTTTTTCAATAAAACCTTGAATACCCAATTTCTTTGCTTCAGAAACAACCGCTTCACTCTTATATGCCGTGATGAGTATTTTTATCGCATCTGAATGGGCTTTTCGAATTTGCTTCAAAAACTCAATACCATCTTGTCCGGGAAGCTTATAGTCGACGATGATAATGTCGTAAGTATCTTCCCCGAGCGCGGATAAGCCTTCCTCGGCGGTCTCAAGGGCTATCAATTGACATCCTTCGGCTTCAAAAAAAAGTTGCAATGAGCCTCGGATCCACTCATCATCGTCGATAAGCAAAATTTTCATTTTTCTGAGTGCGCTAAACAGATGCATGTTCTCTCTCCAAATCATGATAAATATTTATCGTGATATACTAATTTCCAGCTGGTATAATCCACATCATAAATTAGAAGAATTACGAAATGGATTTTCGCGATATTGCAGAAATTCAAATCTTATTCGAATCATTTCAGTCTACCGACTCCCGCATCGATGGAATCATTACCATAGTCATTTTTAATTATCATCCAAGATTTGTTAACCGCGAATGCTGGATTAAGTTTAACTTTGCTTTATCCGGAATTAAGCCTGTTGTGTTGGCCTGTTATCTTCCAGGGGAACCAGAACCGGACCCCTTGTTTTTGGGTTCAGGTCTGCTCCGGGCACGTTCCCTTCAAGGCTGATTTCCAGATGGTATACACCATCTTCCAGCCGGGTCTTGATGGGTAAACCAACTTTTTTTAATACTTTCATCATGCCGGTGTTGGAAAACAGCATTTCAGCCGTAAAACCTTTTAGTCCCTTTTCTTTTGCCAGCCTCGCCAGCAGACCGAACAGATAGCTGCCGATGCCGATGCCATGATATTCTTCATCCACCACCAAGACGATTTCGGCCAACGGCCGGGCCGGCTCCCTGATATAGCGCGCTTCGGCGATGATCCGCTCCTTGCCGGCACGTTTGACAACGCCGACGATGGACATCACTTGGCTCCAGTCGATATTTACGTATTCCTGAGTTTTGGCGTGCGGCATAGCTTGGATGTGGCCTAAATAGCGGGCGTAAACCGATTCGTCGGAGAATCTGTAAAAGAGGCGACGCATTTCCTCCTCGTCCGAGGGTTTGGTGGGCCTGAATTTGATGTTGATATCTGGTTTGAAGATTTGGTCGACAGATATTTCGGAAGGATAGAGTCGACCACTTTGCGTGAAATAAATCTGGTCCAGGTAAAGGATGTGTGCGGCTTTGGCCTGTTCAACGAGCAGGGAGCGGTCGTCAGGGTGGGCCAGATCGATCAAAGCTTGGGCGCGTTCACGGATCGTATAGCCTCTGAGAAAAGCGGTCCCGTATTCCGTAACCACGACATCAACCGATTCTATTTGACTGAATTGGTTTTCGAGGTCATCGACCGATATCCTGATATTGGATTCGTTGCGCAGGTTGCGGCTGGGTAGAGCAAAAATGATCCGGCCACCCTCGGAAATCTCCGCACCTCTGAAAAAATCCAGCACTTCCGCCGGCCCTGTGGCAATGTTTCCCTTACCTATCTGGAGTGCTATTTTACCGGAAAGGTCGATTTTGCGGGCCGAAATGATGGCGTTGAATTTAGGGTTGCGTCCGATTTGCGCAGGATCGAAAACCTTGTCGATGCCCTGAAATTCAACCATCGGGTTCTGGTCTAGCCATTGCATCAAGTCCTTTGTGCCCAGCGCGTAGGATACCAGAGACTGTCCCCGGTAAGTTTCTTTGCGACTGTTTGAAACAGCCCCGCTTTTTACCAGGTCCATGAGGGCATCAGTAAAGAAAGGTGAATGAATACCCAGGTGGCGTTTGAGAACCAGGTGGGGGGTCAGGGCCTCAAACAGTGGTCCAATGGAGAATGCAATGCAATGGCCGTCATCAATGAGCTCCGCTATATGACCGGCCACTGTGTTGTATATGTCGTCGACCGGCCAGCGATCAATATAAAATGGCGGATCTTCGGAATCGATCATCAAATCAAAATCAGAGACAGGCACGAAGGTATCGCCGAACGTTCTGGGGATTAATGGATTGATTTCGCCCACCACAAAAGAAGCCTTTCCCATGGCCTGCTTTGCGGCATCCACTGCAATTCCGAGACTGCAGTTGCCTGACCCGTCCGGCGGCGTGACCTGAATGAAAGCAGCGTTAATCCGGATATTTTCGGACTCGATCAATTTCGGTATCCAGGCGAAACGGCTCGGTATCAGATCAATTCGACCGGTTTTGATGGCTTCATCTGCCGCCCAGCCGGCAAAGAATGTTTTTAAGCGAAATTTCTGAAAGCGCAGCGTTTTCGGCGATATCGCCTCCCCGAAGCTGACCAGCTGGATAAGTTCCAGGTCCTCCAGGTTGCCGGCCTTTGATTTCATGAGATACTTCACCAGGGTTCGTGGTTCGGCCGCCCCGGTTCCGATGAATATGCTCATGCCGGGTTTGAGATGCGAAAGAACCGTTTCTGGAGAGACGATCTTTTCCATGGTTGCCGCCATTCCCGATAGGCCAAAGCTACAAAGGTTTTTTTAGTGTGTAATTGAGAAGAATCAGCGCCAGTTCTTTGATTAGAATAGGCTTGTCTAATAAACATTATTGCAAATCTTTGTGTTACTCATTTCTGATGAATGATTGACCAAAAATGATTGCACGATGTGATGAAGCTCCTCTATTCTGAATGGTCTGAACATCAAAAAATCAACTTGGCCTGTTGACATCTTCTTTAATATTTCATCTCGAGACTGTCCGGTTATCAGAAATACCGGCGTGTAGGGTCTATGCTCTTTAATTAGATCTAGCAGATGCCAACCGTCTATTTTGGGCAGTTGACAATCTGTGATAACCAGATCGAACCTGTTTTGAAGCAAAAGATCATAACCTTCAACACCGTTGCTTGCAGCAACCACTTCGTATCCAATAGCTGAAAGAGATCCCGAAAGAGAATCCCGCAGGTGTTCGTTATCATCAATTACCAATATTTTCTTTTGAGGACCGAAGGTGTTAGTCCATTTCTCCGTCAAGATTCCATTTAACCTATTTTCGATTTACTATAATGACTTCCCAATATGCCGTTATTTTTTTCCGGGAATCCCTGGCCTAATTACCTTTGTAAAATTCCCGGCCAAAAAAGATGCACGTACATCTTAGACGCCTTTCACGCGCTTCCACTAATTCCCTATTTTATGCATAACCTTAGGAGTATTTTGGGTATCGCACGGTTTATATTCTTGGTGTGAAGTTGAGACGGCACCTTTTCTTGATAAATTTTGCATAAAGTGTGCCAGTAACATCGTAGCAATACAAGTTAAATAAATTCAGATTCTTATCGTAATATTCCCTTGGCATTGATAAATCATAGCTCTCAAAAAATAGAAAAATTTAGAAAAATTGCGAACTTCTATTTCGCAATTTCTCAAATTTAAAACTATGGAAATATTAGTATAATCGGGCGAGCTATTTGAGGGGTGGGTCTCGAGGTAACGCCAATATTGGGATTTTGAAGGTCCTGGAACGGAAAAATATCCCTATTGATCTAATTGCAGGAATCAGCATCGGAGTTCTGCTAGAGGCTGCCTATGCCTCAGACCGGATACCACAGCACTGGAAGACGAATTGCTGAAATTTTTGGTCCGAAAAACCCATCGAATGGAAGGCTTAAAACGCTGCTATATCTTGAATTAACAGGCATCAATTCTCAATTTAAGCTATACCGGAAGTAAAAAAATTTCAACCTGACTATCCAATCACCAACTTGATTCTCTAGAATAAAATCGATTAGATTTTGTATTTTTTTATGCCCTATTTGGACCTTTTCAGCTCTTGCATAAACTATTGCAGGGAGGTTAGTAAGGTGCTCAAGTCTATTGCGAATGATGGATTTATATTCAACTTGTCTTGCCTTTTCCATTCCTCTGACCTCAACAATACATTTGTTTGGCAAGATAAAATCTAGTTTCAAGCTATGATCATTTCCTTAGGCAAATAGTGGTTTTATGAAACTGATTCTATCTTTTATCAGTCGCCGAGCGAGCTCGCGTTCATGTTCCGAGTTAACCGGAAAAGGACTATCGCTTTGTCGGTTTTTGTGGCCGTTCAAATCTGAACTTACAAATCTGCTTTAAGGTCGCTTGCTTAGACCCACAATAGCGGATATAAAAAAAGAAATACCATGGGATCAAAATCATAGCCATTGCATATCGCAACTTATTGATTTCGTGTAATGTGAGAAATTGCACATAATCGAGGCGGCTTTTCTCTACCCCCAATATCTTAAGCCCGTTTCTGATATTATGAATGTTTCTTATTAGTTAGGACGCACCGAAACCCGTTTGCTTCAAGTTACATTAACTTTCTATGGAATAGAATATATCCGATGACCCAGAAACTTTCGACCGATTTATACAGGTTGCTTTGCCTGAGCATTCTATTCAGCACGGTATGTTGTTTGGCGCCGGCTTTTGGTCAAAGCGCCACTCCATTGGATGACCAGGGCGAGGATTGGACGACGGTTTCATTGACGCAAGCCGGGGTGAAGTCAGAACCGATCGCCGGGATGCTCATGGCGATCAAACGTGGTGTTTATAAAAATATCCATTGCGTATTGCTGGTCAGAGGCGGCCGGCTTTGCCTGGAGGAATACTTTCAGGGCTATGATCGGGACAAAATGCATGAGATCCGATCGGCCATGAAATCGATCGGTTCAGTGCTGGTGGGTATCGCCAAAGATAAGAATTATCTTTCCGACCTTGAAGAGCCCATCTGGCATTATTTTAAAGACCGAACTGTAAATTGGGACAACCGGTCAAGGGCGGTGACCATTCAAAATCTTCTGACGATGACCTCCGGGTTTGCATGTGACGATCATGGCGGTGAACCGTTTCAGTGCGAAAGGGGCATGTACAAGGCCGACGATTGGGTCAACTTCGCACTCCACCTGCCAATGGCCCACCGGCCTGGAGATCACTGGGCCTATAACTCCGCCAGTCTGATCTTGCTCAGCGAGATCATCAGACAGAACACGGGTCTGCCGGTGTTGCTGTTCGCCGAAGAGCACCTGATGGCGCCTCTGGGAATCACCGACATCCGCTGGGGGTTCTCCCCCAAAGGCCGGATCTGGTTAGCCGGCAACGCCTCAATGCGTCCCAGGGACATGGCAAAATTAGGCCAGATGTGCCTGAATAAAGGACTCTGGCAAAATCGGCGAATCGTATCAGAAAAATGGTTGGCTGAATCGACGCGTTTTCACGTCCATACAGAATATGGCATGGAATATGGTTATCTGTGGTGGCGGGGACATCAGACAATCAACGATCAGCAGATCGAGGCCTACTGGGCCCAAGGCAACGGCGGACAGGTCATTTTCATTTGTCCATTCTTGGATCTGGTAGCCGTTTTCACCGGCGGCAATTACAATTCCATTCACGAATTCCAGTTCATGGGCATTCTCATTAACCACGTTCTGCCGGCAATGCTGCCGCCGGTGCCGGAAAAAACGTTTATATCTCCGGGCAAACAAGCCCTCATGACTTTGTCCGGTAAATACAGCTGTCATCGGTTGCAGCTTCACATTTTTCATAAGAAAGACAAGCTGGTCGGCCAGCTTGCGGGAGAAAAAGTTCCCATCTTCTTTGAAGATAACGATCACTTTTTTATACCCAATCCGATTTTCGGCAACATGAACGGCACGATTGTCAGAGACC
>Ga0316190_10004221_pt1 | contig 10444 bp, 10 predicted proteins | sample Eddworburrow2_MG_FD_204929 | JGI IMG/M metagenome (GOLD analysis project Ga0316190, IMG submission 204929) | Coastal sediment microbial communities from Maine, United States - Eddy worm burrow 2 | ecosystem: Environmental > Aquatic > Marine > Coastal > Sediment | place: USA: Maine | collected... | reverse complement strand
CATAATTTACCTCCGCAATTTTCAACTTATGGAGACCGCTTCCTTGCGACTCCACCTGAAAGGGTGCTCCCTTTCAGAATTATGATCACATGGTGATCAATCTCTCCGGCGACAGGATGTGCTTCCTGTCATGCCGATGTCCTGATTGCCTCTCTTCGGGCAATGCGCGCCTTGCCATTTCGCCTGCGTTGGCTGCTGGGTGGCAGTCCGGCCTGTTCACGATACTTGGCAACGGTACGGCGGGCAATCTCAATTCCTTCAGTCATCAGCCGATCCGCAATCGCCTGGTCTGAGGCCGGGTTACCAATCGGCTCAGCTTCAATCAGTGCCTTCACACGTTGCTGAACCCGATAGACGGAGATGGTTCCGCCTCCGCGTGTCGGCAGGCCTGCTGAAAAGAAGCTCCGCATCTCGATCAGACCCAGCGGTGTTTCGGCATATTTACCATTGGTGACACGTGAGATGGTGGACTCGTGAAGCCCTACCTCCTCGGCTACATCCTGTAGTGTCAGCGGTTTCAGGCCAAGGATTCCATGTTCGAGGAAGGCACGCTGACGTTTTGCCAGGCAGATACCCACCTTCATCAGTGTTTCGCTGCGCTGATCCAGTGCATGAAGTAGCCACTTGGCCTCCTGCATGGCGTTATCCATGAAGTCTCTATCCGAGCCCGCCCATTTTTGGCCATCCCACTGGTTACTCATTCGCAGTGAACGGCGTGTAGAGCTGGGAATCTCGACCTCAATATCGCGGTTGCTGCGGCGGAAAATAATCTCCGGGCGAACATAGATGTTATTGTCTCCACGCAGGCCGTGGCCTGGAAACGGGTCGAGTCTGCGCATGCGTGCCCGTGCCTGATCGAGTTCGTCGAAGGAGCACTCCAGCAGGCCGACCAGAACATCATCCGGTTCAAACAGCTGGTCGGAGAAGTGAAGCAGCATGCGTCGAACCAGCTTGCTGGCATTATCATTGTCACTCAACTGCAACAGCAGGCACTCGATAAGATCCCGCGCACCAATTCCTGCCGGATCAAGCTCCTGAACCACGGCCTCAAGCACCGTAATCACGGCCTCAGCACTGCTATCCATCGCTGCGGCAATCTCATTCGGATCGAAGCGGAAGTAGCCATCATCTTCGAGTGAGTCGATCAGGACATGGGCGATGGAACGCTCTTTGTCACTCATTGGCTCCCGGTCGATCTGCTCATGCAGCGAATCGCTCAGACTAAGCTTCTCCTCAATCTGAATGTCGTGATCCGGAAGGGCATCGCGGCTGGAGGAGGTGTACATCGTCTCCCATCGGTCATCGCCCTGTTCGCGCCACTCTTCTTTGTTCTCTGCAACCTCATTACCGCTCTCAGCAGCTTCAAGCGTGGAGATTTCGGGCTCCTGCTCCTGTTCAAGAAGCGGATTGCTCTCCAGGCACTCTTCCAGATAGGCATCCAGCTCCAGTGAGTTCATTGCCAGTACCTTCAGGCTCTGGGTGAGCTGAGGAGTCAGCGTCAGCCGCTGGCCCAGCTTCTGGGCGAGTTTGGTTTGTACATGAAGTCCGGCCATTTAGTGGGTTACACCGCCGGGTAGAGAGTCAGTCAGCCTTAACATGCTGAAGTCATAAACAGATTTAAACATCCGTACCGTAGTTATATACCAGATCTTCAGGCTTCACAAGGGTAGCTGTCTACCTCAGGCGTCGTCGGCTTTGAATGGGGTCAGCAGTTCAGCAAGTTCGCCGGACTCTTCCATTTCGGTGATGATATCGCAGCCGCCAACAAATTCGCTCTTCACATAGAGCTGGGGGATGGTGGGCCAGTCACTGTAGGCCTTGATACCTTCGCGTACGGCAGGGTCGAGCAGCACATTCACGGATGAATAAGCGATGCCGTGGTTGTTAAGGATAGCAGCCACGCGTTGAGAGAAGCCACACTGCGGGAACTGGGGTGTGCCCTTCATAAACAGAACAATGTCATGCTCATGAACCAGCTTATCAATCTGCTGCTGAACTGTGTCGGTCATATACGAACTCCTTTGCTTTATACATCCGTAAAAGTCCATCCTCGGCCTTTTACTCCACAGAATCGAAAAACGTGGTTTTCGATTCTTTACAAATCATCGGCTTTCAGCGCCTCTGATTTGCTCACCCATCCATGGGTTCGGGGCTCTCGCCCTTACTTTGCCCGGGTCTTCAGGGCGAGCGCGTGAATCGCTTCACGCATGTGATCGCCCATGGCTGCATAGACCATCTGATGCTGGGCAATCCGAGACTTGCCCGAAAAGCTGGGCGATACAACTTCCATCTCAAAATGATCATCACCGGAGAAGAGTTTCACCTCAACTTCCGCATCCGGGAGACGGGCAAGCACAAGCTCGCGCAGATGATCAGGATTGATGTCGTTTGCCATAAAGCTATTCACCTTTGTTGCCAGAAATGGTGGGCCCACCAGGACTCGAACCTGGAACCAACCGGTTATGAGCCGGTAGCGCTAACCAATTGCGCCATGGGCCCGGAAAGCCGCACAGTACTGCGATACCTTTTGCGAGGCAAACCTATATAACATAGGATGGCGGGAATTGTGAAACAGGAACAAGGGCATCCTGCCCATGTTCTTATACGCAAAGCCAAAAGTCTCATTTTGTCTTTGCTCACAAAATTAACGGTTTACACGGTTAATTTTAGCGGCTCCTCCATGGGCCGTATGGCGCTTTTTTATTTGAAGAAGCGTTCTCAGGAGTAAATAAATTACAGTATGCAATTCAAAGAACTTAACCTTGCCGAACCAATCCAGAGAGCGATTGATGACTTGGGCTTCACCGAGCTGACAGATGTCCAGGCGACTGCACTGCCGATAACGCTGGCAGGCCAGGATGTTGCCGGTCAGGGGCGAACAGGTACTGGCAAGACCGCTGCATTTTTGATCACCACAATCAATCGCCTGTTAACCAATTCGCCGAAACAGGGGCGTGGCATAAAGCATACAAGGGCGCTGATTATTGCGCCGACGCGCGAGCTGGCGGTGCAGATTTCCGATGATGCAAAAAAACTGGTCAAGTATACCGACCTGAAGCTGCATACCGTATTTGGCGGTGTGGATTATGAGAAGCAGCGCCTGGCCTTTGATGATGGTGTCGATATCCTGATTGGTACACCGGGTCGTCTGATCGATTATCTGAAAAAGGGTTGTTACTCGCTAAGCCTCTGTGAGATGCTGGTGATTGATGAAGCCGACCGCATGTTTGATCTTGGTTTCATCAAAGACCTCCGTTTTATGATGCGCAAGCTGCCCAAGTATAATGAGCGTCAGTCGCTGATGTTTTCGGCAACGCTTGCACACCGGGTGCTTGAGCTTGCCTATGATCATATGAATGAGCCGGTGAAGCTGCGTGCTGAAGAGGGAAGCCTTACTGCTGATGGTATTGTTGAGACCATGTATCACACGGCGATGGAGGAGAAGTTTCCGCTGCTTGTTCATATTTTGCGTGAGCAGAAGGTTGAGCGTGGCATGATCTTTATCAATCAGAAACGAACTGGCGAAAAAGTGGCCCGAAATCTGGCCCGCTACGGCTTTGCTGTCGGCATTCTCTCCGGCGATGTGCGCCAGAAGAAGCGCATGAAAATTCTGGAAGATTTCACTGCCGGAAAATTGCAGCTGCTGGTGGCTACCGATGTGGCGAGTCGCGGGCTGCATATCGATGGTGTTACGCATGTCTTTAACTACGATCTGCCTGATGATGCCGAGAACTATGTACACCGTATTGGCCGTACCGCACGTGCCGGTGCCAAAGGCTCGGCCATCTCTTTTGCCTGCGAACACTTCTGTTTTGGTGTGCCGGATATTGAGGCCTATATCAAGCGTCCGATTCCCCTGATGCATATTGAAGTCGAATGGCTTGAGATCGGCAAGCCTACCGATCCCGGCGCAGTTGCAGAGGGTCTGGGCAAGGAAGATCGTGAACAGCCTCGTCCGAATGACAATAAAGGCGGGGGAAGACGTCCGGGTGGTAGCAACAACCGCCCTCGTGGGCGTAGGTAGTTACCTAAGTCTATAGGCACCCCTCTGGGGAACTCGTTCTAGAGCGGAAGCTTCTACCAGCTCCTATATATGCTGGAGAAAGTAGACGGTTTGTTCATTTCTTTGCATGCCCAAAGAAACGAACCAAAGAAAGGGCACCCGGCATCTACCAGCCCTTCGGGTTCCCTCGGCTGCACATGAAAAATGGGCGCGACGTAGCTGCTTTATCCCATTTTTCATATTTGCTTTGGCAGTCAGCTGAACGGGGAAAGAATTTCAATCATATCCATGAGCACCATCCCACCCACGGACGGGTGGCAGCGAACATCGTGAGCTGTAAGCGGAGCAAGACCGCGCTAAGGGCAGGAGCCCGAAGCCGTATCTAACTAAATCGTTCGTAGAGCGAAGGATAGCGCTTCACCTGGGTCGTCATCGAGACAGAATACGGTGTGCCAGACGCAGGTTTCAAGATCACGCTGCGGCATCAAAAGAACATCACCGGGATTGAGAATGTAGCCGTAGCCTCGGTCAAACAGGTGTTGAATAAACTCAGGGCAGCGATCCATCAGCGCTTCAGAGATCTCATGATCGAATTCATCCATCTGGCTTGAAAGTGTAGCACGGTCTCTGGCCAGCTCACGCAGCGCCCGCCTCGCTGTCATTTCGGGCAGTACGTGAGTAAGCGCCTCTTCGGAGTCGGGGCGAATCAGGAACTTCTGAATCTCATCAATCAGTTTCGGTTTGGCCAGTGCCAGCCAACCGGTTGAGCCGCTCATCTGAGCAAACACCACACCAAGATGACCGCGCTCCACATCATGATGCATCTGTGCACCACCGTTGGGGGCATTGAAGTAGATAATGCGCTCGGTATAGGCGGGGTTTGAACCCACCATCTCCGCCAGCAAACCATTCAGCACCCGATGATCGGTGATGGCAGCCGATTCGGGAAAGATCGCATCGGTAAGTTCCGAGGCCAGCATCTGCCGCGCAGGATCTGCCGCCACATCCTCGTAGCCCTCCATGCCGAAAGAGAAGCGGAAGCGCATGGAGGCATCATTATCATCGAATGAGAGCCATGATGCCTTGCACCATAAATCCTCAGCAACTACCTCGCCCTTCTCTTCGGCGTCAAAAAAGAGCTTCTCAATGCACTGTTCGTCATGCTCTTCAAATACGGAAGAGATAAGCGGGAATTTCGGATTCAGGCGTGATACGTAAGGTTCAGCTTCAAGCTGGGGCGCGATTTCATTGCCATTCAGGGTTCTCTCCATCAGTTGATGGGCATTGGCAATGTCAGCGGCGTAATGATCAATCACATCGGTGAGGATGCCGGGCAGCATGATGGCCTCATCGTTATGCCACTTTTCTTTAACCGTTTCTGCATCCGGCATAGCCGGGCGTGCATCTTCTGCAATCCAGCCGAGATCAAAACCCCGGCGTGCCAGCTCTTTCCGGGTCAAGTCATTATTTGAACTTCTAAACCATTGAATCATAACCTGTTTTTTTCCTATGTATTAATTTCTATCTTGTCAGCAGGCAATATTGCATAGCATTTTAGTTTGTTGCCATGTTCGATGATAAGGGTGGCTTACTTGAGATAGGGGACAACGGTAGCGGGAACAAGCTCGGAGACATCGCCACCCATACCGGAGATTTCGCGGATAAAGCGGGATGAGACGAATGTGTAGTCCTCGCGCGCCATCACAAAGCAGGTTTCAATACGCTCGTCCAGACGTCGGTTCATGGTTGCCATCTGGAACTCATACTCAAAATCGGATGCAGCCCGCAGGCCACGCAGGATGGCACCGCCTTTCTGATCGTGCGCCAGATTAACCAGCAGGCCGGTGAAGCTGACTGCTTCCACGTTGGGCTCATCTGCAAAGGTATCACGCACCATCTTCAGGCGGGTTTCAAGATCAAACATCGGCTCTTTCTTCGGGTTTTCGGCTACGCCTATCACGATACGGTCAAACAGCTTTAGGCCGCGGTTGACCACATCGACATGGCCGAGTGTGATCGGATCAAAAGTGCCGGGATAAATCGCAGTTCGTTTCATCAGTTTTCCCTCTCCAGAAAATGCAAGGTGGTGTCACCGTAGCGCCTTGACTGGGTAATCGTCCACCCTTCAGGCCATATCGGTTTGGCTCGGGATGACTCTTCAATAACAAGATATTGGCAGTTGATGCTGTTTTTATCCAGCCATGCCGGAATTTTCTCAGCAATTCCCTGGTCGTAGGGCGGATCGGCAAAGATCAGGTTAAAGGAACTGCCTTCAAGCCGATCCAATGTCGCAGGCAGTGTACCTTTTACAATATTCCAGCTGTCCAGATTCAACTGCTCGCGACTCTTCTGCATCAATCGGAACGCCTTAGGATGCTGCTCAATTGAGCCGGCGGATGCTGCACCACGCGAAAGCGCCTCAATTGCCATGATGCCGGTTCCTGCGAAGAGATCGAGCATCTCCCAGCCATCGATATCACCAAGAATATTGAAGAGTGCCTCGCGCACCCTGGATGGGGTGGGACGCAGTCCTGGAAGATCCGGCACATTGAGAACCCGGCCACGCAGCTTACCGGCAGTAACGCGCATCTTGGTTGTGTGATCGAGTGGCTAAATGGCCGAAGCCGTCACCACTTGCGTTCGAATGTTTCGAGATTCTTATTCAGCAGCTCAATGGCATCGAAGTCACCCGGTGCGATGGCATCGCAGCTGTAGCCGACATCGATGCCGATATTCTGTTCTGTCTCCGGCCAGATCAGTGAGAGCTTCCAGTTGGCAACCACCTTCTCAGCCCATTTCTTTACACCTTCAATCGGTGCATTTGGCATAAGAATGGCAAAACGGCCCACGCCCATATCTGCCACCACATCATAGTCACGGGTCTGCTCTTTAAGCTTCTGGCCCGCCTTTCTGGCCGCAACTTCTGCAAACCATGTGGCGTGACCACGGACAAGGGAGACATAGTTGCCGATACCGAAAACCAGCAGGCTCAGTGGCTGATTGGCCTCACGGCAGCGTATCGCCTCCAGCGGTAGCCTGTGGCGGAAGTAATTAGGGGTTTCCAGATCGGTGACAGGATTGCGGAAGAAGTACTGCTCCAGCCGCTCGCTGCGCATCAGTGCCGTATTCACACGTGCAATCAGCTGAGGCGGGGTGACAGGCTTGGTGATGTAGTCATCCACACCCAGTGTCAGCCCCTTGATCTGGTCATCCAGTTCATCGAGCACACTTAAGAAAACGAACGGAGTCAGGTTGTAGCGCTTGTCCTTACGCACCTCTCTATAGAAAGCCCATCCATCCATATTGGGCATCATGATATCGGTCAGGACTAGGTCGACATGACGCTGCTTCAGAACGTTGAGTGCATCGGCGCCATCCGTAGCCTCCAGCGTGCGGAATCCACCCTGCTGTAAAAAGTGGCTGGTGATATCCCGACTTGAGTTGGAGTCTTCAACAACAAGAACCGTTTTCATGGAGTTATTTCCCCTCTCGCCTTCACTCTGGGCGCTGGCCCGACACGGAGCAGATTCCACTGCATTGGATCCAGATAGGCGTTGGCTGCAATCTTAATATCAGCAAGCGTGACGGATTCGACCTTCTGCGTCCAGACCTGGAGATAATCAAGCGGCATGCCGTAAAATCCGATCATCGACATCAACCCGATCCGCTCCCGATTGGAGTCCATTCTCTGAGCAAAACTGCCGGTCAGATTGGCCTGTGCATCTTTCAGATCCTTGCGAGTGATCTCTCCGCTGAAGAGCATCTGCTGAACCGAACGCACTACAGCTTCGGCCTCTTCGGCCTGATCGGCACGTGTCTGTAGCGTAATGATGAATGGGCCGGATGTGGCCAGTGGAATAAAGTAGGAGTAGACGCCGTAAGCCAGCCCGCGCTTTTCGCGCACCTCCTCCATCAGTTTGGAACCGAAACCACCACCACCCAATATATGATTCAGCACAAATACGGGGAAGAAGTCAGCATCCCTGCGGGCAGGGCCAAGGCGAACCAGTTGTGAGAGCGTCTGTGACGTCTGCATCTCAATCTGTTTCGTGGCTCCATGAACATCATCTGCACGGCTGACTTCAAACAGCTGCTGTTTGGGCGCTCCCTGCCAGCCGGCAAGTGCAGGCTTTAGTAACTTCAGCAGCTCCGGCATGGTGATATCGCCACTGACTGCCAGCACAGCACCCTCCGGCCTGATCTGATCTGCATAGAGTGTTTTCAGATCGGCAAGTGCGATCTTGTTCAATGACTCAGGATTGCCATCCGGGCGATGGCCGTAAGGGTGGCCTGGAAAGAGAAGGCGGCTTGTTGCCTCGGAGGCGCGGATGCCGGGCTCTTCCAGCGATTTTCTGGCTGAGGAGAGGGCATTCTCCTTGATGAGTGCGAATCGGTTACGGTTCCATCCCGGAGTCAGCAGGGCTTCAGAGAAGGCATTAATACCGGCTGACAGCACCTCTCTCAGCACTGTCATAGAGAGATTCAGTCCGTCGCGATCAGAACCTGCACCAAGCTGGATTGCCTCGGCATCGAGAAGTGCCGCCCACGCTTCACGCGCATGTTTTCCAGTGTGATCGGTGAGCATGGTCGCCAGCAGGCTTGCCGTGCCACCTTTTTCGGTCGGATCGAAACGGCTGCCGGAAGGCATCACCAGTTGCATGGAGACCATCGGCACGTTATGGGCTTCCATCAGCAGAATGCGAAGGCCATTGTCCAGTTTTGCCTCTTCAATGGGAGGCACGGCATGGGCCGGAGTAAGCCATGTAAAGAGACTCAGCAGTGAAACCGTGGAGAGCTTCAGAAGGGCGTACTTCATGATTTTTTCTCCGGAGTTAGCAGGCCTGTTGTTGAGCGTTCAGGCCTGATCCATAGTTTGAATGCGTTTTGAACATCGGTGGTAGTGACGTTGCGGATCGCTTCCAGCCACGCATCCTGATGCTCAGCGCCGATGCCGACAGTCTCAAGTGTGCCGATATGTTTGGCTCTCAGATAGAGCGAGTCGCGGGCAAACACCTCGGCAGCAATCATCTGCCGCTTTGCTGCAGCCAATGTGGGTTCCGAAGGAGGGCTGTTTTCCATCTTCCGCATCAGTGCCCATAGCGCGCTCTCGAAAGCCTCAGGCGTCTGTTTCGGCCCCAGTACGCCATATGCATACCAGAGATCAAGGCCCATACCGAACGGATTATAACCCGCCCCCACGGAGAAGGCCTTGCGCTGCCTGTCCACCAGCTCCTTTGTCAGCTCTGCTGAGCGGCCACCTGCCAGAATCTGTGTGGCCACTGCAATGGCCGCACTCTCGCTGTCATTTACCCCCGGGCTCCAGACCGGAGTCGGAAGTGTTACAGCAAAGAGAGGCAACTGTGCAGGCAGTGTCACGTCGATGCGTTTTGGGCCATAGGGTTCAGGCTCCACCGGATTGAAGCGTTCGGGCACAGGCCGCTGCTTCATTCGGCCGAAGGTCTGTTTGACTGTCTGTCTCAGCTCTTTGAAATCGACATCACCGACAACAACGACCGTCACATTGCCGGGAACATAGTGCTTTTTGTAGAAGGCGCGGACATCTTCAATGGTGAGCCGTTTCAAATCCTGCATCCAACCGATCACCGGGTTACGGTAGGGGTGTAGTCGAAGCGAGGCTGCGGAGAGCTCCTCGAACATATGGCTATTGGGATCATCCTCGGTGCGCATGCGTCGCTCTTCCATAATCACCTTGATTTCACGGGCAAACTCCTGCGGCAACAGTTTCAGGTTGGCGAACCGTTCAGCCTCCATATGCAGAACTTTGGCAACCTGGCTGGCAGGAACAGTTTCGAAATAGGCCGTGAAATCGGTGCTGGTAAAGGCGTTGTCGTTGCCGCCCATGGCCGAAATTCTTTTGGAGAACTCGCCAGGCGCGAGCTTCTTTGAGCCCTTGAACATCATATGCTCGAAGACATGCGCCAGCCCTGTTTTGCCCGGCAGTTCATCGCGGCCGCCGACCTTCAGCCAGATCTGAACCATGGCAACGGGTGCGGAGTGATCCTCCTCGACAATCAATTTCACGCCATTTTTAAACTCGGCCTGCTGCAGTTCGGCCGCATTGAGATTAGTGTTCAGTGTTGAAGCCAGCAGTAGTCCAGTGATCAACATTAAAAGTCTGTGCATCTGTCCCCCTTAAGGAAATCGGGTGGCGATGATGCGGTGCCCGAGGTGTGGAATCAAATGGATTTTGTCTGAAAGAGAGCGGAATTCTTGCGCCGGCGTAGCCTATGCGTAGCTTGTCGCCCCTTCCCAATAGTTCGTTTCGGAGACAATTATGCCATCCATTACCCGAGCGCTGATCAGTGTATCAGACAAATCAGGCGTTGAAGATTTTGCGCGATCACTGACTGATCGCGGTATAGAGCTGCTCTCTACCGGCGGAACCGCGAAACTGTTGAGGGCAGCAAACATCCCCGTCCG
>Ga0316190_10004220_pt1 | contig 10448 bp, 12 predicted proteins | sample Eddworburrow2_MG_FD_204929 | JGI IMG/M metagenome (GOLD analysis project Ga0316190, IMG submission 204929) | Coastal sediment microbial communities from Maine, United States - Eddy worm burrow 2 | ecosystem: Environmental > Aquatic > Marine > Coastal > Sediment | place: USA: Maine | collected... | reverse complement strand
CGACCACCTCAAGGCGAAGATCGACACCGGCGCCCGCACCTCGTCGCTCCACGCGTTCGGCCTCGAATGGTTCGATCGCCGCGGCGCCCCTTGGGTCAGGTTCGAGATCCATCCCTGGCAACGTTCGACCGAAGACTCGATCGTCGCCGAGGCACCGGTGATCGCCACCCGCGACATCAAGAGTTCTTCGGGTGAGATCGACCATCGACCCGTGGTGCACACGACGGTCGCGGTCGCCGGTCGACCCGTCGGCGCCGAGATCACCCTCACCCGTCGCGACGAGATGGGTTTCCGAATGCTCGTCGGGCGTGAGGCCCTCCGCCAACGATTCGTCGTCGACCCGGGCGTGTCCTACCTCGGTGGGCGCCCCACCAAGACGATCCGCCGCAAGAACCGGGGCGATGCCCCACCGAAGAACCGGGGCGATGCCCCACCGAAGAACCGGGGCGTTGCCCCACCGAAAGGGACCCCGTGAAACTCGCAATCCTCTCCCGGGCACCCCGCTCCTACAGCACGCAACGGCTCAAGCTCGCGGCCCTTGATCGTGGCCATCAGTGCAAGGTGCTCGACACCTTGCGATTCGCCATCGATCTCTCGCACCATGAGCCCGACCTGCAGTTCCGCGGCAAGCCACTGTCGGACTACGACGCCGTGATGCCGCGCATCGGCGCCTCGATCACCTACTTCGGCTCGGCCGTGGTGCGTCAATTCGAACAGATGGACGTGTTCACCCCCAACACCGCCAACGGGATCACCAATTCGCGAGACAAGCTGCGAGCCATCCAGATCCTGTCGCGCCACGACATCGGCATGCCGAAAACGGCCTTCGTGCGCAACCGTCAAGACGTGTTGCCGGCCATCGAGCGGGTCGGCGGAGCGCCGGTCGTGATCAAACTGCTCGAGGGCACCCAGGGCATCGGCGTGATCCTGGCGCCGGACAAGAAGGTGGCCGAAGCAATCATCGAGACGCTCCACAACACCAAGCAGAACGTGCTCATCCAACAGTTCATCGCGGAGAGCAAGGGGCGAGACATCCGAGCTCTGGTCGTGGGTGAGCGCGTCGTGGCAGCGATGCGACGCACGGCGGAAGGCGACGAGTTCCGCTCGAACGTGCACCGTGGCGGCTCGGTGGAGAGCGTCGCACTCGACCCCGAGTACGAGCGGACCGCCGTGCGCTCCGCACAGATCATGGGCTTGCGGGTCGCCGGCGTCGACATGCTCGAGGGCGACGAGGGGCCTCTGGTGATGGAGGTCAACTCCTCCCCCGGACTCGAGGGCATCGAGCGGGCCACCGACCTGGACGTCGCCGGTGCGATCATCGACCACATGGCCAACCAGGTTGCGTTCCCCGAACTCGACGTCCGGCAGCGCCTCACGGTCAGCACCGGGTACGGCGTGGCCGAACTCCTCGTGCGCGAGTCCAGCGAATTCGTCGGCAAGACGATCGGTGACTCCGGTTTGCGTGATCGCGACATCACCGTCCTCACGCTGCATCGCGACACCGATGTGATCCCGAACCCGCGTAACTCACGTGTCCTCGAGGCAAACGATCGGCTGTTGTGCTTCGGCAACCTCGAAGAGATGCGCGACATGATCCCTGCCCGCCGACGTCGCCGAGCGCGGCTACGCAAGCTTCCCGATCACCCGCTGCCCGACGACCTGGACTGACCGGCCAGGTTGCGACGCGGGGTCTGACCCGCGTCGCAACCCAGGCGCAGCAGCTCGAGGGAGTACCGTTCGGACGTGACCCACTCGGTTGACGTCGACGACATCCGAACGGCGCGTGAGATCGTGGCCTCGGTGATCAAGCACACGCCGATCATCACGTCGGTGACACTCTCCGAGGACATCGGCGGAAGCGTCGTGATCAAGGCGGAGAACCTTCAGCGCACGGGCTCGTTCAAGATCCGCGGGGCGATGAACAAGCTCGCCACACTCGGCGACGCCGCCCGTACCGGGGTGACGACAGGGAGCGCCGGAAACCACGCCCAAGCACTCGCGTTTGCGGCCGACCACTTCGGAGTGCCCTGCGAGATCTTCGTGCCCGTCGGCGCGCCGGTCACCAAGATCGAGGCATCGCGTCGCTACGGAGCAACGGTGCTCGAGTTCGGCGCCGATCTCCGCGAAGCGGTCGCGGCAGCCCGAGCGCGAGCCACCGAAGCATCGATGACGTTCTGTGCACCATTCGACGATCCTGCGGTCGTCGCCGGGCAGGGAACGCTGGGTCTCGAACTCCTCGACGAGGTCGACGACCTCGCTACGGTGATCGTGCCGTTGGGTGGAGGCGGGTTGATCTCCGGCACCGCGATCGCGGTCAAGTCGGAACGGCCCGACGTCAGGATCGTTGGCGTGCAGGCCGCCGTGTGCGCACCGTACGCCGGCGGCTCGGTCGCTGACGGCCCGGTCTTCACGCTCGCGGACGGCATCGCTGTGAAGTACCCGGGCGAAGTGACGGCGCCGCTCGTCGAACGGTGGGTCGACGAGATCGTGACCGTCGACGAGGACTCGATCGCCGACGCAATGGTCCTCTTGATGGACCGAGCAAAGCTCTACTCGGAAGGCGCCGGAGCCGTCGGTGTGGCCGCACTCCTGTCGGCAGCAGCCGTTCCGAACCCGATCGGCACGACGTGCGTCGTCGTCTCGGGAGGCAACGTCGATCTCGGCGTCGTGCCGAGCCTGATCCGCCGGAACGAGAACCAGGCTGGGCGACGCCTCTCGATCGTGGCGCGCATCGACGATCGGCCGGGCGGACTCGCCAAGCTGCTCACGGTGTTCGCCGATGGGGGCGCCAACCTCATCGAGGTCGAACACATCCGCGAAGGCCTCGACCTGCACGTGCGTGAAACCGGAATTCACGCTACGTTCGAGATTCGTGGTTCCGACCAGGCACAACGCGTGATGGAGTCGGCGCGCGCCGCAGGGTATGACGTGATCGAGAGCGGCATCTGAGCGAATTCGACTCGTGACTGGATCTTCTACCTACTGGTCGGTAGGCTGGCGCCCGTGAACGAGAAAGAGCTCCTCAACGAACTCACTCCCGTCGCCGAGGCCCTGCTCGAGCGGCACCTCGCGACCACCAAGGAGTGGTTCCCACACGAGTACGTGCCGTACAGCCGCGGCCGCGACCACGTCGACGGAGAGGTCTGGTCCGAAGCCGACGCCGATCTGGCCGGCGCCGAGATCGGTCCCGGCGTGCGCAGTGCGCTGCTCGTGAACCTGCTCACCGAAGACAACCTGCCGTACTACTTCCGCACGGTGGAACAGATGTTCGGCAAGGATGGGGCCTGGGGCACCTGGGTGCGACGCTGGACCGCCGAGGAGGGCCGGCACTCCATGGCGATCTACGGCTACCTCATGACCACCCGGGCAATCGACCCGGTCGAGCTCGAACGCTCACGTATGGCACAGGTCTCCGGCGGCCAGACACCGGATCCTCCCCTGTACGAGGGATTCATCTACCTCGCGCTGCAAGAACTCGCGACGCGGATCTCGCACCGCAACACCGGGGCGCTGCTGGGTGACGAAGCCGGCTACGAGGTCATGAAGCGCGTCGGCAGCGACGAGAACCTGCACCAACTCTTCTACCGCGACCTCGCGGCAGCCGCCATCGAAGCCGATCCGAACACGATGATGATCGCCATGGAGAAGCAGGTACGGAGCTTTGCGATGCCCGGCACCGGCATCCCTGACTTCGATCGCCACGCCGCATTGATTGCGAAGGCCGGGATCTACGACCTCCAGATCCACCACGATCAGATCCTGGTGCCGGTCGTGGTCCGCCAGTGGGACGCCGCGAACATCGGCGGGTTGTCGGGTGAGGGCGCACTCGCGCAGGAACGCTTGATGAAGCGCCTCTCGACGAGCGAGAAGGTTGCCAGGCGATTCGCGGAGAAGCGAGACGCCGCCCTCGTCTCCGCCTGAGGCCCCGAGCCCACGCCGCCTGCGATGAGTCTGCCCGCGCCCTGCCCGCGCCCAAGCTCATCGCCACGGCCACCCTCCCGCGTGAGATGAGTCTCACCGCGCCCTGGACGCGCCGGAACTCATCGGGAAGCTTCAGCCTCGATCGGCGAGATGGGTGCGCACAGCCAGGATTCGTCCTGCAACGAGGTCTCCTGTTCGAGTCCGGGTTCAACGAACACGTTCGGGAAGACCGCTCGCGATGACGCGCCTGTTCGTTGGCGTCTGGCCGCCCGAGGAGTTGCTGGATCGGCTCGCCGACGTGGAACAGCCGAGGGATCCGGGTGTGAAGTGGGTGCCCCCGGAGAACCTCCACGTCACGTTGCGATTCCTCGGCGACGCCGACGAGGACGAAGTGATCGAGCGGCTCGACGAGGTGCTGTTCCCCGCCGCCACCGCATCGGTGGGGCCGGCGTTCGATGTGCTGGCCGAGCGATCTCTCGTGCTCCCGGTCGCCGGTGTCGACGACCTGGCCGACGTGGCCGGTCGGGCGCTCCGGGGTCTGGGTTCAGCGCTCGATCGGCGCAGGTTCGCCGGCCACCTGACCGTCGCCCGACTGGCGCGACGCGCTCGACCGGCACGGAGCGTCGGGCGGTTGTTCGACGCAAGATTCGAGATCGCGGAGATCGCACTCGTCGCCAGCACACTCACCGATGCCGGTGCCGTGTACGAGACGGTGGACACCTGGCCGACTCGATGAAGTACTCGTGTGCGATTCTCCACGTGTGACTTCCGTTCGTCGACCATGCGTTCCGGTCGCGGCGCTCGTGCCCGAGTCGAGTCGATGAACAGGCGGATGCTACGACTACCCCATGGGGGATCTGCTCACTGCGCTCGCCGCAGCTCAACCGGACAAGATCGCGATCATCGACGACCGGACGGGCGGTGACGTCCGGCGATCGACGTTCGCCGAGTTCGAGGATCGGGCGAACCAACTGGTGCGCATCCTCGTCGATCTCGCTGTGCAGCCAGGCGACAAAGTCGTCTGGTGCGGGCAGAACTCGACCGGAATCCTGGAGATGACCAGCGCGGCTCGCAAGATCGGAGCGACCGCGGTGCCACTCAACTATCGGTTGTCCGACGAGGAGGCCGCATACGTCGTCGACCACTGCGATGCGACGACGGTGTACGTCGACGCCGAGTTCGCCGGGTTGTTCGAGCGGATCTGTGCAGAGATCCCGAAGGTGAGCAACGTGTTGGTCTTCGACGGCGACGCACCCGAGGGCACCATCGCCATCGACCCGCTCGTTGCGTCGGCTCCGACGGACGTGTGGGAGCGACCGGAGATCGACGAGGGAGGCGCCACGATGATCTATACGTCCGGCACCACCGGCAAGCCCAAGGGCGCCTTCCGCCGCAACCCGACCGACCCCCGGCAGGGTGCAGCGCTCCTCCAGCACATCGGATATCGACCCGACGACGTCTACCTGACGACCGGTCCCCTGTATCACTCCGGCCCCGGTGGCTTCGCCGCGAGTGCGATCGCGATGGGGCACACCGTCGTGCTGCAGCGGAAGTTCGACCCGGAGGACTGGTTGCGCATTCTGGAGACGTATCGAGCGACCTCGACGTTCTCGGCGCCGACTCCGATCCGGATGATCTGCAACCTGCCCGACGACGTGAAGGCGAAGTACGACACGTCGTCGATGCGCGTGATGATCGCCAATGCGGCCCCGTGGAGCTTCGCCCTCAAGCAGCAGTACGTCGCCGACTTCCCACCGGCATCGCTGTTCGAGATCTACGGATCGACCGAGCTCGGCGTGAACACCGTCCTGCGGCCGGAGGACCAGATGCGCAAGCCGGGCTCGTGCGGAAAAGAGGCCCCGCTGGTCGAGATCCGGTTGTACGACGAGCTGAGCAACATCGTCACCGGGACGGGTCCGGATGCGACCGGTGAGGTCTACGTCCGGTCGGCAGCGGTCTTCGCCGATTACTACAAGCAACACGACAAGTTCGAAGAGGACCACCGCGACGGGTTCCAGACCGTCGGAGACATCGCGTATCGCGACGATGAAGGATTCATCTACATCTGCGACCGCAAGAAGGACATGATCATCTCCGGCGGGATGAACATCTACCCGGCGGAGATCGAGGCGGCGCTGGAAACGCATCCGGACATCTACGAGGCTGCGGTGTTCGGGATCCCGAGCGACGACTGGGGCGAACTCGTCCATGCCGTGATCGTGAAGCGAGAGGGGTCCGACCTCGACGACGACGGCGTGAGGACCCACTCCCGAGAGCATCTCGCGAGCTACAAGATCCCGCGTTCGATCTCCTGGATGGACGAACTCCCGAAGACCGGGTCCGGCAAGATCCTCAAGCGCGACCTTCGCAAGCCGTTCTGGGAAGGCCGCACCTCCAACGTGTGACGCGCGGTGTCGGACACCGGGCCCTGCCGCCATGATGGAGCGGTGCCGACCGACTTGCCCGCGCTCCGTGACGAGTGGCGTGAGACGCCGCATCCCCGACGCCTCGCAGAGCGACATCCGCAGCGCGCCGAGATCCTGCGCGGTCACCAGGACGCGATCGAGCGCGGGGTGCCCGTCTACGTCGATCCGGTCAGTCGGCTCTCGGTGTTCACGTCGGACTTCCTCGCACGACGCAGCTACTGCTGCGACAGCGGCTGCCGCCACTGCCCCTTCGTCATCTGACGCGTCTTCCTCTGTTCCCATCCCCACCAGTTGTTCCATCGCGTCGAAACCCGGCGAACAGCTCGCACACGGTTGCTCGTGTTGTCAGACACCATGAGTAACGTCGGCGGCGCATGGTCGAGCTTCCCGAGGTGGTGCGGAACCGAGCGATGGCCGAGGGGCACCGGGCCTGGATCGACGACCTCCCCGAGATCGTGCGGGGATTGGAGCGTGACTGGGCGATCGAAGTCGGCGCACAGTTCGACGAGGGAACCGAAGCGTTGGTCGCCGAGGCCCGGACGGCCGACGGGACTGATGCGATCCTCAAGGTGCTGGTGCCGCGACGAGGCGGTGGTGTCGATGACCACGAGGCGACGGTGCTCCGTCTCGCGAACGGCGACGGCTGCCCTCTGCTGTATCGCGACGACCCGCTTCGGGGGGCGCTGCTCATGGAGCGACTCGGACCCTCCGTGTTCGCACTCGGGTTGCCCTACGAACAACGTCTGCCGATCCTGTGCGATGTCGCATCGAAGATCTGGCGGCCGGCGCCCGACGCCGCGCTCCCGACCGGGGCATCGAAGGCGGCCTGGTTGATGGAGTTCATCTCGACCACCTGGAGCGAGCTGGACGAGCCGTGTTCGGAACGAACCGTCGAACATGCGTGGGCCTGCGCTCGACGACGACTCGATGCGCACGACGACGAGCGCTCGGTGCTGGTCCACGGCGACGTCCAGCAGTGGAACACGCTGCGAGCCGGCGACAGCTTCAAGCTCGTCGACCCCGATGGGCTGCTGGCCGAAGCGGAGTACGACCTCGGCGTGGTGTTGCGAGAGGACCCGGACGAACCGCTCGCCGCCGACACGATGGCGACCGCACGCTGGATGGCCGATCGTTGCGGGCTCGATGCCACGGCGATCTGGGAGTGGGGAGTGGTCGAGCGGGTCTCGACCGGCCTCGTCGCCACGAAGATCGGGTTGCAGCCGGTCGGCCGGCAGATGCTCGATCTCGCGGACCACATCGCCTTCGACGCCTAGCGTTGCACCCGGGGTCCGCCCCTGGTGCAACTCGGGCGCGGATGATGAGGAAGAACGGGACGATGCAGGTGTCTGCCAGCTCGGGGTGCCGGTTGGCGAACTCCTCCGTGGCGACGGGTTCGACGACCTGCTCGATCGAGCCGCCGGCATCCTGGGCCCGACGGACGATGGTCTCGGACACGTCGAGCGCGGTGAGCCGGGTGCCGCGCTCGCACAGGGGCCGAGTGTTGTGCCCCTCCCCGCATCCGAGATCGAGCACGTCCCGGCCGGTCGCCCCCGGCATCGCGTCGAGGAACGCCGGCGTGTTGACGAGATCGCGGGAGCGGTCGGCGTCGGCACGACTCAGCTCGATCCATGCGGGGGCGTTGGCCTCCCACTCGACTCCCGTGTGGGTGGACCGCATCAGTGGAGGCAGAACTCGTTGCCCTCGGGATCGAGCAGCGTGATCCAGTGCCCCTCGGGCTCGTCGAACTCGGCGACGTGCGTGGCCCCGAGTGCCACCAACTCGGCAGCACGCGATTGCAGCTCGGATGGCTCGACGTGGACGTCGAGGTGCATCCGGTTCTTGGCAGTCTTCCCCTCGGGAACCTTCAGGAAGAAGACCCGTGGGCCGATCCCATCGGGGTCGACGATTGCGAACGCTCGGTCGGGATCGGACTGATCGATACCGAACGCGGTGAGGGCTTCCTCCCACGTGTCGAAACCCGGCGGTGGCGGCTGCTCGACGTAGCCGAGCACGTCGCTCCAGAACTCGGCGAGCTTGCGCGGGCCTGCTGCATCGACGGTGATCTGAATCGCTCGAGCCATGGGGTCATCATGCTGGGTCCGTCAAGACGCAGTGCCCTCAGCCGAGGGGGAACAGGCAGAAGGGGCGGCCGGCAGGATCGAGCAGCACTCGGACACCGTCTTGGGGTTGGTGTGCAGCGAGCTCCCCACCGAACTCGATCGCCCAGGACACTGCGGTATCCATGTCGTCAACCCCGAGGTCGAGATGCATCATCATCTGCTGACCGCCAGGACCCCTGCGGCCACCTGGGAGCGACGTGGTCGGGCTCGCTCTGGAACGAGAGCCCCGTGCCACCCGATCGCTCCCGCAGAATCACCCAGTCGCGGCTCAATGTGCAAATCCACGACGACGACGTCACTTCGTTGAACGACCTGCCCGACGCCGCGACCCGAATCGGTCAGTGCGTGGAACTCCTCGACGGATATCGGCTCGACCCTGCCGCCCGAGCTGGCTTCGTCGACAAGATGATCGAGTTCTCGATTCGCAGCGCACGCGACGAGGCGGTCATCCAGGCCGTCGGGCCCGACTCCGAGAGCCCGGCGAGCGACGGGTTCCCGGTGCTGTGGGGCGTGACCTGGCGAGCCCGCGCTGCGGCGTGGATGCTCGATCACCGCGGACAGATCGCCCGAGAAATCGGCGATCTGTCGTCGTAGCGAGTGGCGCGACTACCCCGCCGCTGTGACGATCACGCCGCGGTCGCCGTACGGGATCCGGTTGCGTTTGATCACGCCGCCGACGCTGCCGAGGGCCTTGGTGACCTTGGTCATCAGCCCGTACTTCTCCTTGATCTTGCGCTGGATCTCGTCCATCTCGTCGCCCTCCACGAGCCGGGCGGTCGCCTCGATCTGCTCCGAGCCAGGCTTCACCTTGCCGCGCGCATCACAGGGCTGGATCGCCACGCGGCTCGTGTGGGCGAGCCGCTTCGCCTTCCCCGAGCCGGAACTGGTCCAGAAGCCGAACTCACCCGTCTCGAGCGGCGCCGCCCACACCGGGGTCGCCACCGGAGTCCCATCACGTTTGTAGGTGGTCAGCAGTACGTACTTCTCATCCCCGAGCCCCATGTTCGGACCGTACGTCAACAGTCCTGCCACTGCCAAGGACACCTTTGTGACGGAGCGAACGCGGTAGCTGGCACGATGTTCCCATGAGCGACGCCAACGTGCTCGACCGACTCACTGCGATCTGTTCGGCACTGCCTGAGTCAGGCGTCGACGACGGTCACCCTCCCCATCGAGGCTTCACGGTCGGCAAGAAGCACTTCGCCTGGTACGCCGAGAACGAGCACGACAGCGGACGAGTCGCACTCACGATCCGCGCGGAGGCCAACGAGAACGAGGCGCTCGTGGCTTCGGATCCTGAACGGTTCGGTCTGCCGAAGTACGTTGCACGCCACGGCTGGGTGAACTACTTCCTCGACCTGCCCGACCACCCGATCGACTGGGACGAGGTGAACGAGTTCGTTCGCGACAGCTTCCGAATCCAGGCGCCGCGCCGCCTCGCTCAGAAGTTGGACGGCTGACGTCCGGCGACACGGGCACGCAGCGCAAGACGTGCATGTAGGTTGGCTCCGTGGGCCGGCCCACCGATGCGATCGCCGCCTGCGCGGCCGCTCATGGTCGTCTCATCGAGCAGGTGGCCGACCTCTCCGATGATGATGTTCGTGAGCGCTCACTGCTTCCGGGTTGGAGTATCGGGCACGTGCTCACTCATCTGGCACGCAATGCGGACAGGTTCGTCCGGAGGCTCGGAGCCGCTCGACGTCCTCGACCGAGGCGAAGCACATGAGGGGGAGGAAGTCTTCATCTCCTGGAGGATGACGATGTGGGCCTCGTCGTGGGTGCAGCCCGGCTTGCGCCACTTGATCTCCTCGGTCAGTCCACCGCTCAGCAGGACCTGGCGGAGAGCAATCATCTCGGCGGGCCACTGATCCGACCGACCGATGGAGGCATCAACCTCGGGGTTCATGACGGCTCCCACACGCGAACGATACGGCAAGCGCCGGACTGCTCAGCACCGGCACCGACGTCGAACACCGATGCA
>Ga0316190_10004219_pt1 | contig 10449 bp, 9 predicted proteins | sample Eddworburrow2_MG_FD_204929 | JGI IMG/M metagenome (GOLD analysis project Ga0316190, IMG submission 204929) | Coastal sediment microbial communities from Maine, United States - Eddy worm burrow 2 | ecosystem: Environmental > Aquatic > Marine > Coastal > Sediment | place: USA: Maine | collected... | reverse complement strand
GACACTAACAAGTGTCAGCTCTATTAATACAACGGTTTCAGCAGGAACTATGCAGGCCTGGTTTGCAGCACGTAGCGGCATCGAATGGGCTGTGCAACAAATTATTGTTGCAGCGCCGGGAGCGTGTATTACATCACCGACGACGATTAATTTGACTGGAGGTAGTACGAACGGATATTCAGTAAGGCTGACCTGTGTTCCAAGTTCATATACTGAAGCGGGGATTGGCACTTATAATGTTTATGCACTGACCTCAAGAGCGACAAGAGGGAATCCGGGTGACCCCGCGTATGTATCAAGACAGGTTAATATCTCTATAACTGATGCCCCTTAATTTATTAAACAAAATTATTCTGTCGCCAGGCTTCATAAACAATAATGCTCGCCGTATTTGATAGGTTTAGGCTACGGCTATTTTCAAGCATGGGGATACGTAAGATTTTATCTGGATCAAATCTATCTAATATTTCTTTTGGTAAGCCCCGTGTTTCAGGTCCAAAGATAAAGCTACCTCCTTTTGCAAATCTGGTGTCTGAATATTGTTGTTGCCCTTTAGTCGAGATCGCATAAAGCGATTCTGCTCCATTCTTCTCAATATAGTCCTGGTAATTTTCATAGTGATGTACGATTGATAGATCGATATAATCCAGCCCAGCCCGGCGCAGGCTTTTTTCATCCATATCAAAGCCCAGTGGATGGATTAAATGCAGGTGTGCACCTGTATTCGCACAAAGACGTATAATGTTACCGGTGTTAGGTGGGATTTCCGGTTCAAAAAGAACAATATTAAACATAGACTGATTTTATATTTCTGAGAAACAATTTCTAGTATGACAATAACTTCATTAAATGACCAAGATAAGAAACGACTGGAGATAGACTTTTGTGGTTTGCAATTTAATTCGCCATTGGTTCTATTGTCTGGTTGCGTCGGTTTTGGTGAGGAATATACGCGCATAAACGGTTTTTCGAATACGGATGTTGGCGCTATATGTTTGAAAGGTACAACGTTAGAACCTCGCCTGGGTAATCCACCGCACCGGGTCACTGAAACTTACATGGGCATGATCAATGCTATTGGACTACAAAACCCCGGTTCTAAAGTTGTAGTCGATGAATATCTTCCCAATCTGGATTTCACTGAAACTCGCTTCATAGCTAATCTTTCCGGTTCAACGGTTGAAGAATATGAAGAAGTCACACGCATTTTTGATGACTCGCCAATAGATGCGATGGAGATCAATATTTCATGTCCAAATGTGAAAGAGGGCGGTGTAGCGTTCGGTAACGATCCTGATATGTCTGCACGGGTTGTTGAGGCATGCCGTAGGGCAACCAAGAAACCGTTAATTACTAAACTTTCTCCAAACCAGACTGATATTGCAGAAAATGCGCGTCGTTGTATTGAAGCAGGCACAGATGGTCTTGCTGTTATTAATACCTTGATGGGTATGGCGATTGATATCAATTCACGCCAACCGATTATCGGCAATAATCAGGGCGGTTTATCGGGACCTGCGATTAAACCGATTGCACTCTTGAAAGTGCACCAGGTTTATCAAGTCGCAAAACAGCACAACATACCGATAATAGGTCAGGGTGGTATTACTACCGTTGAAGATGCGATTGAATTTTTGATCGCTGGCGCAACATCAGTAGGGATTGGGACGGCATTATTCTATCAGCCTTTGATTTGCCCCAAGCTAAATAAAGGTATTGCTGAATATCTGGATAAACATAAGCTGAATAATGTATCTGATCTCGTCGGAACGCTTGAATTACACGGTTAGTCTTTTTTGAGTCTTTTTAAAAAGACGCGCATCTCTTTGACGGCTTGAATGTCGCCATTTTCTTCAGCCACATGGATTCCTTTTTCATAGGCAATTATAGCTTCGTCATTTTGTTTATTTTCAGCCAGGGCTTTTGCATATAACTTCCATGCGGCGGAGAAGGCGGGTTTAAATTCGATGGCTTTTTTTAAGTGAATTATGGATTGCTCAAAATCATGCTGCTTGAAGTATTCATTGCCGAGGCTGTACCTGAGAAGCTCATTATCATTACCTTTGTCGAGTAAGGCTTTAAATGTATCAAGTTGGGTCATGTATAAATATTTATGGTTTCTGTGCAATTATCATAGCTTGATTCCTGAAGCCACTGTTTATATCCCCGATTGTCCCTTCTTCCCGGTAGAAAATAAGCTTCCAGTCATTGAAGAAATGTAATAACTCATTTTTATCTAATAAATAATCAGGGTTGTTTGGCCCTGTTGTGCTGACTTTGTCTTTTATAAACGTTTGATAAAAAATGAGTCCGTTTGGTTTTATTGCCTTTCTTATATCATCGATTAATTTGCGTTCAAGAAAGTTACTTACGACTATGATGTCAAAAGAATTCAATTCAGGTGCTTGTTTGGAAATATCTCTGGGTTCTAAATTTATGTCCAGTTTTTTTTCATTCGCTTTAGTAGCAAGGTGTTCCAAAGCAGATGCTGATATATCCCATGCTGAAACAGTCAATCCATTTTCTGCTAGACATATTGCATTAGCGCCACGACCACATGCTAAATCAAGTGCCGTGCCTTGTGCTGGTAAAAGGTGTAGATTTTGGCGTAACACTTCTGATGGAGAAGGGTAGTCACTTGAGCAGGCATTATAATTTTTATCCCACTTATCTTTTGTGTGAACGTTCAACGTCGCCAAAATGTTGGGGTGAATAATACGAGTAAGGTAAATATTTCAAGTCGGCCTAACAGCATAGCAAAGCAGAGTATCCATTTGGCAACATCATTGATATTGGCATAGTGTTGACTGACTTTCCCAAGCCCGGGACCAAGATTGTTCATGCAAGCCGCTAATGCTGAAAATGCTGTTACCTGATCAAGGTCTGTTGCCATTAAAGCCAATAATAGAATCGCAAATACAGCGATATAGGTAGCAAAGAACCCCCATACGGCTTCAATAATCCGTTCAGAGATGGGTTTGTTTCCTACCTTAATAATAAAGATCGCGCTTGGATGTATCAGTCGTTTAATTTCTCGCATTCCTTGTTTGAAAAGCAAGAGAATACGTATGATTTTAATTCCGCCACCGGTAGAACCAGCACAGGCACCAAAGAAACTCGAGAACAATAACAATAGTGGCATAAATCCGGGCCAACCTTGATATTCTGTTGTGGTAAACCCGGTAGTGGTTGCAATAGAAACAGTTTGGAAAATACTGTCTTCAAGTGCTAGTGCAAAATTTTCATAATCGCCGATAATTACGTGATAACTTGCACATATAAAGCAGATCATTAATAAAATACTCACGTAAGCACGTAGTTCTGCATCTTGCCAATAGGCCCTCAGGCTTGTTTGTCGCCATGACACAAAATGTAAACCGAAGTTAATTCCAGCGATAAACATAAAAAAGATCGCGACTGTTTCTATTAAACCGCTTTGAAAATAGCCCATACTTGCGTCATGGGTTGAGAAGCCACCGATAGAAACGGTCGAAAAGCTATGTGCAATGGCATCAAAAACACTCATGCCTGCAAACCAATATGCGAGCGCACAAAGAATTGTCATACTGAGATAGATGTACCAGAGTGCTTTGGCTGTTTCTGTAATTCTAGGTGTTAGCTTATTGTCTTTAACCGGGCCGGGTGTTTCAGCGCGATATAACTGCATACCACCAATGCCCAGCATAGGCAGGATAGCAACAGCTAGCACGATGATACCCATACCACCAAGCCATTGGAGTTCTTGCCGGTAGAAGAGTATTGATTTTGGTAAAAAATCGATTCCGACAATAATGGTTGCGCCAGTTGTAGTCAGACCTGAAATTGATTCAAATACGGCATCTGTAATAGATAAGTCCGGTGTATTGGATAATAAGAGAGGAACACTTCCGGTTAAGCCAAGACCAACCCAAAAAAGAACGACAACAACAAATCCATCACGTAGGCGCAATTCGTTTTTCACATGTCGAACCGGAAACCATAAAATTAAACCGATCGAGAGTATAAGTGCGAACGCGGAAATAAACGGAATTGTCGTTCCATCATCTGTGATTACAGATATAAGTAAAGGTGGAAACATTGTCAGGCTGAATAAAGCTAACAATATACCCAATATACGTTGGATTACAGCAAGTTGCATCGTAATTAATCTCTAATCGAAATTATTCATCTATAAGAAGGTTATGCCAACCTGAAACAGGGATTCGACTTCTGCTACATGCTTTTTATCAGACACTATCAGTATGACGTGATCTTCGGCTTCTATAATCATTCTTTTTTTACCCATTAAAACATCATCGCCACGGACAACAGCGGCTATTGTTGTGCCATGCGGCAAATTAATATCGCCGATTTTTTTACCAACAACTTTTGATGAAGTTGTGTTGCCATGGGCAATGGCTTCAATCGCTTCCGCAGCACCTCTTCTCAAGGCGTGTACCACGACAACATCACCTTTGCGTATATGCGCGAGCAGACTACCAATAGTGGCTTGTTGTGGTGAAATGGCAATATCAATAGTATTACTTTGAACCAGATCAACATAGGCAGCACGGTTAATTAGCGCCATTACTTTTCTGGCACCAAGTCGTTTTGCTAGCATTGAAGAAATGATATTGGCTTCGTCGGCATTTGTTAACGCACAGAACACATCAGTCCTGTCAATGTCTTCTTCGTGCAGTAATTCCTCATCGGCTGCATCACCCTTCAAGACAATAGTATTTTTTAGTGTTTCAGAAGCAAAGTGTGCTTTTTCAGGATCAAATTCAAGTAGTTTAACTTTGTAATGATCTTCTAATAACGCTGCCAGGTTTAAGCCTATATTGCCGCCACCGGCAATCATAATGCTTTTGGTTGGTTTTTCCTTGAAACGTATGTGCTGCAATAACTGCCGAATTGCTTTATGTGAACTGATGAAAAATATTTCATCATCTGCTTCAACCATAGTGTCTGCATTAGGAATGATAGCTTGATTATCTCTGAAGATAATAGCTATTTTATATTCTATGCCTGTCAGCTGTTCTCTTAGTTCACGTAATGAATGACCGACTAGAATGCCACTGTGAGATGCTTTGAGAGCCACCATCTGTGCTTTTCCGTTGGCAAAATCGAGGACTTGTAATGCGCCAGGATGTTCGATTAAACGCTTTATGTAATCCGTCACTAGTTGTTCAGGACTAATCAGAACGTCTATAGGCAGCGCTTCTTGAGCAAATAATGCGGTGCTTGTCAGGTACTCTGTTTCGCGAATGCGTGCAATCTTTGTCGGGGTGTGAAACAGAGTATAGGCAACCTGGCAGGCAATCATGTTAACCTCATCGCTATTAGTAACAGCCAGAATCATATCCGCATCTTTAGCGCCGGCCTTTGCTAAAACTGATGGATGTGATGCTATACCAGTAATCGTTCTCAAGTCGTATCGTTCACTTATCAATTGCAGTGCAGCCGGGTTATTGTCAACCAGAGTGATATCATTGTCTTCATTAACCAGATTGGCTGCTACTGATGCACCAACCTGTCCTGCTCCCAATATGATGATTTTCATTTTAGTTCGATTCCCAACGTTTTCAGTTTGCGGTAGAGATGTGTGCGTTCTATTCCCACGGCATTTGCAACTTTACTAACACTCCCTTTTGCTTTTTCTAACTGATATTCAAGATAAATCTTTTCAAAGTTTTCTCTTGCATCGCGTAATGGCATGTCGAAATCAAAAACCTCTGTAATATTAGCGTTTTGTTTTATGTCAGTATTACCCAGACTGGCTTCGATTTCATCGATATTAATGTTTTCATTTGTGCCCAGGATCAATAGGCGCTGAACAAGATTTTTTAATTCGCGTACATTTCCTGGCCATTGATAACTTCGCAAACGATTTTGTGCCGCAACACTGAATTTCCGATAAGGCAAACCCTCTGTCTCGATAAAGTAATTTACAAAGTGTTCTAGCAACGCGGGTATATCTTCATAGTGCTCACGTAATGCCGGAATAGAAATTGGTAATATATTTAATTGATAAAACAGGTCATCTCTAAAGTTGCCTTCCTTAACCAGTGTTTTTAGATCGAGTCGTGTTGCCACTATAATTCGCATATCCAGTTCGATCGGATCTGAACTTCCTATATGGGTATATGCTTTTGACTCTAATACATCATGTAAACGCGATTGGAGTGCCGTATTTAATTCGCCAATGTCTTTTATGTAAAGCGTTCCGCCTCTGGCTTTGTCAAAATATCCTTCTTGTAGTTGATGGTTTGTTTCCAATCCGAATAGCTCGGTTTCAGCATGATCTTTTCCTAATGTAGATATACTCGTAGATATAAACGGGCCGTCGCTATGCTTGCTAAGTGAGTGTAAGTAGCGTGCGAATAATTCTTTATCAGTTCCCGATTCCCCATAAATCAGAACCGGGGTGTCATGGCTTGCTATTCTTGATATTTGCGATCTTAATTCAGATATTTTTTTACTCTTGCCTATCAAATCAAGTTTGGACGAAGTGACATGGTGTAGTTGCAAGTTTTCTTGTTGTAGTAAAGTGGTTTCTAGCGCATGTTTGATTGTTAATAATAGCTTGGCGATTGAAAGCGGTTTTTCGATAAAATCATAAGCACCGAGACGTGTTGCTTCTACTGCTGTTTCAACATTGCCGTGACCTGACATCATAACGACAGGTGCCGATAAAACATTCTTTTCATGCCATTCTTTCAACAGGGTAATACCATCGATATCTGGCATCCAGATATCAAGTAATACTAAATCAGGTTTAAATGACTCCACCAGTTCGCGAGCTTTAGTTGCATTTTCTGCGACAGCCACATTAAAACCTTCGTCTTCAAGAATTTCTTTTACCAGACTTCTGATATCAGGCTCATCATCTACAACAAGAATATGTCGAATACTCATTAAACCGTCTGTGTTTTAGTTGTTTGAATCGATTGGTTTAGGGCAGGTAATCTTACCACGGCACATGCTCCATTTTTATCATTATTGTTCTCAAGCCAGACCGTACCGGCATGCTCGTCTATAATTTTCTTTACGATAGCCAATCCCAACCCCGTGCCTTTTTGTTTGGTTGTTATATAAGGCTCGAATAATTTGTTAACGACCTGTGCATCAATGCCAGGACCGTTGTCTTTCACTCTAACTTCAACCATTTGATTACTATCAATAATTATGCTTTTTGCACTTATAATTAAGTGATTTTCTTCCCCTACTTCATTTGCATCAACCGCATTTGTTAAAAGATTATTGAAGACTTGTCGTAACTTTTTTTCGTCACCAATAATTGCCGGAAGCTCAGGTTCTATCTCAATTTCAATTTCATTCTCTGCATTCATATTACTGAATAAATCGCGGCCTTCCTGTATGAGATGTTCAAGGTTGATCTCTTCCGGATTAAATTCAGGCGATCTTGCGTAGTCTGAAAAGCTGTTTACCATTTCTTTCATGGTATCTACTTGCTGAATAATAGTGTTCGTCATCCGGTCCAGCATTTCCGCATCAGTCGCGTTCATTGTGGATAAATATTTATGGCGTAAGCGTTCGGCAGCCAGTTGAATCGGTGTGAGCGGGTTTTTAATTTCATGCGCAAGGCGACGAGCCATTTCGCTCCAGGCTGCATCACGTTGACCACGAATCAGAGCAGTGATTTCATCAAAGACGATAACATAGCCGCGGGCTAAACCATCTGCTCCTATAAGGGTCGCACCGTTGATCATAAGAATCAGATTGCCAGTCTTGTTAGGCAAGGTAATTTGTTCACGCCATTCGTCCAATTGCTCTTCGATATTTGACGAAATACATTCGAAAAAATCAGTCAGGTTTGGAAAGTCTTCAATAAGTGTAGCAATATTCTTCTGTTCAAGCGTCTCAACATCAATCTGTAATATTTGATTAGCACTGATATTTGATTTTTCAAGCGTACCATCCTTATTAAACACGATGACACCGGAAGATAGGCGTGACAACACGGTTTCCAGAAAATTGCGTTGTGACTCGGTTTCTTGTTGACTGCGTTTAACTGAATCTCGTGCTTGTGAAATTTTATCGGTCATATCATTGAATGATGCGACCAGAAAACCAAGCTCATCATTTCCCGGGACAGGTAGACGCGTACTGTAATCACCTTCTGCAATCGCCTTGGTACCTTCTGCAAGATTTTTAACAGGTTCTGAAAGTTTACGCGCAGAATAAAACGCTGCCCAAACAGCACTGAACATGCTGAACAATAAGACCAAGGTTAATATTATTATGAAGCTGACTTTAAGCTGTTCGCGGAGGTAGGATAGTTCCTTGTACTCAATATAGGATGATTGAACGCTTTCAGCTAACTGATTCATTCGTTCAGAAATTGGATATAGCGCCTGAACAATACGATCTTCTTTATTAATATCAACCGTTGGTAAACTTGCAACTACACGGATTAATAGATTTGCATTTTTAATGACATCCAGACCGATGTAACTATTGCCCTGTAATAATTGAAGAAGAATTGTTTTGCCAGGTGTATCGGGAACGAGGGTCTTTGTATCACTGGAGCTTGAAGCTATGACGCCTCCCTTTCTGGTTAATAGCGTAAGTTCATAGGCACTGATACGTTCTCTTATCTGGTCAATATCAAAAGGCAATTCTGCGTCGCTTGTTTCATTTAATTCTTCCGCGATTTTTTCTGTCGTAGTTAATAATTCACGCATTCGAACATCTAGTGCGAGTCGACTCAGTTCTAGTGAGTCATCGAGTGCTTGCTCTACTCTTAAGTCAAACCAGCTATCTATACCGCGATGCAGAAAATCCAGCGAAAAGTAATATACGATTAAAACGGGAGTTACTGATAGCAATGTAAAAAGCATCACCATTCTAACGGTCATTCGAGAACCGACAATCTTGTTTTTAAATTGGCGGATCAATCGCTTAACATTCAAGAGGATTAATACGATGAGACTAATTAACCCAACAGTATTTAATACAAGCAGGATTGAATAATATCGATCAAATAACTCTGAATTTTGTAGCGCCTGGCTCATCATTACTAATGAGGCAAGCATGAAAATAAATAAGCTTGAACCAATCAGTAATATTAATTTACTGCCTCTATTCATCGCACTAATTCCCATTCATACCATTCACTTGACAGATCCCAGCTGGGAGAAAAATATGCCTGCGGTCGCATCGGCGGTGGCAATGATTCTATATCAAGAAAAGCCCGAATTCTGGCAATGTATCTTTCATTTTCGACGAGTATATCTTGATCAAATAACGTCATTCTGAAAATAGACGTTATATGATTTAATGCGGCATCCAGATTGTCATAAGAGTGACGTAAGCCGGTTGTTAAATCGATAGTTAGAAAGTTTTCCGTCAATGGCTTATGTTCAAGTTTAAAAATTAATATCTTTTCGCTGATGGTTTTATCCCATAGCCAGCTGCGTTTCAAACGTAATTGAAAATGCGCATGAATCTCAAAAGATATGCCATGGCGTAATGCTTTATAGGCTTCTTCTGATAGCTCGAAATCATACGCGGCATCCAGATAATAAGTATTATTTTCAACGTAAGTATGGGTAGAGTTTATTTGGGCAGTATTTGCATAACAGGGATATTGAATACAGATTAGTATAAAAAGAGTACTGATTTTTACTAATTTTTTTATTGCATCTGACATCACTTTCATTCCTTTACAAGACAAGCGTAAAAGAAACCATCCATATTCTCTTGCCCGGGTAAAATTTGTCTGCCATAGCCGGTGTCTTTGCCCCAATCTACATCAATAGGTTTGACAACACAGTCGTTGTGATTTTCTGCAAATTGCTTTATCAGTCCAGTGTTTTCCTGATTAAAAATCGAGCATGTAACATAGATCAGCAGACCTCCAGGTTTTAATGTCTGCCATAGTGTTGTTAATAGTTGCTTCTGTAAAAGACATATAGTGGCAACTTCTTCAGGCGTTCTTAAGTACTTAATGTCGGGATGTCGGCGAATGACTCCTGTAGCAGAACAGGGCGCATCTAATAAAATGCGATCAAAATGTTTTTTATCCCACCAGTTATCAATATTAATAATATCGGATACTTTTGTTATTGCATTGAGGTCAAGTCTTTCTAGAGTTTCGGATAATCTTTTTGCGCGTTTAGGGTCTTTTTCTATAACAGTTAAAGATTTAATCTTTGCTTGTGATTCAAGAATGTGTGCACTTTTGCCCCCAGGTGCAGCGCAGGCATCAAGTACTGTTTGTCCAGGTTTTAAATCGAGTAATTCTATCGGCAATTGAGCCGCAAGTTCCTGTACAGAAACATCGCCTTCATAAAACCCCGGTAGTTGTTCAACATCAACTGGTTTATCCAACAGTATCCCTTGTTTTGAATAGGGTGTAATTTGCCCGGTAATATTATTGTGTTCCATTTTTGTCAGATACTGTTCTCGACTCTGACGAAGTTGGTTTACCCGGAGATACATAGG
>Ga0316190_10004218_pt1 | contig 10449 bp, 10 predicted proteins | sample Eddworburrow2_MG_FD_204929 | JGI IMG/M metagenome (GOLD analysis project Ga0316190, IMG submission 204929) | Coastal sediment microbial communities from Maine, United States - Eddy worm burrow 2 | ecosystem: Environmental > Aquatic > Marine > Coastal > Sediment | place: USA: Maine | collected... | reverse complement strand
TCTCTCGCTGACCGCACCACTACTGTGGTCGCCATGACCAACGTTGGCGCCATGACCGAAACTACCGTCGATCGGTCCAATCCGCTTATCGACGAGTTCTGGCTACGGCCTGGTGAGCAGATCCACACCGATCTCGACCTCCTGCGCGCCGAAGAACCCGTTGTATTCCGCTCCGAGCCCGAGTTGCCGCCCAACATTCCACTGCCCCAGGGGCCGGGGGCGTGGGTTCTGACCCGCCAAGCCGAGATCCTCCACGTCTCGAAGAACCCCGAGATCTTCCAGTCGGCCAAGGGGATCACTCTGCTCGACCAACCCCCCGAGTTCAACGAGTTCTTCGCCTCCATGATCGCCATGGACGACCCCCGCCACGCCCGGCTACGAAGGGTGATCTCCGCCGGCTTCACCCCTCGGATGCTGGGGCGCCTGGAGGACTCGGTGCAGACCTTGGCGACCAAGATCGTCGACGACATCGCCGACCGGGGAGAGGTGGACTTTGTGGTCGACGTGGCCGCCGCCCTACCTCTCAAGATCGTCTGCGAACTGATGGGTATCCCCGACTCGCACTACCAGTTCGTGTTCGAGCGGACCAACACCATCCTCGGAGCGGGCGACCCTGAGTACGTGGCAGACACCGCCGACCTCCTCACCGCCATCCTCACCGCCGGCGGTGACCTGGCCGAATTGATGCACGAGGTGGCGGCGACCAAAAAGGGTGGTGACGGCACCGACCTGACCAGCCAGTTGGTAAACGCCGACCTGGGCGACGATCAGCTCACCGATGCCGACCTGGCCAGCTTCTTCATTCTCCTGGTGGTGGCGGGCAACGAGACAACCCGCAACGCCATCAGCTGGGGTCTGCAGTTCCTGACCGACAACCCCGATCAGCGGGCCATCTGGGCCGCCGATTACGAAGCGGTGGCACCGACCGCGATCGACGAGATCGTCCGCATGGCCAGCCCCGTGACCTACATGCGGCGCACCGCCGCCGTCGACACCGAACTGGGCGGACAGGCGATCGCCGCCGGGGACAAGGTCTGCATGTTCTACCTGGCCGCCAACCGTGATCCGGCCGTGTTCAACAACCCCCATGCCTTCGACGTGTTGCGCAACCCCAACCCCCACACCGGCTTCGGTGGGCCCGGGCCCCACTTCTGCCTCGGGGCCCACCTGGCCCGGCGCGAGATCCAGGTGATGTTCCGGGAACTGTTCAAACGCCTGCCCGACATCGCCGCCTCCGGTGAACCCGATCTGCTGCGATCAAGCTTCATCCACGGCGTCAAACACCTCCCGGCGACGTTCACACCACAGCCTGCTTGAAACACAGCCTGCTTGAAACACAGCCTGCTTGAAACACAGCCTGCTCGAACACAGAGTCTGCCTGAGCCGAGCTTGGCTGAACAGGGTCTGCCTGAGCCGAGCTGGCTGTGATCCGACGAGTTGGGGCGTGCGCCCCGACTCGTCGACCGCTAGTGGTCGCGCAGCACCTTGAGCGCCTCGTCGGCGTGGGTGTCCATGTTGGTCTCGCTGGTGATGGCAGCCAGCACCCGACGGTCGGTGTCGATCACGAACGTCGCCCGCCGCACGGGCAGAAGGCCAAGTCGCCGCACGCCGAAGAGCTTGGCCACTTCCTTGCGGGGATCGCTCAGCAGGGGAAACCCGAGCTGGTTCTGATCGTAGAACTCGTTCTGCCGATCAACCTGATCAGCGCTGATTCCCCTGATCGAAGCTCCTTGAGTGGCGAACTCGGAGCTCAAATCACGGAAATGACAGCTTTCCTTGGTTCAACCGGGCGTTTTGGCCTTGATGTAGAAGTACAGCACCAGCGGCCCGTCCGCCACCATCTCGCTCAACCGCACGGTCTCCCCCGTGTGGTCGAGGACCTCGAAGTCCTCGACTAGATCACCGACTCGCAACATCAGAACCTCCAGTCACCACGTTAGGTCACCGGGCAGGCGTCCGGAGCCTCCGACCCAATCGGGGTGACCTAGGGGCGGTCGCCCCGCATCAGGGCCCGACCGATCACCATCTTCTGGATCTCGCTGGTGCCTTCACCAATGATCATGAGGGGGGCGTCGCGGTAGTAGCGCTCAACCGGGTAGTTGGTGGTGAAACCGTTGCCCCCGTGAATGCGCATGGCATCGAGCGCCACCTCGGCCGCGGTCTCCGAAGCGAACAGCTTGGCCATGCCTGCGGCCATATCAGCCCGTTCACCGCGGTCGACCTTGAGCGCCGCCTCCCGGGTGAGGAGGCGGGCCGCCTCGACCTTCGTCGCCATCTCGGCCAACTTGAACTGGATGCCCTGATGCTGCCCGATCGGCTTGCCGAAGGTCTCTCGCTTGCCCGCGTAGTCGAGGGCGGCATCGAGGGCGGCCCGGGCCACTCCGACGCCCCTGGCGGCAACGTTGACCCGGCCCAGTTCCAACGAGGCCAGGCTCCAGTGGAAGCCCTCGCCGATCCCGTCCTCTCCGCCGAGCACCTGGTCGTTTGGTACCCGATGATCGACGTAGGTCATCTCCACCGTCTCCAGGCCCCGATAGCCCAGTTTCTTGATATTGCGGGACACGGTGATGCCACCGCTGGCCGGACCCGGTTCCTTGTCGACCAGGAAACAGGTGATGCCGCGGTCGCCGGACTCGGCGTCGCCCGCCCGGGCCAACAGGGCGACGAGGCCGGCCCGCTCCCCGTTCGTGACCCACATCTTCGTGCCGTTGATCACCCACTCGTCACCATCGCGGGTCGCCTTGGTGCGAAGGGCGCCGGCGTCGCTACCGGAATCATGTTCGGACAACGAAAAACAGCCCCGCCGCTCGGCCGTTGCCAGCTCGGGAAGCCATCGTTGGCGCTGGTCCTCCGTGCCGAAACGGATGATCAGCTGACAGGCGATGAGGTGGCTGTTGACCACCCCGGCCAGCGACATCCAACCCCGCGACAACTCCTCGATAATGCGGGCGTAGGTCGAGACATCGAGTCCGAGACCGCCGTAGCGCACCGGAACGGTTGCCCCGAACAGCCCGAAGTCGCGCAGCTGGGCAACCATGGCCGTCGGATACTCATCGGCCAGTTCCAGTTCAGAGGCGTTGGGGATCACCTCGGCGTCCACCCAGCGAGCCACCGTCTCAACGATCTCATCGGCCACTTGCTGATCGGTCGTGGTCACCGGGGATTCTCCTCGCGTTGGAATCGCAGCCCATCGATGACTGCTGCGCTCGAAGTTAGGGCTTGGGGTTCGGTGCCGTCGAGACCAACCCCACCACAACCGCGGCGCTATCCGAGCGGTGGCTGTCCCCTCGGGTCTAAAGTGATCCAGGCGTGACAAACCCCGTTTGGCCTACTTCGTGGCTAGATTACGAAGGGGCGTAAGAGAAGGCTCGGGTTCGACGTGCAGCCATCCCAAGAACGCAGCGAGATCAGCGAGCTGCTCAATAACCTTGCCTACGATGCGTCTTCGGGCTCCAGCGAAGCTCTCGACACGCTCCTCCAGGTGATCGACGATCACCGGCTGGCCAACGCCATCGTCCGCCGCTTCATCCTGAACGAGGAGCTGGTCGACGAAGCAACCCAGGACACCCTGATCGCCGTCGCCGACTCGATCCACAAGTTCCGGTCAGAATCGAAGTTCACCACCTGGCTGTACTCGATCGCCCGCAACGTGGCCATTGGCCATCTGCGCAAGATCAATCCCGATGTCTCGCTCGATATAGCGGAGAACAGCACCGGCAGCTCCCGACGACTGAGTTCGGTCGTTGCCGAACGGGCGGCCATCCAACAGGCGGTGGAGAAGCTTCCCGAGCACTACCGTGACCCGGTGATGCTGCGTGACGTCGAACGCCGAACCTATGAGGAGATAGCGTCCGAGCTTGGCATCGAGCTCAATACAGTACGCTCACGATTGGCGCGTGGTCGGGCTATGTTGGCGGCCTCTATTCTCGATCAGGGATACGATGCCTGAGAAACCACACGGCGGAAAAATCGGTCGCTACCGCATCGTTGCACCAATCGGATCGGGTGGTTTCGCCACGGTCTATCGGGCATTTGACGAGCGATTGGGTTCAGAGCTCGCGCTAAAAGTGCTGGCCGAGAACCACAGCCTCGTTCCCGATTACCGTGAGCGGTTCATCTCCGAGGCACAGCACCTCCGCCGCGTCGATTCCTACTGGGTGGCTTCGATCTTCGATCTCGGCGAAACCGAGACCGGCCAGCCCTACATGGTTCTGGAATTGGCCGATCGGGGAGACCTGGAGACCCGGGTCAATGACTTGTGGGACAAAGGCATGTCGTTGCAACGCGACGACCTTCTGGTCCTGGCCGAAACCTTGGCCCACTCGCTGTCGGCCATCCACGCCGCCGACCTCGTACACCGCGATGTCACCCCCGGCAATCTGCTCGTCCGCCACAATGGCCAACGGCCGGGGCCCTGGTCGGGACGGGGTCTGCTCGATCGGGGAGAACGGCTACTGCTCAGCGATCTCGGCTACGCCAAGGACCTGCGGGCGGCGTCGGGTATCACCTCTGGTGGCGGCACCGTCGGGTTCGCCGCCCCGGAACAAAGCGGCGAGATGACCCAGGTCGACACCAGGGCTGATGTGTACGGCGCCACCGCTGTACTGGAGTGGGCCGCCACCGGAAGCCCGTTCGCCGAGGCGTTGTCCGACGTGTCCCGGATCGGCCTGGCCGAGAAGCCGAGCGACCGCTTCAAGGACATCAGCACCTGGAACGCGGCGGTGCATGCCGCCTTGACCGGTCCGTTTTCGCCATCGGCGATCGGCACTGGCCGTGTTGACGACGTCCAACCGACTTGGGCCCGCCCGGTCCTGACCGCGGTCGCCGGGTTGAGTATCGGCTTCATTGCCGGAGCGTTGTTCTGGTTCAAGGCCGACACCACCGTCATCCCCAACAACCTCAGTGCCATCAGCACCTCAACAACCCCGCCGATTGAGACCACGGTGCCGCCGGTGGTCAGCACGCTGCCGCCGGCCAGCAACGGACAGTCGACAACCACAACCGTCGAGGGTCTTTCACAACCACCATCAACCGAAGGCACACCGCCCGAACCGTCGAGTTCGCTTGGGGGGTGAGATTCCCTGTTGCCAAGCCACGGCGAAGAGGGTGAGATTACATCCGACGGGCCATCCCCCTGTTTGGGGCAGTTAGACAAAGGGGCGACCCGCCGGACCTTCTAGCACGGTGCTAGATTCTTGTTGATCTCGATCCACGCCGTTGTGGCGAGATCAACATCTTTCTTCCGTGTTTGTAGTTATTACTGTGAGGGCCTCCACCGGCTTGTGTCGGTGAAGGTGCGTATAGGTAGCAAAATCCGTGACAAAAGTTCCCGATACGCCAATCTTTTCCAGATTTCCCTGATCCCCCACCGGGAATGTTGCCGAACTCGGGTCACTCATCCGCCAACGAGTCACTCGAGTGGCAGCACTACCCCAGTCGGGGACCTGATACGTCAGGTCCCCGACGAAGTCTTACGTTGTGGTTATGACCACTCGTAGGTGACGATCAGGTCCCGCTCGACCACAAAGCTGATCCGGTCGGGGTCAACACTTCCGTCCACGTCGAGTTCCACACCGTCAAAGCTGAGCACGCGCCATTCGATGTCGCCGTTGATGGCCCACTCCACGCCATCCTCAATGTGTTGTCCGACAAAGCCGTCCACTTCAACCTTGGGGTCGGGTTCTTCATCTTCAACCGCCCCATCGGCTGGGTCAGCATCGCTGCTGGTGGTGGTGTCGCTGCTGCTGGTGCCGCCGCTGCCGGTGTCGCTGGTGGTATCGGGGGCCGGAGCGGCGGAGTCCGCATCGTCACTGCGGTCGTCGGTTGCGGCCTCGTTCGCGGTGTCATCGACACGCTCGGAGGGTTCCAGGGGCTCGGCGGGCGACAGAATCCGATCGCCGAGGGGGCCGTCGAGCTCAACCTCAGTGGTGTAGGGGAACACCCCGTAGACGCAATCGCTGCTGCGCACACCGGGTCGCAGACCAGACTGGAGTCCGATGACGACGTCGTGCTCACCTTCGTCAACGGTGACCTGCACCCCAAGACATTTGTGGGACTCCATCTCGAATATCAGCACCAGCCGGCCGTCGTCGGCTTTGGCCTGGTCGATGTCGAGTATCTCAATCGGTTGCAGGCTCTGAAGGTTCTCCTCGGACTCCAGCGGCAGGTTGAAGTCGTCGGCGTCGGGACTTTCGAACGACACCCTCACCTCGCCAGCGGCGTCAGAAGCTGAGTCAGCATTGGAACCGACACCGTCGGCATCGTCGGCGATCTCATCGCCTACGGTTGATGCCGTCGCTTCCTCCGAGGCGGACTCCGGCTCGGCGTCAGCGGTGCAGCCCGCCGCCAGCACCATGCCGGCGAAGGCCAGAGCAACGGGATATCGCAGTCGTTTGGTCATTGGGTTTGCTTTCATCTCGTTTGGTGTGGCCATCAGCCCTACAGCGCCTGAACTTCGGGGGTGCAGGTGGTAGCGGCCGAACGAATGTTGCCGACCTTTACTTCAACGAAGTACTCGATGTCGCCGGAGCGCAGGGTGTCATCGAACGACACCCCGTCGACTCGACCTCGCCAGAACCGGCTGCCCTGGTCGACCTCGCGGGAAACGACATAGACCGAGTCGGGATGGTCAGCTGCGGGCCAACTGACCGTCACCGAGTTGTCGGCCTGGGGATCAGTCACGGTGCAGGAGACGACGGCATCGACCACGGCCGGGGCCGGAGGCGGGCCTTGATCCCCGGTTTCACATTCGACCCGTTCGCTGCGGCGACCATCGGCGCTCTTGGAACTGACGTAGTACGTCAGTTGGGCGTCGCGATTTGAGTCGGTGAAGCTGGTTACTGCCACCCGACCCCGCCAGTACTGCTGTCCACCGTCAACCGAGCGGTAGATCACGTAGTCGACGGCGCCATCGGCGTCGTCCCACTCGATGTCGACGTTGGCGCCGTCGATCGTGGCCACACAGTTGGCGGGCGCCTCAAGGGCGACAACCGGATCGATGATCACCTCGGCGCTACATTCGGTGGCGTCGCTCTTCACTCGACGGGCGTTGCGGGAGGCCACCGAGTAGACGAGGGTGGCATCACGGTTCAGGTCGACAAACGACGTGTCGGAGGTGCGCCCCCGCCAGGATCGGCTGCCATTGTTCACGGTGCGGTAGATCACGTAGTCGACGGCGCCATCGGCCTCGTCCCAGTTGACGGTGACGGTGCTGCCGGAGATGGTGGCGCTGCACGATGCGGGGGCGACGGGAACCTCGACCACCGGGCCGGGATCAACCACACCTGGGTCGCAGAGACGCACCAGGTCACGAGCCGCGGTTTGGTTTCCGGGTTGACCAACGGCATTGAAGCCACCGGCCACCCAGAGACAACCGTCGGAGGCCTGGGTAACACCCCAGCCGCCGATGTCGCCGGCCATGCGGGGATTGAAGCTCTGATCGCGCTCACCGGTGAGGACGTCGTAGGCAATGACGGCGTTGACCAAGCCGGTGTGGGTTCCCTCGACGTTGGCCAGGTTGCTGCTGTAGTTGACCAGCCCACCGTCGAGGCGGCTGCTGTGTGATCCCCAGCAGTGACACGAAGCGTAGACCCGGTCGCCGATGCGTTCAAGGTCCTGGTAGTCGCCGCCTCGGCGAACCGAGCTGGCCTGGAAGCGGCTGTCATAGGAGGTGGCGTGGGCCGCGATCACCTTCATGTTGTCGTTCTCGTTGTAGACGTAGAGCCCGTGTTGCTCGCCGGCGACAAAGACCCGACCGTTCTCGGTGGTCTCGACGTCATACATGTTCTGGCAGCACGGGTAGTTCATTTTGAAACCGGTCCAGGTCAACTTGTCGGCGTCGTTCGAGTCGACTCCAACCACCTGTTTGCCGGCCTTGATGTCCTTCCAGCCGACGATGTAGACGGTGGATTCGGTGTGGCTGGCCGCCACACCCCAGAGACGACCGTTGGTCTTGGGTAGCCATGACCAGTCGATGTCACCAGTCAGCGGGTCCATGCGGACCACGCTCGAGACGGGGCGAGGTGTGCCGTTGTCGGACGCGGTGGTGAAGGTTCCTGCGGCGTAGAGCCAGCCATCAGGGCCGAGACTCAGATCACGGATGACCGAGGTTCCGCCGAAGACCCTGGTTTCCCAACCGGGCCACACCTCACCGGTGGCGGGGTCGATCTTGACCAGGGCGCCACGCTGGGTCCCGTTCCAGTCTCCCATCTCACCGCCGACGAAGAGACCTCCATCGGGTGACTCCTTCAGGGCCAGAACCGGCCCGCCGACCTCGGGGGCGAAGCCGGGCTTCCAGACTCCACCGGCGGCGTCGAAGGCCGCCAGGTAAGGCTGACGTTCGGTGCGGGCACCGTTGGTCACGTCGAGGAAGTTTCCTCCGGCAAACACCGTCCCGTTGACATCCTCGACAGCCCAACCGAGGGCCGAGAAGTTGGCGATGACCCGAGACTCACCAAAGGTCGCGAGTCCCCACGATGACCGTTGTTTCGCCTCAACCTCAGCCGAGGATGGATCACTGACCACCAGACTGAGTACGACGATGAGCAATGCAGCGCCCACCAGACCGAACCGTTTCAATAACATCCACAGACCCCTCGCAACTAGCGTTGACCGTGTTGTCATCGGATCAAGGAGGTGCGTTGTTGAGGATCGTGGCGGCAGTTTCTCAAACGAAAGGTGGCTGTTGGTGTCCACCGGTTCGCCCTGGATCCAATGGACACCGCCTCGCCGCGCCATGGTTCGGACGCCGATGTATGTAACGCCGGACCCGAACTGGAGTACTTAAGCTCCATGTCAGACTTATTGTTCCGATGGGCCGAGAACAGCCAGGACTCGACCGTATGAGCACCGACACCTGGGACGAGATGACTACCCAACTGCAGGCCGCCCTCAGCGACGGGCTGAACGTGTCCGGCGTGACCGAGGACGGCGACCCCGATCCCAGAGCCCTGGTCACCGCCCTGGCCGGCATGAACCGCCCGAACGGGGCCTTCACACCGGTATTGCCCCTCTCGGCAGAGCAGGCCGGGGCCCTGGCCGGGGCCGGGGTCTCCCTGTTCGATCTCGTCGACTCGGCGTCATCGTTGATCGCCATTGCCGCCGACCATGTGCATCCGACTGCGCAGACAGCGGAGACCCTACTCAGCAAACTTGACGAACTCGTCGAGCGGTCCCGCTCGTAGCGCCGGCCCGCGGTTCCACTTCACAATTCCAACTTCGCAGGCTCCAACCTGCGGTTTCGACTTCGCAGGACCGACCGGCTGTACCAACTCGAAGTACCAAGGAGACCGATCCATGGCAGACCCCAACGACTATCTCTTCGCCCAGTCCGAGTTTCCCGTCCCCCAACGCATTGTCGATGGAGTTGACCGGGCCCGGCGGCAGATCGCCGCCCCCGGCACCTGGCTCACCGGCGCCGAACGGGTGGCGGTGGCCCAACTGGCTCGGGCCACCCAACAGGGTTCAGGTTCTGCGGACCGCAGCGGCCTGTCCGCCGTTGGCGGCGACGGCACCGTGGCGGTGGCGGTGAACGCCCACGGCATCACGGCCCAGACCGTCGACGGCTACGAGGCCGCGGGCCTGACGCCGGAGACCTATGTCGAGATCGTCGGTGTGGTGGCCCGCACCATCGCCATCGACACTACGACCCGAGGACTCGGCCTCGATCCCGTCCCCCTGCCGGCACCGGAAGAAGGTGAACCGACCCGACAGCGCCAGGACCGAGCCAAACGCCGTTCGGCTTTTGTCCCAACGGTTGGTGCAGCCCGGGCCACCTCGGCTCTGTCGTCGGTGTTGGCCGAGGACGTGGCCCAGGAGAACCTTCACGGAGCGCTCTATCTGAGCTACCCGGAGATGGGCAACATCTCGATCATCAAGGGTCTGCCCCGCTGGCAACTCGAACTGATCGCGGCCCGAACGTCGAAAATCAACGAATGCTTCTATTGACTGTTCGCCCACTCCGGGATGCTCCGTGCGAGCTCCCTCAACAGCGGCATCGACCTGAACATGCGGGCCATCGGTGATCCGACCGCCAATCCCGGTCCAGCCGATGCGGTGATCCTGCTCGGCTTTGCCGAGGCCCTCGTCACTCGCGACGATGCCGGCCTTGTCACCGCCCGGACCGCCTTGGCCGAGCAGCTCGGCCCCGATGCCGTGGCCCCGGCGGCCGGTGCGGCCGGGAATTTCGAGATGATGAACCGCATCCTCGACGCCACCGGTGTCCCGGTTCCGCGGTCGATGGGGGCCATGGCCCCCGAACTGGGTCTGCCCGTCTTCACCGGCCGCTGAGCCCCAGGAATGCCCCGGCCGCATCGCCGGCCGGGGCGTGCTGATCGCTGAAGTGAGACCCACACTTGAGTTGAGTTGAAGCAGCCGGAATCCGGATCTGGTGGTCTCCCCCTGCCGCCAATGCAGTGTTGGAACACCCAGGATGCCCTCCAGCGCTGTCGC
>Ga0316190_10004216_pt1 | contig 10450 bp, 11 predicted proteins | sample Eddworburrow2_MG_FD_204929 | JGI IMG/M metagenome (GOLD analysis project Ga0316190, IMG submission 204929) | Coastal sediment microbial communities from Maine, United States - Eddy worm burrow 2 | ecosystem: Environmental > Aquatic > Marine > Coastal > Sediment | place: USA: Maine | collected... | reverse complement strand
AGGAAGCCGACACCGTCTATCAGAAACTGCCACGCTACCAGCAAGCTTTTAAAAATCTATATTCTCACCTGCAAAGTCTGGCCTGACCAGCGCCACCCGGAAAACCTTTTCAACCACTGCAAAACCCCTGATTGTGAATCACCCCGACCCTCTTTCTATAGGAAAGAGGGAGCAAGTCAAAAAAACATAACCTCATAGGGGGTAGCTATATGGATCCCTCTTTCTATGGGAAAGAGGGGCTGGGGTGATTAACCTCAAGTAGGTTTTAGCTTTCTTCGTGCCCCGACCCTCACTGTAATATCTGTTTCAACTTGTCCAACGCCCTTCTTCGATGCGAAATGGCATTTTTCTCTGTGGCAGACATCTCCGCATAAGTCCGCTCATGACCTTTGGGAATAAAAATTACATCCCAGCCAAAACCGTTAGCGCCCCGAATGTTGTCGGCCAGAGTTCCGTTGACTTCGCCCCGGGCAATCTTCATGTCCTTCCCGTCATAAACAACGAAGCAGCATATCGCCGTGGCACCCCGATCCTCAAATCCGTCAGCCATCTTCAACATGCCCTTACACCCAACCGTTTCTTCAAACGATTTCACCAAGGCACCGGGCAATCCGTTCCAGGCATGGAACAGAAGTCCCGAGTCCTCCACCATCACCGGGCATTGCAAAGCTGAATAGGCTTGCTCGGCTTTGTGCCGAACCACCACATCCAGATCCGGCGACTGGATTTCAAAAAGACCGTCAACCTGAACCGGCTCAAGAGCAAGACCCAGAATTTCGCCCGCTTCCCGAACTTTGTTGGGATTCCCCGTCACAAACTTAAATTGATTCAACACAGAGCACCTCTGCCAGCGTAACGCTGGACTCAATTAGCAATAGGGGTGATTGACCACCATTAGTTACTACTTAATATATAGCTAAAGACAAGACCCCTGATTGTGAATCACCCCGACCCTCTTTCTATTTGAAAGAGGGAGCACACCCAAAACCCGGTTTAACTAATGGATCCCTCTTTTTCAAAGAGGGGCTGGGGTGATTTTAAAACTCTCGCACGATATACCGACCAGGGCAGCTTGACGGGCTATTACATTTGTTATACATTGATCCTTCCCAATTATACCGAGAACCTCTGCACCCATCACTTACCCAACTAATGAAATCTGTTAAACAACTATTCACCTATTCATTTTTTCTATTCTTTCTCACTTCCTGCGGCCAGATTTTTGAGGTCGATGCAGATGTGCAAGCTCGGCAAGCCTTGCTGGACCTGATGGCAATACAGGACAAGTTTTATCAGGAAAACCAGCGATATGCTACTAGCCATGCTGAGATAGAAAAATACGGACTGAAATACCATACCGGCATCGTCTACCTTGAAATAGAGACTGCGGGGAAAGATAAATATCGGGCTGTTTCCCTTCCTGCCGAATCGACCACGGCGCGAGTCTTTGCTTATGACAGTGATGAGGGTGGATTTTATGAAATGGCGGATGAGGAAGTTTCACGCTATGTTCTCGGTGCGCTCAAGCATATCCGTGACGAAAAGCATAAAAAAGACTTGAACGAACTGACTGGCTGGTTGTTGATGGGGGGTATGTCGTTTCTGGGCTTGCGGTTTTTTGCCCGCTACCGATCCCCGGAAAACAATGCAGCTATCTGGGCCTATATCTTATGTTTGCCAGCTATGGGTTGGGCCGTCGCCCTTCTGGGAAATGTGGAAGGCAATATCATATTCACCACTACCATAGCTCAGATTAGCTGGGTTGGCATAGCGATAGCCTTGCTGGCGTTGGGATTGGGAAGTAGCTGGTTGATGAAAAAGAAAAGTACCTTACCCCCTGCCCCACTGATAAGCCTGGTAGCGTGTACATTATTCATCTCTCTGGTGAGCGCCGGGGTTATGGGGTATATGCTCAAAACCTTTGGCTGAGGTTTCAACTCAGGCGAACAGTAAGAACGTGAAGCGTTTCTGAGTCTCTCGACGACCGCAGCGTGAAGCTCTGGCCGTCACGGGTATTTGAAGGAAGTATGAACTTGATCGGGCCTTCTGAAGAATTCAAAGTCCTGACCCCTGCAAGTTTGTCCTGCGGTATTTTCATTTCATAAGAGTAGCGGGCGTTTTTGGATTTTGCGGTATTCTCAACCGGCACACTGAGATTCAATAACAGATCTCCTCGTCGATTGGAAAACAGACTGCTCTCGCCCTTCCCCGGAATTCTGAGAGACATCTCAATCCAGTCCCCGGAAGGAATTTTAACTTCAAATCGCTCTCGACCGGATCTTAAATAGACGCAACCGCCTTTTTCGCGAATGCTTCGAGACACTTTTATATCTTTTTGAATATCTAACTGAAAAACTCTGCTGTCCAGACCCTTCAGGAAATCAATCCCGGTACGTACTGCCGCTTGCACGGCAGGATAATTATTCAGAGCATCAAGTTGTTCCCGTTTTTGAATAGAAAACTCCTGATCGTTGCTCTTGTAATAGGTTTCCAGTTTTTCAAAGGCCTGGTTGATTTCTTTCAGTCGTGTCTCTCCCCAATCAGGATTGATATCGGGATGATATTGCCGGGCCAGAGAGTGATAGGACTGGCGCACCGTTCGCCACTCTTCTCCGGGGGAGACATTGAGGATTTTATAACACTCAGCGATTTGCATAAGACCACCTGTTTTCAGGTTCTGTGCCAAACCTTGAAGTTTTGCTGACGCCTTAAATATCAAGAAGATATAAAAGTATCCCCTTTTGAGGGCTGTTGCAACCGGGAAAAATCTACCGGAGCCCGCTAAAATTTATAGTTTATTATTTTTCAATGGGTTATATTAGCTAGTAATAAGGTTGCCAGATCTTGTCATGAGCTTTAGCCCGGCAAAAAATTCCCCGGCAATTTACAATCATTTAAAGCTTTCACTGCTGCGTAAAGATGGACTCCACATTAAACACACAAAACACACAAAACTTCTTTGGCACCTCAGAGGCCGCGCTCCAGAAACTTTTTTCTGAATGGAAGTTTGAGAGCTACCGCGTGCATCAGGTTTTCACATGGGTTTATCATTATCATTGTCGTGACTTCAACGCCATGACCAATCTCTCCAAATCTTTGCGGTCGCAGTTGGCGGAGCATTTTCATTTTGCGCTTCCCAAAATTCAACAACGCACCCACTCCAAGGATGGGTCGATCAAATATTTAATGGAATTGAACGATGGATCGGTTGTGGAGAGTGTGTGGATGCCTTCGGAGTCGAGAAAGACTTTATGTCTTTCCACGCAAGTGGGTTGCCGTTTGAATTGTTCGTTCTGTTTAACCGCGAGTCTGGGGCTAAAACGTAATTTAACAGCGGCCGAAATCATCGGTCAGCACATCGCCGTCAACGAAGAACTTGAAGAGCAAGACCGCATCACCAATGTCGTTTTCATGGGCATGGGTGAACCTCTGGATAACTACGGCCCGGTTGTCGATGCATTGCGTCTCATGATCTCCCCACAAGCCATGAAGGTTTCAACAAGAAGGGTCACTGTTTCCACCTCAGGGCTGGTTGAGAAAATGAAAGCGTTTCAGGAAGAAGGCCTGTCGATAAACCTGGCTATTTCTCTCAACGCCTCCGACAATGCCACCCGCGACCGGTTGATGCCGATCAACAAAAAATATCCCATTGAAGTTTTGATAGACTGCCTGAAAAAGTATCCTTTAAAACCGCAGCGGAGACATACCATTGAGTATGTTCTGCTTGCAGGTATCAATGATTCGGATGCAGATGCCGAGCGATTGGCAAAATGGTTGAAAGATGTTCCCTGCAAGATCAACCTGATTCCTTTTAACGGTTTTGAACAGTCTGAATACAGGCCACCTTCTGAGCAAAGAGTTTTAAAGTTTCAAAATTATTTAATCGAACAGAATTTTTCTGCCTTTATCAGACAAAACCGGGCCACCGACATACTCGGTGCCTGCGGGCAACTCGCAACGCAATCAGCCAGCGTGACGCTGGAACCAAGTAGTTCAGTGAGCATATAGTTATCTGAGTCCAATGAAATTCTTGCCGCACTCTATTTTCCTGGAAATTTTATGAACAATCCAGACACCCAAAACCCGAAACTGTCTATAGTTATCCCTGTTTATAATGAACGGGACAACTTGATCCCTCTTGAGGACAAGCTCGAGACAGAACTTTCAAAGCTCAACCTGAGTTATGAAATCATTCTCATTGATGATGGCAGTAGCGATGGCAGTGCCCATTTGATCGAATCCATGCAGAAGCATAATCCGCGCATCCGGCTTATCCAGTTTGGTCACAATCATGGACAGTCTGCTGCATTCGCGGCGGGATTCAAAGCGGCGCAGGGGAGCATTTTCGTCACGCTCGATGCAGATTTGCAGAACAATCCCGCCGACATCCCTTTACTGCTTGAAATGATGCCGGAATATGATGTGGTGTGCGGCTGGCGTCATAAGAGGAATGATCCGTGGATCAAGAGGGTCTCCTCAAAGATAGGAAATGCGGTGCGGAACAAATTGAGTGAAGAGGAAATTGCCGACACCGGTTGTTCCCTCAAAGCGTTTCGTCGGGAGTGTTTTGAAAATGTTAAACTTTTTAAAGGAATGCACCGGTTTTTCCCCACCTTGATGAAAATGGAAGGGTTCCGGGTCACTCAGGTTAAGGTCAGCCACCACCCCCGTCTGCATGGGGTATCCAAATACAATATTCGCAACCGCCTGCTATCTTCTTTTCAGGATTTGATGGCCATCCGCTGGATGAAGAAGCGACAGATCAACTATGATATTATCAGGGAGGATTAAATGACGGCAAGCCAATGGTTGATCATTGGATTTTTAGGGCAAGCTCTTTTTGGTGCCCGTTTTATTATCCAGTGGATTGTTTCCGAAAAAAAAGGAGAGAGCACTATCCCCCTCTCCTTCTGGTATTGCAGCATTGGCGGCGCGGTCGTGCTCTTAACCTATGCCATTCACAGGCAGGACCCGGTGTTCATTATCGGGCAAAGCCTGGGAAGTGTTGTCTATATTCGCAATCTGGTATTGATTGACCGCAAAAGAAAATCCATGGCTGCAGTGGGAGCTGATAATGAGCAACTGGAAAATTAGAATAGGCGGCCTGGTTCTCATGGTTCTGGGCGCATTCCTTTTTGTCTGGTCGGTAAAGTATATTCAGTCTGAATGGCCGCAAATTTTTGTTGGCTTGCTCTCGGTGTTCAGCACGGCCATGGGGTTTGCCCTTCTCATCATGCCGCTGGACTTGCACGAGGATGGCCCTGCACCCGATTGACCCCCGCACTTTTGTTTTAAAAACCCCTTACAAATCACCTTATTTTCTCTGCTGCAAAAACAAGACAAGCCTTTAGTTAGCAACAGTTTTGAAAGTCCTTGACTTTGCTCAACCCGTATGATATTTCTCTACATTCTTTAAGTCCTTCCGACCTCAAAACCGGTTAAAAGATTTAGAGAATAGAGGTTTTCCATAGTTGGAAAACGGGTACTTATCGCCTTTTTCAGGCCATTCATTGAATCTATGATGAAACACTCCCAAAGTCCGAGCATCTTTTTCAAAAGTCTTATCTGCCTACTATTTATTTATATGGTGGGTCACTTAACCCCTTTCATTCCTTCCACTTCTAATTCCCTTCTCACGAACCTGAGTTTTCAGACTCTGGCATATGCCGAAGAGGATGACGAAGAAGATGAAGATGAAGAAGAAGGTGAAGAAGAAGGTGAAGAAGCACCTGAGGAAGAAGATCTCTCTTACTTAACAGATATCGGGCCGGCCGCAGATCACGAGTTTGAAGAATTCTCGTTCATGGGCATGAGCAACCGCAAGATCACCTGGGCAGCGGCTCAACTTCATATATTATTCGCCTCATTCATTCTAGGGTGCCCAATGTTCGTGGTCATCATGGAGGTTATGGGTGCACGCCGAACACAGGGGGTTCGTAAAGCAATTATCCTCTCAAACGTGTTCTTAACGGTTCTCATCGGCGTTGTCATAGGAATCACAGGCGAAGTCATAATCGGGATCCATCATGGTGTCTTGTATGGGCTGTGGGCCTGTGCGTCCGGGGCTCTGATAGTCAGTTTCCTGAACTATTTCCATATTTTGATGAATATCCGTGCATCCGCTTTTGTGGGAGCGCTGTTTGGGGCTGTGATCTCTATGGCACTGACACCGGTCGAGCATTATGAGGTTTCCGGGATTATTCTAGCTGTAGTCAACGGCGCCGTTGGTGGCTTGATCTCCAATGGCATCATGTTTGCCAAATCAGATTTCAAGTTTGAACGGCTGGCTCATGAAATCACTAAAGTAATCGGCATTTGTTATAGTTTCACTGCGTTGACAGGAGGGCTCTTCCTCTTTGTTATGCTGGTTGCCTATCAAGACTTCATCACCTATCTAGTCTCCTCGTTCCCAGTGCTTTTCATGGTGGCTTACCCCACCCTGTTTATTCTGGAAACGGTGGTCATGTACATCTATGTTTATTCCTGGGACCCGCTCAACAAATCTAACAAAAAGGGACGCCATATAGTTACCGGCGTAATCCTGAATGTTCTCGGTCTTTCTCTTCTGGTAGCTCTGGATGGTCCCGCGACCTTCATGCAAACCCCTCCCAAACCTCTTGACCAACTCATGAACATGGGTGAGTGGGATAAGATTGCCAATATGGCTTGGATGCCTTTGAACTACCACCGATTGGTGGGCAACGGCACGTTTGGCGGTTACATGGTTTGTATCATTGGTGCTTATATGTACCTGTGGTCGGAAAAAACAAAAGAACGCGAATATTATGACTGGGTCGGTTATATCGGCAACCTCATCGGTGTTGCTATCATGATTCCCCTGCCTGCTATGGGTTATATTTTCGTCCGCGAGATTTACCAATATGATGCCACCATCGGCATGTACATCATGTCAGATCGCGAATCCATGTTCATGCTGGTGCAGGGATTACTTGTGGGAACGATGTTCAGCGCCAGTAATATTTATATGTGGGTTAGTATGAAGCGCATTGAAAACGCCGAGCGATTTTTTCCGGCCATGAAGTTTGGCTTCATATTGATTGTTATTTCCGCCACCATCTGGTTCACTCCCAGACGCTTTTTCGCCACCATGTTGCCAGAACCACATATGAATCCGGATATGGTTTTGCCAGATAATCTGGCTTTTCTGGCGTTGATGATTTCAAAAAATACAGCGGCGTTCTGTTTGGTGACTGTTACTTTCATCAACTATATTTTCTATACAATCGCCACCAAAACCGGAAAAGTGCATTACGGTAAAATTAATCCGCTGGGGCCTTACGTTCTCATTTTTCTCGGGTTTGCCGACATCTGGTTGATGAGTTGGATGGGAACGATTCGGGAACTATCGCGGATGAACTGGCATGTTTATAAGGTGTTTAAAGATGTGACGCCGGAGAAATTTGCGCCGACACTGGCAGAGTCGGGTTTTCATGTCACAATACTAGTCTGGAGCTTTTTCATCCTGATGACAGGCATCATCTGGCTTGGAATCAAGTATCCCAAAACCAAAAAGAATGAAGTCGCGCCCACGCAAGCAACGCCGCAAGTGGCCGAATAAGATTTTTCAGGAGCAAATGAGTAATGAAAATTGATATGATCATTATTGGCTTAATTGCCGCGTTGAGTGGTCTGTACGCACTTCATAGCACTTTTGGTCTTTTAGGAGCCGGTGCCGGGTTGGCGTTGATCGGGACTTATGCGCTCCTTCTTAAGCTCAAACCCAAAAAACCAGAAGAAAAAAGTCTTTTCAAGAACATCCGCTTCAAGCTCCCAATCATCATAATTATAGCGGCCGTCATTTGGGTGGTCGCAGGGAAATTCAATTTCCCGGTCTGGTGGCAGATAGAATTTGTTGCCTTCGCTTTTGTGGGTTTCTTTTTCTTCACACTGCTGGACATGAAAACCCTCACTCTGGAGAAATCTAGTTGTGACTGGGTCAAACGTCTTCTGATTACCTACGCTCTCGCATCCGGTATATTTATTACTGTGACCGCACAATTGCCCCAGTTTGACCCGGAGCTTGAACTTGCCAAGCTTAACAAACCTCCTGTTAAATTGAGCGGACTGGCCGGCCCGGAAGTAATAGCTGCTGGGCGTGAAGTTTTCGAAAACAATAAATGTTTCAACTGCCACAAAGTATTCTGGGAAGGCAACTCAGACCGGGGTCCGAATCTTGGCACGAAACAAATTGGTCTATACTCCGAAGATTATATTAAAGAGCAGATCCTCGAACCTCGCAAAATCCAAAGTCCAGGATTTGACGATCCTAAATCCGTCAAAGCCATGCCAACGTATTATGGCGATGATTTAGATGAAGATTCATTGGGTGCCCTCGTGGCTTATTTGAAAACCTTACGCGACCCGACTCATATGCCGGTTGAAGGCAAGTTCGGCGATCAGTGGACTTGGTGGGACGATAAAGACGTCCTTGCAGAAGGAAAACAGGTCTTTGAGGGTGTACACCCAGCAACAGAAGGACTCAGTTGCGCGGTTTGTCACGGTAAAGACGGCACACCTATGATGACCGGAGCTCTTGACTTCAGGAATGAGAACAATCCTGATACTGACAAGATTGAAGGCGATCATACGGACAAATTGTTAAAAGACTGGCCCGATGACTTATGGTACCGCCGGGTGACCCGTGGTGTTCCCAATACGCCTATGGCTCCTTGGGGCATGATTTTCGAGCACCTTTATCTCTGGAAGGCTGAGGCTTATGCCCGGACATTCCATGATCCCTTGGAAAAACGCACCGCCAAACGGCCTGTGCCGCCTATCCCCAGCAAGGAAGAGATTGACAGCTGGAAAACCAAAGAGTTGTTCCTCGATCCGTTGCTCTAAACTAATTTAAAACTCATAAAGCCGATCTCGTTTAACGGGGTCGGCTTTATTTTTGCCTGTTTAATGAAGTGGTTTGTTAGAATGATCGTATTGTTAGTCATTCTTTGGAGAGTGTAATGAGTAAAATTGATGATTTCATCAAAGACAACCTGCTGGAGGATGGAACCATCCTTCATCTTCGCGATAAATACATTGGCATTCGAGGCTGCATGGAGCTTGCAACAAAAGAACAATTAAAAACCGTAAAACAACTGATTCTTCCGGGAAACCAGATTGCAGATGAAGGTTTGGAGGCTCTTGCGGAGTCCCCGTATTTGGGAAATCTGGAGGTTCTCAACATCAATCACAACGATATTGGCGATGACGGTGCAGTAGCACTGGCAAATTCGGAAAACTTGCCGAAATTGAGAGAAGTCACCATGTTCGGGAATGTGGTGGGAGATGTCGGAGCCCTGGCCTTCGCCAATTCGGTCCAGAGCAAAAAATATACAAAGTTCGATCTCTATAAAAACCAATACACCGAGATCGGCTATAAAGCTCTCACCGAATCAGAGAATCTGAAAAACTGTGAGGAACTGGAAGTCTACCGGGACTGACACAGTTTCAGCCCCTTGCGCTCCACTGTGAGGGATCAAAAGTCTTAACCTGCAGAGCGTGAATGCGTTTGGGAGTGCCGGTCATTTCCTCATCCAGCGCTTTGTGGACCAGCCTGATTCGCTCCATCACATTGAGATTTTCAAACTGGGGTGAAACGACAATAATAGAATAATGGCCGCCACCTCCGGCGGCTTTGTGTCCGCGATGCTTGTGGCTTTCATCGAGAATTTCTACATGCTCGGCGGCAATTTTGTCTTTAAGGTTGTTAGTGATAATCTCTGTAGTATCCATATAAGTTTAAAACCTTTTTTGGGTTGTTAGATATTATTTGGGGGAGTTTTAGCGAAGTCCCACATCTGGGAAATCTTTAAACTGGTTGAGGTTGTCCTGAAATTTCTGGAAAGCCTCATGTTCTTTTTCACCCATCAGTTTTGACCGGCAACGGGCACAAACCGGTATTTTATCGGATTCGTAATTGCGAATCCTGTTTTTGACTCCGCATTGCGGACAAGGTATGATGGCTAAATCGGTCATGATTTATCTTAGCAAACCCGCACCCTAATTTAAAAGAGTTCTTATAACTTTATAATATGTTTTTCTTTCAACAAGTCAGTCCCAACCAGAAAATCCCTTTCACAACCAAGTTGGCTCTGGTTTTCTGGATAATTCTGAGTCTGGCCCTGCTATCCTTTTTTGCCTTCAGTATATTTATAATCGCTCTGATGGTGGGTCTGGTTTTATTCACCACCAGCCTGTTCCAGAAAAAAAAGCGACCGGGTTCTATCCCCAATCCCCCTGGCGATTTCCAGACCCGGCCCTACTCTCCACCTCGCACCATCAAAGACGACAACGACATCATAGACATCTAGTACCAGGCGTGCGGCCAATGAGCAATGGCTTGTTGAGCCCAGAGTGTTCTTGCCCCTGAATGGAATATTACCATCTATTTTCTGGGTCGATTGTAGATGTGGGTGGCCTCGCCGTAAAATGC
>Ga0316190_10004213_pt1 | contig 10452 bp, 4 predicted proteins | sample Eddworburrow2_MG_FD_204929 | JGI IMG/M metagenome (GOLD analysis project Ga0316190, IMG submission 204929) | Coastal sediment microbial communities from Maine, United States - Eddy worm burrow 2 | ecosystem: Environmental > Aquatic > Marine > Coastal > Sediment | place: USA: Maine | collected... | reverse complement strand
GCCAAGAGTGATTTCCTCGCCACAATGAGCCATGAGGTTCGCACCCCAATGAATGGTGTATTGGGCGTAGCAGAGCTACTACAGGATACCGAATTGGATCCGGAGCAACGAGAGTTTGTAGATATCATCAACCAGTCTGGACAGGATCTGATGGTAATCATCAACGATATCCTGGATTTTTCAAAAGCCGAGGCAGGCCATCTGGAACTGGAGCCTATCCCATTTGATCTTGAAAGCTCTGCCTACAAAATCACCCAGCTGCTCTCCACCCAAGCCGAGGAGAAAGGGCTAGAGCTGATTCTGCACTACAGCTATGACTGCCCCCGGCACCTGATGGCAGATGCCGGGCGCATCCGCCAAATCCTGGTCAACCTGGTAACCAATGCCATCAAGTTTACAGAAAAAGGGCACATACTTATCGAGATAAGCTGCCTGGAACAAACTCAGGGAGAGGCCAACATTCAGGTCTCCGTACAAGATACCGGCATCGGCATTCCCCTGAAGGTACAGGATGAGCTGTTTAAGCCATTCACTCAAGCCGACTCATCGACAACACGGGAGTATGGTGGCACCGGGCTGGGACTGGCTATCTGCAAGCAGATTATCGAACTAATGGGAGGGGATATTGGCGTAAAAAGCACAGTCGGCGAGGGGACAACCTTCTGGTTCACCATGACACTGCCGATGGAAGAGACACCACCACCATTAGCCCAGGCAGAACTGCAAGGCGTGCGAATACTGGCAGTTGATGATAACGCAATCAATCTACAGATGCTTAATGAGCAGCTCAGCAACATTGGCATGCGGGTAACAACAACCTCAGACCCGCATCAGGCCATCGATATGCTGCGCACTGCAGTGGAGGCAGGCGATCCATATTCACTCGCCTTATTAGACCACCTGATGCCAAACATGAGTGGCGAGCAGTTGGGGCGCACCATCCTGGCCGATGAAGCGATCTCCTCTGTGTCACTCATCCTTTTTACTTCATCAGCACAAAGGGGGGATGGCAAACGCTTTAAAGAGATCGGCTTTAGCGGCTATCTTTCCAAGCCCATACTACAGGACACCTTGCAGCAGACATTGGCCAGCATACTTGCCGCCAAAGAAAATGAAAATGCGTCGTTTATAACCCGCTACCAGGTATCAGAGACAGTGGTAAATCAAAACAACGCATTACAGCAGCTCAACGGCCGCATATTGTTAGTTGAAGACAACATTGTAAACCAGAAGGTCGCACTCTCCATGCTGCGCAAACTGGGACTCTACATAGAAACCGCTGATGATGGTAAAGAGGCCGTTAAGTACTGGTCGCAAGGCAAATACGACCTGATTCTAATGGATTGCCAGATGCCAAAACTGGATGGTTATGCAGCCACCAAACTGATTCGCGAACAAGAGCAAGAAGAGCATATCCCAATCATTGCATTAACCGCTAACGCTATGGATGGAGCGAAGGAAAAATGCCTGACCGCAGGCATGAATGACTATATCGCCAAACCCTTCAAGCAGGACGACCTCGCCAGCATCCTGCACAAATGGCTAACCTAAAGCGGCCTTACAACCCACATTCAGGCACAAAAATTATTTGGGCTTTTTTCTAAATTGGCTAAATAGCCCATAACTCCACTGACGCATGGCAAGCACCACGGTAGTGCCATGACGCTCTTCAAAGGGCAGGGTGGCATCATCACTACTGAGTTCATCAAACTCTCGCGCTATATGCTCAAGCTTGCGTTGAAAGAACGCATTTGAACTGGAACTCAGCATGCCATTGATCACAATCAGCCGCTCATGCTCCTGATTGAATCGTGAGCTAAAAAAATCCGCCTCCAGTTTTTCTATAAAAAAGCGTTGAATGGGGCCGTTATCCCGCCACTTGAAGTTCGGCGCAACCAACAGCTTCACTCTGTTTTTAGGCAGCAGTTCAATGATTTTCAAACGATCCAGATGCGCCAGATGATTGATGCACCGCAGCTCTGTTATTTTGTACCACTCAACAATCTGCTCCAGCGTCCAGCGATTGAGCACGCTGACGGTCACCAGCAACAGCTCCAGATCTGAAACAATCTCCTGCTCCTGTTCCAGCGTTAGCTCTGACAGTCGGCTGGAGCCATTCAGCAGCTGCGCCAGATCAGAAATCTCAATCTCCAGCATCTGACAGATTTGATCCAATCGCTGCAGGGTAAAGCTCTTTTGCGAGAATAGCCGTTTAACACTGGCCTCAGAAAGATTAAGGTAGCTGGCGACATCCGCATAAGTCTTGCCATGAGCCTTGAGTGTCTGCTTTAGTGCAGTAATGATCTGGGTTGTCTGTGCCATTCAAAGACCCTGTAAAGCATCAAAATACAATACCACTGGCGCTATTATTTACGACGACAGCCATAAACGTAGCACAATGAGGCACCTTTGTTTAATCTTTGAGCATCATTTTTAATAAAACGAGCAACAAGCAGTGGATAGACTACTAAAAATTAAAGGATTCACTCCCTTCATTCTGATCATCTTTCTCAATGCCTTTATTGACCTGGGGCACAAGATCCTGATCCAGAATACCGTCTTCAAGATCTACGATGGTCAGACCCAGATTATTCTGACCGCTATCGTGAACGGGCTGATTCTGCTGCCCTTTATCATGCTCTTTAGCCCAGCCGGTTTCTTTTCCGATCATTATCGAAAACCATTGATCATAAAATTTACCGCCGCACTGGCCGTGGTGCTGACGCTGATCATCACCCTCTCCTATTACAATGGCTGGTTCCAGCTTGCCTTTGCCATGACCTTTCTGTTGGCGGTGCAGAGCGCCTTCTACTCTCCCGCAAAGTATGGCTATATCAAAGAGCTGGTGGGTAAGGGAGAGCTGACCGTTGCCAATGCCGTGGTGCAGGCGCTGACAATTGTTGCCATCCTCGCGGGTGTATTCCTCTTTTCAATCCTGTTTGAGCAACATTTGGCTGGCGTTAATTACAGCAATGAAGCCGAGCTGATCCAGGCCATCGCACCCATTGGCTGGGTGCTGGTTGGCTGCGCACTCCTACAGTTCACAGCTGCACTCCTGCTACCCAAAAGCGGCCTTGAACAACCAGAGCTGCGCTTTGATTTCAAGCAATACACATCCGGCCATTATCTGCGGGATAATTTTGGGCGGCTGATGGCCAACCGGGTCATCTGGCTCTCCATCATCGGCCTCTCACTCTTCTGGGGTATTGCACAGGTGGTGCTTGCCGCCTTCCCTGCCTTTGCCAAAGAGACACTTAGCGAGACCAACACCATCGTTATTCAGGGGCTTCTGGCCTGCAACGGGCTCGGTATTGTTCTGGGTTCCACACTCGCTGGCAAGGCCTCACGCGGGCATATCGAAACGGGGCTTATTCCAGTAGGTGCACTGGGCATTGTTACAGCCCTTTTATTAATCCCACACATGGCTTCCGCCACTCTGCTAGGGTTGCTCTTTATCGGTCTGGGTATGGCAGGCGGCCTGTTTATTGTACCGCTCAATGCACTGATTCAGTTTCACGCCAAAGATGAGCAGCTAGGGGCGATTCTGGCAGGCAACAACTGGGTGCAGAACGTGGTTATGCTGGTCTTTCTGAGCCTAACCGCACTGTTTGCCATCTACGGACTTAGCAGCGTAGGGCTGTTCTATCTGCTGACCCTTGTGGGAGCAGTCGGAGCCAGCTACACGGTCTACCAGCTGCCGCAATCGCTGGTGCGGTTTCTGATCAACCGTATCATTGCCAGCCGCTACAACATCCAGGTTTTGGGCTTTAACAATCTTCCCAGCCAGGGTGGCGTACTAATGCTGGGCAACCATATCAGTTGGCTCGATTGGGCCATCATCCAGATCGCCTGCCCACGCCCTGTTCGTTTTGTAATGCACCGTGAGATCTATCAGCGCTGGTATCTGAAGTGGTTTCTGGATGCCTTTGGTGTCGTACCCATCGCCTCAGGCTATAGCAAGGCCGCACTACAGCAAATCAACGAGCTGCTCAAAGCAGGCAAGGTAGTTTGTCTCTTTCCTGAAGGCTCCATCAGCCGCAATGGTCAATTGGGTGAGTTTAGATCCGGTTATGAGCGCACCGTGGAAGGGGTTGATGGCGTCATACTGCCCTTCTATCTGCGCGGGCTTTGGGGCAGCCGTTTCTCCCGCTCCAGTGAAAAACTGCAGGAGAAGCGCAGCAGCCGCATGCGGCGCGATGTCATCGTAGCCTTTGGCAAACCATTGGCCATGCAGACACCCGCCCATGAGCTAAAACAGCAGGTGTTTGATCTCTCCATTGATGCCTGGGATAAGTACACCAAAACCCTGGAGCCTATTCCATTAGCCTGGATGCGCGCTGCCAAACAGACAGGCCGCAGCCTATCCATTGCTGATGCCAGCGCAGGCACATCACTCACCGGCTACAAGATGCTTACCGCCGTGCTGGCTTTTTCACGCCTCATACACAAACGCAGTCCAGAGCAGAATCTTGGGCTGCTGCTGCCCACCAGCAGCGCAGGCATGATCACCAACATGGCCACCCTGCTGCTGGGCAAAACAGTGGTTAACCTCAACTACACAGCCAATCTGCCAGCCCTGCTATCAGCTGTTGATAAAGCAGAGATCAAAAGCATCTACAGTTCCAAACGCTTCCTTAAAAAGCTACAGCAACGCGGTATAAATCTGGATGAGCTGCTGGCCAAAGTTGAGGTGCACTATCTGGAGGATATGAAAGAAGAGATCAGCACCTTCAGTAAAGTCTCTTTCATGACCTTTTCTGCTCTGCTGCCTGCCAAGCTGCTCTATCGACTGTTTGGAAAGCGAACTGATATTGAACAACCCGCCGCCATTCTCTTCTCAAGCGGCAGCGAAGGTGAACCCAAAGGGGTTATGCTTAGTCACCGTAACATCATGGCCAACATCAAACAGATTTCCGATGTGCTGGATACACGGGATGATGACAAGGTCATGGCGACCCTGCCACTATTTCATGCCTTTGGCCTTACCGTAACAGGGCTAATGCCACTGATTGAAGGTGTACCCGCCATTCTGCATCCAGATCCTACCGATACCCTGGTTATTGCAAAGGCCATTGCCAAAAACAGAACCACCCTGTTTTTTGGTACCTCTACTTTTTTGCGCCTATTCAATCGCAACCGACGCATCCACCCACTCATGTTGGAATCTCTGCGGCTGGTTGTTGCAGGCGCAGAAAGACTCAACCCTGAAGTGCGCAATGCCTTCAAGCTTAAATTTAATAAAGAGATCTACGAAGGCTATGGCGCAACCGAAACCACACCGGTTGCCAGCGTCAATGTGCCGGATCGGATTGCTTTAGATGACCTCTCCACACAACTGGGCAATAAGCCGGGAACCGTCGGCATGCCACTGCCCGGTGGCAGCTTCCGTATTGTTGATCCGGCAACACTGGAAACATCTCCAGTAGGCGAAGATGGACTGATTCTGTTTGGCGGCACACAGATTATGCTGGGCTACCTGAATGAACCTGAAAAAACAGCAGCGGCTATCATCGAGTTAGACGGTCGAAAATGGTACAAAACAGGAGACAAAGGCCACCTGGACAAAGATGGCTTTCTGATTATCATTGATCGCTACTCCCGCTTTGCAAAAATCGGCGGTGAGATGATCAGCCTCAGCGCTATTGAGACCGCCATTCGCACACTGCTAACGGAAGAGATCGAAATACTGGCAACCGCCATACCCAATGAAAAGAAAGGTGAACAGGTTGTGTTGTTGGTTGCTGGCAATATAAAAACCGAAGAGATTAAAACGCTGATTGATCAGTCCGAACTTAATCCATTGATGCGGCCAGCATCACTAATAGCTGTCGATGAGATCCCCAAACTGGGCAGCGGAAAAAGTGACTTTAGTCGCGCAAAACAGATGGCAGTACAAACATGCGCACAGTAGATATCCATACCCACCTGTTGAATCCAAATGTTCGATTTGATCGTTTGTATGACAAGGTCACCATCCGCTTTTTTGCAAAAAAGCTGGGGGTCGATCCAGCGCAACTACAGGCCAATCCATACGACACCTTCGTCTCATCCATGGCGCAAAATATTGCTCAGTCACAGTATCTTGATAGTGCCTGCATCTTTGGCGTGGATAGCAGGCTTGATGAACAGGGTAGGGAGACAGGTAGAGACAATACCGTTTGCGCCATGACCTCTGACGTACTGGAGGTTGCAGCAAAGCATCCAAAACAGTTCATTCCCTTTATGTCGATTAACCCACGACGCAGCAATGCACTGGATCTGATTGATGAATATGTTGAACAAGGTTGCCAGGGCGCAAAGTTTCTACAAAACTATTGGGGCGTTAACCTCAATGACCAGCGCTTTATTCCCTACTACGAAAAACTGAGGTCACACAACCTGCCACTGATCATACATATAGGTAGCGAATACAGCATCAATTCCGACGCGCGCTATGAAAGAACCAATATGCTCAAGTTACCACTGGAGACAGGCGTAACAGTCATTGCAGCACATATGGGGCTGGGGCGTATCAACCATAAACTCTGCTTTTGGCGCAATCTAAGCAAAAATCCAAAATACTTTGATGAGGACTACTTTACAATTCTGGAGATGCTGCAACAGCACGATAATCTCTACGCCGACATCTCTGCTATTCTTGTGCCACTCAGAGCCAGAGCACTTCGGCACCTTTCACAGCAGACAGCCGTCCACCACAAGCTGTTATTTGGAACGGACTATCCTGTGCCTTACACCATTCGCTATAACACTCACGATCTCACCTCAGCAGAGAGTCGGCAAATTGATAGCATCAGCAACCCTTTCGACCGCTATGCTGAAGCAATGTTGGCCTATTTTCCTGAAACGAACCCACTCTACACAAATTACAAAAGAGTTTTAACCAGCGCACTAAGACAATAAAAAACGCCGGAAAAATACCGGCGTTTTAAAGGATATAAATTTAGAGTTCGAGTTAGAACTTATAATTAAATCCAGCGTAGATTGAACGCCCCATGCCAGGAACTTGAGTGCCCCAGGCAACACCGGTTCCGCTCATGGTTTTGCCTTGCCCTGTATAGGCACCGCCTAGTGGGTGGTCATAGAGTTTATCCAAGGCATTCTCAACCCCAACATCAATACTCAGCTGTTTCCACTTGTAGTTACTGCGTAGGTGAAGTAGACCGTACCCTGCAGTCTCAAGCTCATTCCTAACATCTGAAGTACGGGTTTTTTTATCAACCAGCTCTAGCTCGATGACATTATTCCAGTTGCCTTTAGAGTGTTGCACTGCAAGTTTTCCGTTAAGAGGCATGATGTTATACAGGTCATCATTTGTGTCTCGATTCTTTCCTCGAACGTAATTCACCATGGCCATGGCGGTAAACTCGCCATATTGGCTATTTTCTGCCAGAGGATAATGACCGGCCAGATCCAAACCATATATGCGTGCAGACTCATTGACGAACTGAAGGTAGACAAAGGCATCTGTCGCTGTCTGATTTGCAGCACCACAGTTCGTATTGGCAGAGGAGCAGCGACGGGCATCAATGTAGTCATCCACATAGGTGAAGTAAGGTGTTGCTGTGAGGCCCCACTTCTCCTGAGCTTCATCATGCCAATCAAAGGTTGCACTGAGGGTGTGGGCAATCTCTTCATCCAGATCAAGGTTACCGACATAACCATTACCATCACCTGTCATGTTGATCATGCGCATAACCATGCCACTGGTTGACCAGGTGTAGCGCTCATACAGATTAGGTGAACGGGTCTTACGTGCATAACCAAACTCAATAGTACGACTGCTATCTGGTGTAAAGCGCGCCACTGCGGTTAGATCGATATTGTCATCGGTCATGCTGTGGTCGGCAGCATTGAAGGCGGCGGCTTCAGTTGCATACATTCCCATCATGTCATTATCGCGATACCCTTGCACAGCGCCTGTATCCATCTCAACTCGCTCGTAGCGTGCTCCAAGCTGTGTCAGCCACTGTGAATTCCACTCTGCTTCCCATTCTGAAAAAACAGCTACTCGATCACGTTCACCATTATTGATATTCCAGAAGGTGTTTGGTGACATTCCTTTGCCTGATGGTTCCCACCAGTCATCCAACTCATAATCCTGAGTTTCAACACCCACTCTGACTGTATCGCGATCAGAAAGGGCAATATTTGCCTTGATGGTTATGCCAGTGTTTTTACCTTCCGTATCCATGGGCATACCAGCAGCACAACCATTCATCATTGCCATCATTCCAGCTGGCCCGGTGGGTGAAGGTGTACAGGCTATTCCATCGGTAGCAGGTGCAGTTGCATTGGGGCCATACCAAAAAAGCTTGTCATCAAAAAACTGCATCTCATGACGGGTCTTTTCACGATAAGCACGCGCTTCCAATATGCCCCAATCAAATTTTCCTTCGTAGTGCAGGTTAACCTGGGTGCTTTCATTGCCAGTCATGTCCATACGCTGGTTTGCCCAACCCTGATGGGGAATATCCTGAACCCCTACTGTTAATTCAACCAGATGATCTTCATGCTGCAGTCCTAAACTGACTGAGTGATTGGTTGATTCATACATAGTAGAACCCACTTCATCACCATCCAGCGATCCTCGGCCAGCGGCCGCTGCCCCAGATGCTTTAAAGTTGCCACCAGCATCATAGTTATTCGCCTCAGTTGTTGAACCACGATAGCTAAGAGTGATTTTTTCATTGGCGATTGTTGCAGCAATATTGCCTGTAGCTGCATCACCGTTGCTGCGATATGAGGCCCCAATCTCACCTGTGTGCAGAATGCCCTCACCCGCACTGGCAAATTCTGGTTTAGCTGACTCAACCAGGATGGTGCTGCCAATGCTGTCACCGCCAATGCTAACGGGTGTAATACCCGCAAAGACTGTGGCATTCCCAACATTGGTTGGATCGATGTAAGAGAGTGGCGGATTCATATGGTTGGCGCAGGCAGATATCAGGTCCATGCCATCGACTTTGACACGCAGACGATCATCAGCCATGCCGTGAATGACGGGGAGACTGGAAACACCACCACCACTTTGGAGATTAAGACCCGGAATATTTTTCAGCAGGCTAGCGGTATCTGAAGTGGTGGTGCGCAGAGATTGCAGGGCTTCTGCATCGATCTCTACCGCATTCGGGGTTTGCGCATTGAGTAACGGTGAACCCGTAACAGTGATATCCGGAATTTGCACATTTTCAGCAAATGCTGAGCCATGAATCACCGTGGCAATTAACGTGACGAGAAGATGTTTGCGGTAATGATGCGGGGGCTGCTTCATGTGAATTCCTATAATGACGGTCTGTTTTTTTGTGAGCTAGTGAAAAAGCGGATTATTTAAAAACACTTTAATATGATGATGAAATATGCAGTAACGCTGAAACCAGCAATATAAGCTTGATGGAATCAACTACTGCACAAAAAGGCAGCGGAAGTATATTTTACGTGTAGCAGAGACGAGGTGTGGTTTATTGTCACACTGCAGTTTGTTATGGCTGAACTGATGGCATTGATGAATTTCAAAGATTAAACGCCCCTCTCAGCACACACTACAAAGAGGCATAATGGGTTACTACACAAAAGATGAAGGGTACAAATTAAACATTCAATTACCCCTGGCCGAACCCAGCCATTCAAATCTATACTCAGGAAGATACTAAAGTTCTAGTTGTGTGAGACGAACTAATTAACAATAGCCTTTAATCTATCAGCATATTATGCGTAAAACCCAACATCTACTTATACTCAGTGGCCTGCTTATGATCTGCACTTCAGTTAGTGCAGAGGTCGTAAACTATGGTGCCACACTGCATGAGTCACAATGGGGATGGACCGGGACACGCATGCAATGCATCCTGCAGCATGAGATACCTCATTACGGCAAAGCCCTTTTTACCCAAAATGCCGGGGAAGAGATAACCTTCAGCCTCAGGCGCAAAATGCAGCTCCCCAAGGTAAAGGATGTGCAGCTGGTCAGCGTTGCTCCCGACTGGAAACACGATAGAAAGGATGAAGTGCTGTGGAACATCCCCCTAACTGGCAACAGCAAAAGAATAGACCTTAATGGCGAATACTCACTGCGGATTTTTAATGAGCTGACGCAGGGCATGGCCCCCACATTTAATTATCTGGATCCTGTCGATGGCACCATGAAGGTGCTAACCAGCATCTCCCCCGTCTGGCTGAGGCCTGCACTGGCTGAATTCACCACCTGTATTGCCAACCTGTTCCCCTACAATTTCCAACAGATTCGCCTCAGTCGATACTTTTTTGATTTTGGTAGCAGCGCCTTGCGGCCAGATACCCTGGAACACGTTGACCTGTTGGCCGAATTTATTCTGGAAAACAAAAATATTCGCCGAATAAAGATCGATGGTCATACAGACAATGTAGGCCGCTACGGCTATAACCGCAGCCTGGGGTATCGTCGTGCCGAAGCCCTCCTGGGGTACCTGATAGAAA
>Ga0316190_10004212_pt1 | contig 10454 bp, 9 predicted proteins | sample Eddworburrow2_MG_FD_204929 | JGI IMG/M metagenome (GOLD analysis project Ga0316190, IMG submission 204929) | Coastal sediment microbial communities from Maine, United States - Eddy worm burrow 2 | ecosystem: Environmental > Aquatic > Marine > Coastal > Sediment | place: USA: Maine | collected... | reverse complement strand
CTTGATTTGCTGGCGGAATATCTGGAAGAAGGAGGCCGCATTCTATCCTTTACAAAGAGTGTAGCCCGGGTAGATGGTGAGCTATCGTCAGGGGTGAATGATCTGGCAGCAAAATACCCGGAACATTGGATCTTCTCTGGCAATCTGGAAGATGAAGCTACATTAAAAATGCTTGCCAGCGATGAATTCGCTTTGGAGGATCATACCAGAAATGGCATGCTCTACCATCAGCGCCGGATTCTTGACGACGGACAACTGCTTTTCGTAGCCAACTCACACAAAACGATAAGTGCTTCTGCAGATGTAGCCGTTCAGGGGAAATACCTTATAAAAATGGATCTGATCACCGGGGAAGAATACATATATCCCAGCCAATTTGACCAAGGGAAAGTTTCCTTTTCGGTGGATCTGGATCCGGCAGGCAGCGCACTGTTTGTGATTATCGATAAGAAACCGCCAGGGCTGAAAGACCATGTGCTTCTCAAAACAGAAAAGCAGGTGGAAGGTGATGGTCAAGTTTTGGTAAAGCGTGAATCGGACAACATACTGATGGTAAATTATCTCGATTTGAAGACTTCAAAATCAGATCAAAAAGGCCTTTATTTTATGGATGCACTCATCGGCCTTTTCCATGAAAATGGCATTGAAATGGGGAATCCCTGGCAGCATAAAATTCAGTATAAGAATGATTACCTGCAGCTGGATTCCTTATTTGATTCCAGTTCAGAATTCGAAGCCAACTACCATTTTGACATAAACAGCAACTTAAGTGCAGCTGCCATGGAATCCATTCGCGCAGTGGTTGAACGTCCTGAGCTATGGCAGATAAGCATTAATGGTCAGGAGCTAACTAAACAAGAGGGTGAATTTTGGATTGATAAAGAATTTCCGGTGTTTGCCGTGGGTGAATTCTTAAAGAAGGGCAGAAATACTCTTAGCCTGAAAGCTCCCAGGATGCATATTCTGGCCGAAGTAATGCCTATATATATCTTGGGTGATTTTCTGGTAGTACCAGGCCAAAAAGGATTTGAAATTTCTGAGGGAGATCTGAATGGACTGGGATCGTGGCGCGAAGCCGGCCTGCCATTCTATTCTCAGAAAGTGGCCTATTCTCAAAAGTTCAGCCTGCAAAAGTCCGAAAACTCACAATACAAAGTTCGCCTGAAAAACTGGAACGGTTCCATGGCCGAAGTTCTGGTAAATGGCTTACCGGCTGGTGTCATTGCCTGGCAACCAGATGAATTGGATATTACTCCTTTCCTATTAGAAGGTGAAAACGAAGTGGTGGTGAAAGTATGCGGAAGCCTCAAAAATACCTTTGGCTTCTTCTACTACAACAACGACAATTGGATATTCGGACCTCATTCCTGGAACGAAGCACCCGATAAAATACCCTCGGCTTCGGAATACTTTCTAGTGGATTACGGTTTGTTTGAACCCTTTGAACTGGTTAAAATGCAGTAATTTCTTTTGCCATTTGTTTTTCTCCCCATACTTTAAATATAAATTGTGATGAAAGCTATTGTATTAGAAAAAGCAGGAGGTGTTGAAAACCTGATTATAAAAGATCTTGAACAACCCACTGCAAAGGACAATGAAGTATTGATAGAAGTGAAATCCATCAGCATAAATCCGGTGGATTATAAAGTAAGGGGTAACGAAGCAGTACTTAGCATGTTTTTTGGCGATGAACGTCCGGTTGTTCTAGGTTGGGATATTGCGGGTACATTAGTCTCTGTAGGAAAGCAAGTAAGTCAATTTGAGGTGGGTGATGATGTTTTTGGAATGGTGAACTTCCCGGGACAGGGGAATGCATATGCCGAAGTGGTAGCTGCTCCTGAAAGTCACCTGGCAATTAAGCCTGCAAATGTAAACTTTGAAGAAGCAGCAGCAACTACACTTGCTGCCCTAACTGCCTTACAGGTATTACAGTCCCGAGTAAAGAAAAATGAACGGGTACTTATTCATGCAGGCTCAGGAGGTGTGGGACATTTCGCCATCCAGATCGCCAAGCACCTGGGTGCCTATGTGCTTACCACCAGCTCTGCAAAAAACCGCGACTTCGTAATGTCTTTAGGGGCCGATGAACATATCGACTATCGTGAACAAGACTTTGAGGAAGTAGCCTCCGAAATAGATTTTGTTTTGGACGGAATGGGAGGGGATGTTTTGTTGAAATCCCTGCAAGTTATGCGTGAGGGTGGTTCTATCGTTTCACTGCCTACCGGACAACTTCCTGAAGAAGTGACCAACACAGCTAAAACACTAAATGTCAATGTGTCTTTTCTGCTGGTACAGTCAAATGGTAAGGATATGAATACCCTGAAGGGCTTGTTGGAAAATGGAACGATAAAAGCACATGTGTCAGATACCTTCCCTTTTGTGGATATGGGAAAGGCCCATTTAGCCCTCGAATCGGGAAGAACAGTGGGTAAAGTTGTGGTAAAGTTTTAATTTTGGCCATGAAGGAAGTCATCACCTACCTGAGTGAAAGTCGCGTTCAATATTTTGTACTTCCAACCAGAAGGAAATATTGCATACCAATGACTAAGATGAAAAGTATCCTCTACTTTCTGATCCTGTTTACCGCTGCCTTGATCTTTACGGGATGCGATAAATCCCCGAAACTCATAGAGGATCCCGAAGCCTACGTAGCTTCTGTTGAAAAATGGCAAGAGAACCGGCTTGAAGGACTGAAAGACAAAAATGGCTGGTTGAACCTGGCCGGCATCTATTGGTTGGAAGATGGGGTAAAGACCTTGGGATCTGACCCCTCCAATGACATAGTTTTTCCCGCCAAAGCACCCGCATTTATTGCTACCCTTTCTATAAAAGATCCTTCGGTTCATCTTTCAGTGAACGAGGAGGTGGAGCTGTTTTATAAAAATGAAGCTGTCAGGGAACTGGACCTGAGTTTTGACAGCTCGGGTAATCCTTCATACATTACCCATGGGGATTTTGCCTGGTACATAATGAAGCGGCATCACAGCCTTGCTATACGACTCAGGGATTATAAGCATCCGGCCATAGAAGCCCTGGATCATATCCCTTCCTATCCCATTGATCCGGACTATATTGTGGAAGCCAGACTTGCTCCCTTTGATGAAGTAAAAACCATTACGGTACCAACGCCCTTCCAGGATTATACCCAGGACTATAAATGCCCGGGCGAACTTCACTTCAAATTAAAAGGAAAGAAACTGACTTTGCTCCCCTTTAGCTCCGGCGATGAGTATTTCATTATTATATCCGACGAAACATCAGCCATAGAAACCTATGGGGCCGGAAGGTTTATGTACGCAGCTCCCGATTCCAGCGGGAGAATACTGCTTGATTTCAACAAGGCTTACAATCCCCCCTGTGCCGTGACAGAATTCGCTGCCTGTCCCATGCCTCCCCCTGAGAATCATTTGCCTGTCAAGATTGAGGCCGGGGAGAAGGTAATTGCCTTACATTAGGCACCCGATAGGCTGCACACCGGCATACAAGCTGTCTGCCCGTATTAGCTAGCCAGCTTAATAGCTTCTGAATGATTTTATGTCCGATTTCTCTACCTGAAATTGGCACCTAGAACCCCAAATTATAGCTAACTTATCGATCACAAATAATCAAACAAATTCAACTAGATATGGCTACAAAAATTAAAATTATCCGCTCAGTTGACTATCTGTCAATCTCCGATAATGGAACGATTGAATTTGAAGAAAGTAAAAAGAACCTGGCGGCTATGGCCGAGCCAAAACGTCCACCCGCCGATTATGAGATGCTTTTGGATTTTCGCCGTACCCAATGGATTCTTACTACGGATGAGATATATTCTCTGGTTAAATCTCTCATCGATGCTCCCGATTCATTCAGAGATAAAATTGCCCTATTGTTGCTTCCAGGGGTGAATTTTGACCGGGTCTATTTCCAGGAACTCTTGTCAGAAAACAAGGGTATTGATGTTCGGACTTTCAGCAACTATGAAGATGCCATACAGTGGTTCTACAACGGATGATTTTCCTCCGGTTTCACTTAAATTCCTTTTAGCAAGCGGCCCAGAATGTCAGCTCCTGTAATGATGCGCTTTTGTTCCTTCCCCCAAACAAATACCACATCGTTCTCGATGGGCGTATCTGAATGGATATCGTTGTTGTTTCTGATTTTCTTGAGCAATGTGCCCAAATTTGCGTTTTCATCCCTAATTATGATGGGAATATGACAATATTTTTTAATTCCCTCACCTTGTTTATAGATTAGGTCTGAACGTAAAAAGCCATCTGCATCCAGAGCGAGTTTTGGCTCGTTGTTTTCGTCAGTTAAAATGTTCCACTTTTCCCCGGATTTGTTAAGTTTTTGAATAAAAGGATCGTCCGGATGATTGACATATGGGGGAAAAATAAGTTCACCTCCTGAGCTTTCAAATTGGATGATACTCTCAGCGTGGAGCTCTTCTCCCTCCTGCACTACCTTTAGATCGTCCAATGAGAAAAAGTTGATGGCTCCCGTCCCTTCAATATGATCAATCTCATTGTCATGCCCTTCCATGTGTTTTCTGATAAACAGCTTAATATTATCTTCTTCAAAGAATTGAACCGATTCCTTACCCAACCAGAAATCCAACAAAAGGGCACTGGGTTTTGCCACCGGAAACAAGAGGATTTTATAAAACTGCAATACCGGAGCCAATAAGGAAGCCATGCGCAGTGCGTTGCGTGAAAAATAGGCCTGGGGTACAATTTCCCCAAAGAGGGTAATTACTGCCGTCGAGAAAGTAAATGAGATGACCCCGGCCATCACTGAATCAGAGAGGAGAGTGAGCAAGACATTGATCCCCACATTACCCCATAAAATCGTAGTTAACAGGAAATTGGAATCTTTCCGCATGGCCAGCACTCGTTTTGCCCCATCCAAAGGGGAGAAATCTGCTTCAATCTCAAGCCGCAACCTGGTCAGGCTAAAAAAGGCCAGGTTAAGGCCTGAAAACATAGCAGATTGAGTCAGGCAAAAGCCAATTCCAATCCAAATAAAAATTTCATTCATTCAGGTAACTTTGATCTCTGTTAGAAGGGTACATTTTCCAGAATCTGAAATCGAATCCCTGCCAGGACATAACTTTCCAATTGATAAAACTGCATAGCAATCACGGGAGAGCATTCTTTGACTAAGATCTTGTAATACTTTTCTACTAGCTTTTCATTCTTCTCTCTAAGCGAAATCACTGATTTCATCCATCTAATGCTTTCATCGTCATTCATGCTTTCGTACTCCAGAACAAACTTGTCGAGCAGCTCGATCCTTTCCTTTCCCAACTCCTTTCGTGTAAGCTCATAGGCATCATAATGCTTCCAGAAAGCAGAAGCTTCCACATCAGAAAGCACGATGAACTCTTTCACCGCTGCTCGTTTTTCCATGCCAAATATGGCCTGCACATATTCAATCTCATCATTGGTGGTTTGGGCATTAATAGAAATAAAGGCCACACTCAGAATCATAATAATAGATAGTCTTTTCATAAGTTCTTTGTTTATTTGTGTGAGTTATTAATCATATTTGATCTGTATGATCGCAACAAAGCTTTTTTGGTAACTCATAATCTAGTGCTATTAAACAATGCCCAGGACAGATGCAAGTGCTGTGGCCAATCCCAGGAAACTTAAAAAGCCCACAATATCTGTTACGGTGGTTAAAATAATAGATGAAGAGGAAGCCGGATCCTGTCCCAGTGATTGCAGGGCCATGGGGATCAGGGCCCCTGAAAGACCTGCGATGGCCATGGAAAGAACCATTGAGATCGCTATGACAATGGCCAGGCCGAATGAGGATGCCCATATAAATACGATTAATCCGGTGGTGATAGCCACAGCTACTCCATTGATGGCTCCAACAAGGATCTCTTTTCTGGCCACAACAAACCACTGACTTACGCTTATTTCACGAAGTGCCAGCCCTCTCATGGTAACTGCCAATGCCTGTGAACCCGTATTCCCGGACTGGCCTGCAACCACCGGGAGAAAAACAGCCAGTACGGTAATTTGGGCAATAGTATCTTCGAAAATAGCCACAACTGATGCAGCCAGGAAGGCTGTTGCCAGGTTTATTTGCAACCATGGCAAACGCTTGCGAACTGCCAGAGATACCTTGGAAAGTGCCCGCTCCTCCCGTCCAGCACCAAAGATCGCCTGTACATCCTGTGAAACATCCTCCTTCGCAGCATCTATCAGTACATTGTTTCGGATCACGCCCAACAGACGATTGTTTATATCCACCACAGGTAGGTTGATCAGCTTCTTTTCCTCTAGCAACTGCACTACCTCTTGCGCGGGTGACAAAGCGGTAATACTTATGGGTGTCTTATCTGCCAGGTTTTTTAGTAGCTCTTTAGGATCGGAAACCGCAATGTCCTGTACAGTAAGCACATGGGTGAGATGGCCTTCCTCATCGGTAAGGAATACCTGATAGAGCTTCCGATCTTTGAGGGAACGAAACTTTTTCAGGGCATCCTTTACAGTTGCATGGTGCTTAAATGCGATGACCTTTGTATCCATCATAAAAGCGGCACATTCGGGGGGATAGCTTATCAGTTCCCTGATCTGCTTTGCTTTCCCGACTGCCAAATTTTCTAACCGAATCTTGATGGTATGGGTGCTAAAGCGTGAAATTAATCGAGAAGCCAGAAAAACGTTGAGATGGTCCAAAAGCTCTTTAAACTTTAGTGCATCCACCAGCTCCAGAATATCAGCTGCAAAATCCGGCTCCATTCTGGAAAGGATTTCACCGGCAATCTCGGCTGGTTGATGTTTCAGGTACTCAAGTGCCTTCTCCACATCAAAAGTGGACAGGACTTGCGCCGCATCGCCTGGACTGCTTTTAAAATATTGATCGATTAAATATTGCTTTACTTCTCGCTGAGCCATGTTTTACATTTTTATTCTTTGATAGGTGGGGCTAAGTCGGCGGCACTTCTTAACAAGCCTGCAAGTCCGAGACGATATAGTTCGCCCAGAGCACTTATGGCCATTTGACCCATCTCTTCCCCTTTGCTGCCGGACTGAATCAGAATAGAACGGATGGTTTCCAGCCTGATCGCGCCCAGGAAAACAAACATGTGATCCACCACGGGCAGGGCATAGAAATCTTGCCACTCCAGGTGGCTTAATACTGATTCTATTGGGGTTTCAGGGGAAAGGTTAGTGACTTTGGTATTCATCATAGACTTGATCTCCATGCCTGGATTACCACTAACCAGATCCGACAAAGAAATTACCCCTGAAAATTTATGGCCTGAGCCCAATACGAAAAGCTGGGGCTGAATCTGTTCCTTATACTTCTTAATGGCTGTCAGGGCTTCTTTCACAGTTAGATTCTCTGTGAGGGTAAAAACCCTTGTATCCATATATGCTCCTACAGAATGATCTGAGTATTGAAGAAGGCCTATTGCTAAAGCTGACTTTTCCGGACTTAGTCCATTCAGAATCCTTTCTGAAAGATCCTGATTCATCCTTCTGATTGACACTAGCATTTGATCCAGTTCCATGGATTCAAAACACTGCACAAGCCTATCGGAATTCATCCTTTCAAACACCTCTGACATCCTTTGGGGATCCATGTGCGGAATGACTTTCAGCAACCAATCAGTGGGGCTGTCATTGAAAAAGCCTGCAAGTTTTTCGGTTTCTATGCCTTCCAGGGTTCGTGCAGCCATGTTGCTATGAACCTGCAGATACCGTTTAATAAGAATCGAATCGAAATTCATCTTTGCTTATTTCTTAATTAAGATTGATTTTTGCTCATTAAAATCTTTGGCAGGAATAATCACCTGCCCGGAATCTGATTCAAGGTACACAGCAGTGGATGTAATCTTTATTATCCTTCCCTCATGCTCTCCGATCCTTATGAGGTTACCTTCAGAATAGGTCCGGGCTACATAATAAGATGCCAGTATATTGCTTATGGAGACTTTAGCCCCCAGTCCAAATGCCACAGCTGCACCCAATAAGAGAGAGGCCAAGAGAATGTATGTCAGGGAAGTTAGAAATGAAATGTCAATACCCACCTGATTGATGGCAATGATTATGGTGATTACCATTATGCTGTATTTGGCAACCTTTGCCATCAGGGAATTGCTGTAGATGCCTGATTTAAAGGTCCTGCTTTTGATAAGATCGGAAGCCAGGCGACTGAAAATGATCCCGAAAAAAATAATCACTAAACCCGCCAGCAATTTGGGTAGGTAATCGCCCAGTCCGGCAAGCCACGAAGTAATTACCGGTAGGCCCAGGATCTCAGTAAACAGGGTAATAAAAAAAAAGATGATGATCCAAAAGAATGCTTTGGCAACAAACCTTTTGGAATTACCCAGGCTCACCTGTAGTTGCCTGTTGCTTAAGTTTTTGTTTATGACCTTGTCAAGGTAGCCGATGAAACGGCTAACAAGCGCCTGAATAAGCCTGGCGATTAGATAGCCGATAAAGAGCACAATGAGACCCAGGATCAGTTTGGGAACTAACTCTAAAAGGAATTCCCAGAGGCTGGAAAGCATTACTCTCATTTCTTCAACAAGTTGCTGGTATTTCATAGGCAGATATTAATTGGTTTCCAATATTTGGACTACTCTTACTCAATTGGTCACTATTCGCTATGGAATGATGGAAATAAAACTAGTCGAAGCTTATTTTGTGCATTCCCACCCATCCGAGGCCAGGGGCTTCGGGAGGGAAGATGGTCCCATCTTTAATCTTGAGCATCCCTTCAAATGGATCGTCGACCACATCCAGGTGACCATCCAGGTCAGCATATTCCACATTGGGTCTGCTCAGTGTAAAGTGCAAAGCTGCCGCGATCCCAAGCGCAGATTCATCCATGCATCCCACCATGGCCTTGATGCCCGCTGCCCTGGCCACAGAGTTGATGTGCATTGCCTCCATGATCCCTCCGGTTTTCATCAATTTGATGTTAATCAAATCCGAACAGCCTTGTTTGGAAAGCTGGAAAACATCAGACAACGATAACAAGCTTTCATCGGCCATTACCGGTATGGAAGCTCTCTGTGTGACTTTTTTCAATAATTTCAAGTCGTTTCGGTGAGTGGGTTGTTCGAGTAATTCTACATCTACGTCTGCGGTTTCTTTTAAAAATTTAATTGAATCCTCCAGGGTGTACCCCTGATTTGCATCAAACCGGATTCTAATGTCATTTCCTGCGTATTCTCTGATTCGTATAATTTTTTCGATATCTTCTTCCACAATTGCACCACCTTTAATTTTAAGAATTTTGAATCCCCTATTTAGATGTTCCTTCGTATAACCTAAAGCCATATGAACTGGCATAATACCGATGGTTATACTTGTAACGATCTCTTTTCGATATCCACCGAGCAATTTGTAAAGTGGGACTCCGGCCTTCTGGGCAATAATATCAAAAAGTGCCATATCGACCATGGCTCTGGCAGATGGATTATCGGGCAGACTATCCTTCAATGATTCCATAATCCATGCATACTCAAATACATCACATCCTTTTAGAAATGGCTCTAAAATGGCTGTAAAGCAATCATATACATCTTCAACTGTCTCGCCTGTTACAGCAAGATCTGGCGCGGCTATTCCAAGCCCGGTCAGCCCTTTATCTGTAGTCATCCTAAAAAAAACGCTATCGCAGCTATCCACAGATTCATAGGAAATTGCATACGGTTCCTTCAATTTCAATTTTCGAATGTGACAATACAGTTTGTTAATTTTCATTCTTCACCTAGTATTTACGTTGGTATAAATCTTCCAGTTTGCTTTTCTTGACCTCCTCCACAAAGCGGACAAGATGTGCAATCATGATCTCCCACAATTTATTTCCTTTCTCTATCGTGGCCAGAGTGGGATTGCCCATGACCCCCGAATCTGAGAGGATCTTGGTCCGTACAAACCAGGCCACCCCTCTGTCGGAGGTGAAGTCCAGATAGGAAGAGCCAAAGTTCATCGTCTCATTGATGGCCTTATCCATTTTTACCATTTGCGGTCGGATGGCAAGGGTGGTGCTGGTTTCAATTTCCCCGGCATGTATATCATTGGGGGTCTCAATAAGATCGTACAGGTCCACATCACTGGTTTCACCCGATTCTACACAAACAAAAATTCCTGTATCCCTGTTGATCATCTGAGCTGCATAAAGGAGTGTGGGGGAATTGTCCCCGTGGCCATTGAGAATGATCAGCTTTTTTATTCCATTTTTAGCCAGACTCTTCCCTATATCATACACCAGGGCGGAAAGGGTATGGTTCGAGATGCTTACGGTACCTGCAAAATCCTCGTGGTGATATGCCACACCATAGGGGATGGGAGGAAGAACAAAAGGTTTGGGAGAACTGCATGCCTCGGCCACTTTGTTGGCAAGGTATACACTATCGAAATAGTCCACATCAAGGGGCAGGTGAGGCCCATGCTGTTCAATGGACCCGCAGGGTAAGATGGCCGTATCCA
>Ga0316190_10004209_pt1 | contig 10461 bp, 7 predicted proteins | sample Eddworburrow2_MG_FD_204929 | JGI IMG/M metagenome (GOLD analysis project Ga0316190, IMG submission 204929) | Coastal sediment microbial communities from Maine, United States - Eddy worm burrow 2 | ecosystem: Environmental > Aquatic > Marine > Coastal > Sediment | place: USA: Maine | collected... | reverse complement strand
TATCGCATAAAAAAAATGGGGCTTAAAAAGTAGTCGTTTTCCGCAAAATCAGTGGTCCCTTCCCCTTTGTTTTTCCATCCCCTTAGTAATACCAAAACCACAATCCCCAGCGAAATTTTCTTTGGTTTGAATCAAAAATATTTTTGGTTTTTCTGCGGTTATTGAACCGCATCCAAAGTAGCTATTCAGTCACACTTCTAACCCATTTGTTTTCAGCGTGTTATGAATCGCTCCGCGTTTCAGGAGTTTGGCACGCAACATGCTAAGTAATGGTTAGGAGAATACTTATGCAAACAGCAAAAATAATCAAGAAGAGTTTAGAAGGTTCTGAAAAAAAGGCCTTCATTGTGGGTGAAGAGACCAAGATTTGCGAGTTGGTTTCTTTGATTCTGGAAGACTTGGGTTTTAAGTCCATGCAAGTCAGCCAAACTGAGTGGTTGGTCGAAACAATGGCGCATGTGCATCCAGAATTGATTGTCTGGGATTTGAATGATGAAAAGAAGCTGAGCCCATTTCAAAGTCTCTCAGAGCTGAGAGAACAGGCTTCCATGAAAAAAGTAAAAATCATGCTTTTGGGTGGGCCGGATGTGAAAAAAGATCTGGAAAACTCGAAGGGTGATGCCAGGATCCATTTTTGCATGAAGCCCTTTTCTCCTACAGCGTTGAAACACGAAATCGAGCAGTTATATGGAACGGAGGCTTGAGATGCGAACTTCCAATTCTAAAAGCTCCGAATCTGATTTCAGAGATGAGCACAAGAATATTATTGAACAGCAGGCTATTAAGTTCGCTAAGGAGTTCTCCGGTTTATATAAATCAGAGAGAAAAAAGAGGAAAGAACTTGAAGTCTTGAGCTGTGAATTAAAGGAACGGAATGAAGAGTTGATGGATATTGTTTTTCTCACCTCCAACCAGTTTCTCGAACCTATAGACAAAATAGAATCAAACCTTGAGCTTATCAAAGAGCATGCGAACGCTTCACAAATGGGCTGGTTTGAGGAGACTCAAAAGTCAGTGGCAAGACTCCATCAACTGGTGAGTGAAATGAGTAAGTTGTACCGGGTCAAATCGCTGAGGAGCCTGTTTCGCCCTGTTTCTCTGGATAAGATTTTGGCAGAAGTGCTTGAGGATATGAGGATGGTCTTGGAAAGAAAAGGGCAGGTCATTCATATTGGAAGCTTGCCTGTTTTGGAGACCGATAGTGTTCAGGTAAGAATACTTTTTCACCAACTCATTATGTTAGGGACCCGTTATCAAGGGACCGGAGAGCCTTCTGCTCTCAATATCACGGCGGGTCGCAATGCCAGGGGATTCTGGAGAATTACTATTGAAAATAAAGAGATGGGGCTCCTGGGGCAAGATTTTGGTTTTGAAAAATACGATAGACGAAATGGCGTTGATAGAAGCCTGGATCTTTGCCAGAGAATAGCACAACGCCTGGGGGGATTTTTGTATGGGGAAAGGGTTTCGGAAAAAGTTTTCTCCTGTCATGTGGTTTTGCCGGAAAAAAATATTCCACCGGCCGATCACTTGAAAAACCGGGTCGGGAATTTTTAAATGAATACAAGAACTTTGCCAAATAAAGAAGCAACTGGGAGAAATCCAATGCTTATTGATATAAAAAAGGATAACGATTCTTTGGAGGACACAGCGCGCATACAGGTTTCTTTATTCGACATGCTTTCTTCGCTATCTACCGCGTTAGACTTGATCGATATTGAGCTTATCGATCACCATAACCGGGTCTGTTATATAGCCACTAAACTAGCCACTCATCTCAGGTTCTTACCTGAGGAAATTGATGAAATCTATATGGCGGCTTTGATGCATGATATCGGCGCAATCATTTTCTCGGATCGTTTGGGATTGATCAACTTTGAGGTTAAAAAAGCGCATCTCCATGGAGAGTTGGGGGCTCTGCTCCTGTCCAAGTTCGAGCCCTTTCGAAAATTTGCTCCGCTGGTACGTTACCATCATCTCCCCTGGAAATATGGTGAGGGCAAATATGCTCTCGGTGAAAAAGTGCCCTATGGAAGTCATATCCTACATTTGGCCGACCGTATAGCTGTACTGGTCGATAGAAGGCAGCCGGTGCTCGCCCAGAGTTCAGCGATTAATGAGAAAATCAAGAAACACTCCGGAAAACTGTTTGTTCCTGCATTTGTGGATGCGTTTCATGAAGTTTCCCAGCAGGATGCATTTTGGCTGGATTTAATGAGTCCTTCTATAGAACGCGTTATTCAGAGAATGTCATGCTTACCGAGCACCTTGATGAGCTTGGAGAGCCTTACCGAGCTATCTCACTTTTTTGCGTTGATCATTGATACTCGCAGTCGCTTTACCGCCACCCACTCCGGTGGAGTGGCTTCATCAGCTATGGAATTGGCCACTGCCGTGGGAATGAATGCGACTGACTGCTCAAAAATCAAGATAGCCGGATACCTGCATGATCTGGGTAAGCTTATGGTTCCTGAGAAAATTCTTCTCAAACCCGGCAAACTGACAACTGAAGAATGGTTGATTGTTCGAGCGCACCCGTACTACACCCATCGGATTCTGGAGCGGGTTGAAGGTTTGGAGGATATTACTTTCTGGGCTTCCAACCATCACGAGGAACTTAATGGTGGGGGTTATCCCTTTGGCATGACGTCAGATAACCTCTCCTTAGGAGCCAGAACCATGGCCGTGGCGGATGTTTTTACCGCAGTGGCCGAAGATCGTCCCTATCGCGCGGGCATGAAAAAAGAAGAAAGCCGCAAGGTGTTTCAGGGAATGGTGGCAGGTGGGAAACTGGATAAGGAAATAGTGACAGCGCTTTACGATAATTACGAAAAAATTAATGAAAGTAGAAAGTCTGCGCAGGAACAGGAATTAAGGACCCTGTCCGATTTTTGGGATTGTCTTGAAAAAAAGGCTAATGGAAGCAAATGCCTTGAGGTTTCAAATTAGTATCCAACACCTGATGGAGAGGGTGCATGACTAAAATTTATACAGTTAGCCCGATGAATGACATGAAGAACCACTGGACTTAACGAGGCCGGTCTTTGTGAACACAAGGGCAATTCAAATTAGTTAACTTTTAAGAGGAACTTAAGACCATGAAAACACAAACAACATTTCCAACAGGTAGCCCGGGAATAATGGGGCAGCATGAATCAAACGGTCGGGGAAATATTTTCTCCAAAGCTTTGCATATGTTCTCAGCGAATGGAAAGGCCGGCGAAACGCTCATTGATCATCTGGCGGGACTGAAAGCTTGTTTGGATAAATTGCAGATGAATGTTTTCGTCGCCGACAAGAACCTTAACCTCGTATATATGAATGAGATCGCTCAGAAGACGATGAAAAGCGTCGAGCCGGAAATACAAAAAGCCTTCGGACTTCGCGTCGAGGACCTGATCGGTGGATCGATTCACCGGTTTCATAAAGATCCACAGGCTGTGGAAGCCGTTTTGAGGAACCCGTCCTCCCTGCCACATCAGGCGGAACTGACGTTTGGCACGGTGGTTTTGAGGAGCAACATCAACGGTATATTTGATGATCAGGGGCAGACGGTAGGGTATGTCGTGAACTGGGAAGAGGTTGGCGATCTTAAGAAGCTGGAAGCGGAACAGGCGAGAGTCAAATCTATGATGGAGAACGCACCCTTCAACATTTTATTCGCCGACAAGGATCTTATTCTGCAATACGCGAACCCGGCTTCCATAAAAACCCTTAAAGCTCTGGAGCAGTACCTGCCGGTGACCGTTGACAAGATGGTGGGACAATGCATAGACGTGTTCCATAAGAACCCTCAACATCAGAGAAACCTGCTGGGTGATCCCCGTAACTTGCCGCACAACGCCCAGATTCAATTGGGACCTGAAGTGCTCGATCTCAATGTCAGTGCCATTTATGATCAGGCGGGAGAATTTGCGGGAACCATGGTGAACTGGTCGGTGATCACCGAACAACTGAAAATGAAAAAAGAGCATGACGAAATGGCCCGTCTTGAAAAAGAACGGTCAGGGGATTTAAACCAGAAGGTGAGCGAAATTCTGGCCGTGGTCAATGCTGCGGCTGAGGGTGATATCACAGGACAGTTGAATGTCATGGGCAGTGATCCTGCGGGTCAGGTCGGGCAGGCACTGGCTGACTTTATTGCCAACTTGCGCGTCAATATTGGCTCATTCGGCAAAGCCGGGGATGAGCTTAATTTAGCGTCCAATGAACTTATATCAATAAGTCAGCAATTGAGCGCCAATGCAGAAGAAACCTCTGCTCAGGCTGGCGTGGTCTCTGCGGCTTCGGAAGAAGTCAGCACTAATGTACAGGTCGTGGCGACGGGAACCGAAGAGATGACTGCAAGCATTAAAGAAATCTCTCAAAGCGCAAGCCAGGCCGCGCAGATTGCTCAGTCCGCCGTTAAAATTGTTGGAGAAACCAATAAAAAAATTTCAACTCTGGGTCAAAGCAGTACGGATATTGGCCAGGTGGTTAAAGTTATTACTGAAATTGCCAGTCAAACCAACTTGCTGGCTCTCAACGCTACCATTGAAGCCGCCCGTGCCGGGGAAGCTGGCAAAGGCTTTGCCGTTGTCGCCAATGAGGTGAAAGAGCTGGCCAACCAGACAGCCAAGGCAACTGAGGAAATCAGCAAGAAAATCCAAGTCATTCAGGAAGACGCTCAAAACGCCGTTGACGCCATGGATGAAATCACCATGGTAATCACAGAGGTCAATGATATTTCGGGAACCATTGCCAGTGCGGTGGAAGAGCAAAGTGCGACCACAAATGAAATGAGCCGTAACGTGACCGAGGCGGCAAAAGGGGTGCAGGAAATCGCCCAGAATATTGTCGGTGTCGCCCAGGCCGCTTCTGAGACCAGTCAGGGCGCCATCACCACAGAGCAAACAGCTAAGAAACTAACCAACAATGCGGAACTAATTACAGGTTTGGTTAGCAAGTTTAAATATAAAGATGCCAATATGAGCCTCATGGGTTGGAACGATGCGTTCGCAACAAATGTCGGCGATGTTGATGCTCATCACAAAAAGTTGATCAACTTCATCAACGAAATTTACCAGGGCATCATGCTTGAAAAAGGTAAAGAGGTGGTCGACAAAACACTCAGTGAATTGGTCGACTTCACCGTCATGCATTTTGCTTATGAGGAGAGCCTGTTCGACAAGTATGGCTATGAAGACTCTATGTCTCATAAGGAAAAACATAAAGCTCTGCTTGCACAAGTGGGGGACTATGTTGGCCGCTATAAAAACGGAGAGAATATCAGCCATGAACTGTTAGCCTTCCTGAAAAACTGGTTGATGAAACATATTATGGGCGTCGATCAGAAATACGCGTCTTTCCTTATAGAAAAAATGGAAGGCTGAGGGAGTTGTTGCCAGCAGGAGAGCCCCTTTATTTTCCGGAATAAAGGGGCTTTTTAAATAAAAACCAATTCTGTCCCTGAATTTGTGAGTCTTAAAGTCAGTTCATTACCAAGCTCCGCTTTAGTGAAAAGACATACTGGAATTTTAGGGACCTCGTTGGTTTGTTCGACAACTGTTATTGGGGCAGTGGTTTGAAATCTGTTGGAATTTTTTTAGATTATTTGATATGGCAATGAAACTAAAGCTGAGGGGTAAGTTTAATGTCTTGATTTTGACCTTGCTGATTATGTCAGTGGGCATGATATCTGTATTTTTATATCAAAAAGAGAAAGCGGCATTAATTCACAAATCCCTGACAAATATAAAAACTATAGTCCAACTTGAGGGCCTTAAAGTTGATGACTTAATTCATGAGGCGATGAATGACATCAAAATATTATCGAAATCGCCCACCATTCAGGGGGTTATAAGAGCCAGAGAAGCCAAAACGGATGGCTCGTCAGAAGAAAATTTACGGTCACAAGTCGCAGGCATTTTTGAGGCGTTTATCAGGGCGAAACCAAATTATTTTCAAGTCCGTTTCATTGGTAGAGGTGGCGACGGGATGGAAATAGTTCGAGTAGAAAAAAGTGAAGGGCAGGTTATCGTGACGCCCAAATCAAAACTGCAATCAAAAGGTCGTGCCCCCTATTTTAAGGCAACGATAAAACTTTCTCCAGGCCAAGTGCATATATCCCCCATTAATCTCAACAAGGAATTAGGAGTAATTGCAGAACCCCATATTGCGACGATTAGAATTGGGGCTCCCGTCTATGATGTTAAGGGAAAAGCTTTTGGTTTGGTTGTGATTAACTTAAACCTTAACCCTGTCCTGAATTCTTTGATCAAGAGAGATAAGGGTCTATATGTTGTCAATGAGTCCGGCGACTTTTTAGCTCATCAAGATCCCAAATTTAATTTCGGATTTGACCTTGGCAAAAGACATACGATTGTTAACTTGTTTCCGGGTGTCGCGCTCTTCTGGAGTGGAAGTGATGCGAGACAGGAGCACTCATTTATAGACAATAACCCTGATGAGGAACTGGTCTATATTTGGATGCAAAATATTGGGTCGGAGAATTTTGGGCGATATATTGGAATCATGAAAAGGCAAGGAGTCTCCGAAATAACCGGGGATCTGGTTTCTGCCTTCAGTGAAACTCTTATTTTAGTGGTCGCATTCTTAATGCTTTCCCTTATGGTGGGAATATTTTTCACCCGGCGTCTAACAAGGCCTTTGGAACAGTTGACAGATTCTGTGACACAGTTTGCATTAGGGCGGTTGGATAACAAAATTGTGGATGAGACTTCGGATGAAATCGGCGAATTGGGTAGGGCGTTCAACACAATGGTTGCTGAGCGTAATAAAAAGGAAGAGGTGATCAAAAAACTCTCCAACGCGGTTGAGCAAAGCCCTGCAACGATTGTAATCACTGATGTTGAAGGTGTCATTGAATATGCCAACCCGAGTTTTTACGAACTGAATGGATTTGCCCGGCCTGATGAAGTGATTGGGCAGAATATGCAGATTGTGAAATCAGGAGAGCATTCTAAAGATTTTGTAGTGAATTTTTGGGAGACTATTCTTGCTGGCCGAATATGGCGGGGGGAGTGGTGTAACAAAAGAAAGAATGGGGAATTATATTGGGCCAGCGCTGTGACGTCCCCTTTAAAAGATGAACAAGGAAACATTACCCACTTCGTCGAGGTTAAGGAGGATATAACAGAACGGCGAAAGAAAGATGTGGAGTTATGCGAATCAAAGCTAAAGCTTGAGAGGAGTAACCGGGCCCTGCGGGACTTTGCTTCCCATGCTGCCCACGACTTGAACGAGCCTTTGAGGAAAATCAAAGTATTTGGAAATTGGCTGAGAGAAGATGCCGATAATTTAGACGATAAACACAAAGATTATCTCAGGCGCATGATAAGTGCCTCGGACCGGATGCACTTATTGGTGGAACAGTTGCTGAAATATTCAAAAGTTTCTTGTGACGGAATAACACTTGAGTCTTTCAATCTTGGGGAAGTTGTTGAACAGGTAGTAGATGACTTGGAAATTCGTTTTGCTGAAACGGGCGGAATCCTCGACTGCGAAGATTTGCCAACCGTGCTTGCGGATAAAATGTTGATAACTCAATTGTTTCAGAATTTAATAGCGAACTCATTGAAGTATGTCCGAAGCGGAGTCGTTCCTGAAATAAAAATAAGTTCCTGCCTTGAAGAAACGCATCACAAAATTATTTTAAAGGACAATGGCATTGGTATGGACGAGAAGAACCTTGAGAGAATTTTCAAACCATTTGATCGTCTGCATGGTCAGAGTGAATATGATGGGTCAGGAATAGGGTTGGCAATATGCCGTAAGGTTGCAGAAGTCCATGGCGGAACCATAGAGGTTGAAAGCAAATTGGGCAAAGGCTCAACTTTTATTTTCACACTGCAAACGCAATATTCCAAAACCGCCATTCCCGAGCATCGGTAAGTCGGCTATGTTTCATCTTTTTGAACAGCGATAATAGTTGTTCGATGAACTTTGTGTCGATCTGGTTTTCAGTTGTGGAGTTTTGGAGCTGTGGGTATTAGCATTTTGATGCGATATTTTTGGGCGGCTCGTGGTCGCCTTGGCCGGTGTTGGTGGAGGCGTTGAACAATTGTTCCCAGGCTTCGGCAAGTGGACCCAGTATTTTGATGACGGTTTCGAGGGCTTTCCTGTCAGACTTGATATTCGCCAATGTCAATTGGCTGAGCATGTATTGATATAAAGACTCGAGACGCAGAGCTACTTCCCCGCCTTTTTTCAGGTCCAAAGCCAGTGACAGTTCGTTGATGACATCGTGGGTTTTGTTGATATATTTTCCCTGCCCGGCGATATCTCCCTTATCAATGCTTTGTATTGCCATGGTGGCAAATTTGATAGCCCCCTCATACATCATGATGATGAGGCGCCCCTGACTGGATGTCGAGATTTCGTTTCTGCGGTATTGACTGTGATATTGTGATGGGCCCATTCTAGTTCATTCCCCGCCGGTTTTAATTTTGTTATCTATTTACCGCTGAATAATGCCTGGATTCCAGCAATTGATTGGTCAAATGCATCTCTTTGGGAATTTAATCGCCCCAAAATAACTTCAAGATTGGTGAATCGTTCTCTCAGGTTTTCTTCAAATAATACGACTCGTCCTTCCAGTTGGTCTATTGTTTCATCAAAATCTGCAATAGTTTCTGTCGCGGTATCTATTTCCGCTTCCAGCGGGCCTTCGAGCGAGGCATCAGTCAGGTTTGCCAGAATACGATTGGTGATTTGGGCCACGCCAATGGATAGGGTGACTTTTCCATAGTCCCCATCGCTGAGAGAAGAGATTCTAAAGTTCAGGCCCTCAGCATCTGTTCCGTCTGCTCCAGCGAAAAAGTTTCCACTTCCCACTGCATCGACAAATGTGCTGGACCCGGATGTGGCCAGTTGTGGGACTCCGTTCTCGACGCGGATATCGTAACCGCCCGGTTGGGTGTTGTTGGTGAACCCGACAAAGGTCACTGCGGAACTTGTAGTGGCACTACTGCTGGAGAATAGTTGGCTGACATTGCCAACATTTGCTGCCAGGGCATCGGTCAAATCGCCATCGTCAATGGAAAGAGTTCCGTCGCCTAATGTGCGAATTCCAATTTGTGAGAGGTATTCAAAATCACCATCCACTCCCGTTATCTGGTTACTGGCGGTTTCGCGCAGTCTTTGTTGCAGGTTCTGGACGGTGAAGTTGGCAAATAAAACACCGGTTTCTCCGGTTTCGGTTTCCAGCGCCAGCTCTGAATTCAAGTGCAACATTATTTCGTTGAAGCCATCTATATATCCCTGAATTTTCTCTTTGATCGTGTCGGTATCGGAGCTTAAAGTGACGGTTCCGGAACCGGCAGACTCTAAAGTTAAGACGGTTCCGTCTATGACATCGGAGACAACATTGCCAGATTTGCTGATGGCAACACCATCCAGAAAAAAGCTTGAGTTCTGCGCCGATTGGGTTTCAGTAAAGTCGACGAGGTTTGTTGCTCCTGCGCCAAAGAGAAAACCGGAGACGCCGATGGTCACATTATTGTCTTCACCCGACTTGGTGCCTGAGACCGCCAGGCGTACGGGGTTGGTGTCGCTGCCATCATTAATAAAGCTGGCTTTGACATCCAAGCCTGAGTTATTGATCGCCAGACGCAAGCCATCGAGTGTGTTGTTGGTGTTGTCGATGGTGATGGCGACGGTGTTTTCGCCAACACCGATATTCATTGTTCCACTGTCTATAGAGCTTGTAACGGACTCAAAACCCCCTGAAACAAGTTTTGTTTCCCGGGCGAGATTATTAACGACCAGAGAAAAAGTCCCTGATGAGGCTTGGCTGCTGGTGGTTAAACTGACGACTGAGTTTGTGTCGGTGGAGCTATTGTTGGCGAAGTCCGCTTTGGTGGATAAAAAACGAGCTTCCGTGTTGAGGCTGTTGACCACGCCTTTGAAGGTTTGGAGCCGGCTTCTCAAGTCCTGAAAGCTCAGAAGCTTTGCATCTTCCAAAGCTCGTTTGGCTTCAACAATATCGATAGGGGTGCGCTGGAGCTTTATCAGGTTGTCGATAATGCCCCCGGTATCGAGGTTGGAGTTGATTCCAAATATTGCGGTTTGAGCCACTTTAGCGACCTTTCCTTGACGGTAAATCTAAGTATGCGTACACGAATCCTATCTCTCCTATTTTATCGGTCTTGAAAAAACGAAACTTTAATCATTTTAGGGGGCAAAATTGTGGGCCGTAGCTGGTCGAAGTTCTTTGCAAAAGAGACTGATTAAATGGTGCTTAACTCGTTTAAATCTGGAGGTTTATAAAAAAGCGTTGATTTGAGGGGCGAGAATGCTAAATTGATGGCAATTATCCCTTAAAAATTGGCAGAAATATGTCGGAACAACTCGGACTTTTTGGAGAAACAGAGGATCAGGAAACCACAAAACCTGTAAAGCCGGTGACGGCGGCCTCGGGTCCTCGCGTGCAATACTTTGATCTGGAAACCCAGAAAAGCG
>Ga0316190_10004208_pt1 | contig 10463 bp, 10 predicted proteins | sample Eddworburrow2_MG_FD_204929 | JGI IMG/M metagenome (GOLD analysis project Ga0316190, IMG submission 204929) | Coastal sediment microbial communities from Maine, United States - Eddy worm burrow 2 | ecosystem: Environmental > Aquatic > Marine > Coastal > Sediment | place: USA: Maine | collected... | reverse complement strand
AAAAGCAAACGTCGCTTCAATGATTAGCGGCGCCATGATCAATGGCAAGATGTGTTTTAAGGCAATAGTAAAACTGGATGTGCCCAGGGCATGAGCAGCACTAACATGATCCCTGTTTTTCATAGTAAGTGTTTGTACACGCGCCAATCGTGCGAAACCCACCCAACTGACGATAGATAAGGCAATAACCGCATTCATTATTCCCGGCCCGAGTAAACCTGCTAATGCGATTGCCAATAAGATACCGGGAAAGGCAATAAACAAATCGACCACCATTACTAAAGCCTTATCCCAGAATCCTCCCAACCAGGCCCCCATCATGCCGACAAACGTGCCGATAACTAATGATATCGAGACGACAATAATCGCGACACTGAGTGACGTACGTGCCCCCATGATCAAACGTGCGCTGATTGAACGCCCGAGATCGTCATGACCAAACCATTGCGTCCAGTTTGGTGTTAATAATATTTTTTCCAGTGCTATCTGATCCGGATGTAATGGCAATATCGGGCCCATTAAAGCCAATATCGACCATGCGATTAAAATTAATAATGGTATGGCGTAAATCTTATTCATGTATCGAGCTTCACTCTTGGATCTAATGTCGTATAGGTCACATCGGTCAGCAGGTTGACCAAGACATAGGTAAAACTAATCAATAATACGCACGCTTGAACAACAGGATAATCACGCTTTTGAATAGATTCGATCATCAATTGCCCTATTCCCGGCCAGGAAAATATCGTCTCGGTAATAACGGCTCCGGCAAGCAAGGCACCGAGTTGCATACCTAAAATAGTAATAACGGGTAGTGCCGCATTGCGTAATGCATGCACACCCAATATACGAAACTCACTTAAACCACGCGCGCGTGCCGCGCGGATATAATCTTCTTGTATGACCTCCAACATCGATGCACGTACCATACGCGACAAGATGGCAGCCAATGCCGTGCCCAAGGTCAAGGCCGGAAGCGTCAAGGAAGACCATCCTTCTTTACCACTCACGGGAAACCAGCCCAGCCACAGGGCAAAGATCAAGATTAACAACGGGCCCATGACAAAATTTGGTATCGAGACACCAAACATGGCAGATACCATTGCCAGTCGGTCCCAGATCGAATCTTTATAAACCGCAGCTAATATCCCCAGCGGCAAGGCAATCAGAATAGCTATAAATAAACTGGCAATACTCAAAATGGCGGTAGCAGGTAAGCGATCGAGCAATAAACCAGTCACAGCTTGTTTAGAGTGTAACGATTCGCCCAGGTCAAAATGGGCAATAGCGACCATGTACTGCCACCATTGCTGCAATACGGGCAAATCCAGTCCTAATGCATGGCGTAATGCTTCTCTGTCCGCTGGGCGCGCAGTCTCACCTAACATCACCTCAACCGGGTCACCCGGCACAATATGAATCAAGAAGAAGACGAGGGTTGATATGCCGAGCAAGACAAAGACAGCACTTAGCAAACGTTTAATCAGATAATTCAGAAACACACTATTTTTATCATTCCAGGTTCAACTATTACCCCATATCAGGCTACAATGATCATAACAGTTCAGCATGACTTGCAAGCGATTCGAGTCAATATTATGTATAAATTTGATAATAATAACGAACAGGAAAAGGAAGGAACCAAACCAACTGCCATGTCATTAAACGAAGCCAGTCAGGATGTGCTTAGTGTCGTTGTCCGCATGTGTGGATTATTGTTGTTGTTCATCGGACTATGGATAGCCATACAAGTCTTCAGTGAAACTCTGGCCCTGTATAAAGATCCGGCCAATATTGAACGCATGGCAACAGCGATAGAAGCAGGCTCAAATATCGATAAGAGTCTTATTCCTATACGTGACAGCCTGCTAGGTGAAGATGAAACAGGTTCTGAAGCGTCATCTGCGCCAGAAGTTAATGCAACTGGTTTCCGAATTTCCTATTTCATCGCCTGGGTAGTTGATCTTCTTTTGCTATTGTTATTGGCACGTATCGCAATCATGGCCATTAAGACAGGTGGAGAACTTGCGCTTTATGATGCCCAGGTAAAACGACTTGCTAGAGAAATTGTTAAAGCAGGTAAAAAAGAATAATAACAAATAATAGCTTTTTCCTGGTCTATACAAACTAAAAGCCTAAGTGCTTACGAACAAATATTTACAGCTATTCACACCTTTTTTATATCGATAACATTATTTGTCCTGTCTAACAGATCGATAAAGGGCATTGGTTTCCCGATACCGAATCCCTGTCCATAATCTATACCGATCTCTCTAACCATGCCTTTAATCTCATCATTCTCAACAAATTCGGCAATCGTCTTCATATTCATTACGTGACCAATATCATTTATCGACTTTACCATCGCATGGTCGATTGGGTCCGTTACGATGTTTTTGACAAACATACCATCGATTTTTAAATAATCGACCGGTAAACTTTTCAAGTAGCCAAACGAAGACAGCCCACTACCAAAATCATCAAGAGAAAAACGACAATTTAGTTTTTTTAATTTTGAAATAAATCTGGTTGCATTACTTAAATTTGAAATAGCTGCTGTTTCTGTAATCTCAAAACAAATTTTATTCCCTTCAATCTGATATTCATCCAATTGCGATATAATGAAGTTTAAAGTTTCGTCATTAGATAAAGAATGACCTGAAAGGTTGATAGCTATAGAATCAACTTGATTGAGAAACACAGGATGTTCTGCTAATAATTTGAAAGCTGTTTTTATCACCCAATTATCTAGCTGACTTATTAAATCATAGCGTTCTGCTGCAGCCAAAAATTCACCAGGTGAAAATAATTCACCTTTCTTAGTTTCCATCCTTAGCAACAGTTCATAATGTTTTTCACTGTTATGAGCAAGTGGCACTATAGGCTGAGCATAGAGACAAAACTTGTCTTTTTCCAAAGCCTTTTGTATACGTTCTACCCATTGCATCTCACCATGCCGCTTAACCAGATTTTCATCTTTATCATGATAAACATGGATACGATTTCGCCCCAGATCTTTTGCTACATAGCAAGCCGCATCGGCTTTCTGCATTAACTCTGTCATATTAGGTACAGACTCATTTATGGAGACCAGACCAATACTGACGCCGATCTTAAATGAATGCTCTTGCCACCTGAATTGAAACTCATGAACTACCTGCTGTAATGATTCTGCTAGCCGTTGCGCATTCTTCAGCGAGCAATGTTCCATCAATACTCCAAATTCATCTCCACCCAATCGCGCCAGAGTATCTCGTTTTCTGACAACAGTTTGTAACAGCGAACTAAGTTGAAGCAACACCTCGTCTCCTGCCTGATGACCACAAGTATCATTCACCACTTTAAACTGATCGAGATCCATGAAGCATAATGCGTGTTCATACTCATCAGGTTCGATTGTTGAAATTAGTCGCGTTACACGCCGTTCAAATTCCTGACGATTGATAAGTCCTGTTAGAAAATCGTGAGATGCCTGATAAGTAATCTTTTCAGCTAATTCATATTCAAACGTAGCATCTTCCTGGATACTGATATAGTTTAATATTTTACCTGCACTATTCTTGACGCCACTAATAGAAACACGATCCCAATAATGGCTTCCATCTTTTTTTCGATTACGCAATTCTCCTTTCCATTCTCCTCCTGAACTGATTTTCTGCCACATATCAGTATAAACAGCACGTGGCGTTTCACTTGATTTAAGAATACCTGGATTTTTACCTGTCACTTCATCTCTTGAATAGCCAGTTATTTCTGTAAATTTCGGATTGACATACTCGATATTCCCGCCGGGGTCAGTAATGACCACCGCTGAAGCACTGGATTCTATAGCGCGCGAAAGTACCACGAGCTTTTCCTCTGTTTTTTTACGCTCAGTGATATCTACCATAAAGTTGATAACACGAGCCGTGTTATCCAAGTAACCTTTTATATACTGACTGGAACTTTCCAACCAAATGTAATTATCCTTTTTTGTTTTTATCCGATACTGATAACGCGCATCAATATTATTTGCAATCAACTGTGTCATTGTTTCATCATATATGGCTCTATCCTGCGGGTGAATTAACTCAATCCATTTTGATATATCACCCAGTATCTCATCCTTTAAAAAACCTGTTAGTTTAGTAAATGCAGGATTGACACTAATAATATTGTTATCATCATTAACAAATATTGCTTCACTGCCACTCTGAAAAACTGCCGAGGCTATTTCCCTCTCGGTAATATCAGTATGCGTACCGACCATACGTAAGGCTTTGCCTTGTTTATCACGACTAACAACTTTGCCACGCGTCAACACCCTTGAATGAACACCATTACTATTGACGATACGATGTTCATTCATAAACATCTCTGTTTTTCCATCGAGATGGGCCTGTAGTTCTGCTTTTGCACGCACAACATCTTCGGGGAAAATGCTAACTGTCCCTTTTTTATCTGTTCCGGCAAGTTTCAGTATTGAATCAATCCCATCAGACACATAGATTTCGTCATTTACGATATCCCAATCCCAGATACCATCATTATTGCCTTCCAGAATAACTTTCCAACGTTCCTCACTGGCAAGCAAGTCAGCTTCCGCCTGCTTACGTAAATTTTTCTCTCTCATTAATTCCATGGTTCGAGTAGAGAGGCTGTCATACATGGAGAGTACGGTCTTAATCAAAACCTGCATCGAACCGCTCATTTCCTTATCCGCTTGTATTTTTGCCTGCTCCATACTTTTGCCGGATTCAAGTGCGAGTACGACTTTGGCCATACGTTTGTCGCTGTCAAGGATATGAAATGCGAGCCATTGCGTTAGAAATGAGAGTAATTCCTGAACCAGGATCTCTAAAGGTTTGTTTTTTTCCTCGTTTTTTAGAAAGGAGATTTTTTCTAAAAATGCGTGGTGTGTATGCTCATGCTTGGTGAGCCAGTCATCGTCCTTGAAATGTGCGTCCCAGACATCTTCTTCAGTCTTGAAGTGATAATCAGCATAACTTGTCAGCTCATTAAATACTTTATCCAGCTTAATGAGGCTTGAATGATTGGCAACATGCACCGCCAGTTCATTTAAAATTCGAACCAGTTCTATATGTTGTTCATCTACAATTGAAATTCCAGTTTCAAAATTATCGTTCCATGGGAAAATCTCAAAATGTTCCATGTGACAAATTTCTTTATATATTGAATTTAGTGATGCAAGATGAAAGCAGTTTGACTAATCAATTCAAACTTATCGCCGCTTAGTAGAATAGAACGGCAAAACGTGGCAAATGCACCTGTCCTAAGCTTAGTCTGGTTTTCTGAGTATTGCCTAAAAGAATCGAACACTATTGATTTAAATCAATAATATTCCGATACTAGTCAAGTTGACCTGGATAATATATAGATTCTGGCAATGTGTTTATGCTTGATTCCTGGATAAAAAGCCACTGACAGAGATATTTACTGCTTGAGAAAAATTTGCTTTATGGCGGCAAATCGACTTGTTAAACATACAGTTTGGGCCATATATGAATAAAGGTAATAACCGACTTACAAACACTATCAACTTTTATAGTAAACTATTTAATCAATAATAATCGATACCACTTACTGGATTACTTCCTTATGTAAATTAACCTGGAGAATATTATGGCTGTAACGAAAAAAACTGTTATTAAAAACGCTGCTTTAGTCAAAGTGCTTGATGCTTCATTGGCAAACCTTGAAGCAGCTACTGAAAATGGTGCTAAAGCATTAGCCCTGGCAACGAAAAACAGTAAACAATCATCGACTGAAGCAAGGCGTCTCAGCAAAAAACGCGTTACCTTAATTAAACGTCGTAAAGCTGCTGCGGCAAAGGCACAGAAAGATCCGGTTGCAGAGAACAAGAAAGCACTGAATGCCGTTGATAAAGAGTTAGCCGCAATCAGAAAAGCCGCTGCTAAGAACAATGTGATTAAAGCAGCCCGCTTTGAAGAATTGTCTGGCTTACGAGTCAATTGCCGTCGACTGACAGCGTATAGCAAAGCGCTAGCAGCAGCAGACAGAGTCTTGAATAAACCAAAGAAAAAGGTCAGAAGACGTAAAACAGCGGCATAATCTTAAATCTTTATATCTAACTAACGGCCAGCTGGTCGTTGGTTAGATATAGTTAGTAACGGGTATAATTTTTAATCAAATTCCTGATGTGCCCGCGATTATTAGCATGCCACTAATAATCTCAGTGGGTAGTGCTTATCAATGTTTTTTTCCAAAAAAGTCAGCAACTAATCTTTAAAAATAGCATCAAATCAAAAATAAACATTATCTATAAACAACTCTGCCAATATGAATATGATCCGTTTTTTAAAATTTATAACTGTTTTTTTATCATTAATAATTATTTCATTTAATAGTTTTTCCTTTGAGCAAAAAGATTTTGTAAATGATATTTCTCATGCTAAAGAACTGTTTACCAAAGGAGAGCATGATGCTGCGATTAAATACTGGGAAAGCAAACAGTCCACTTATGGCAGCCAGACAGGGCATTATGAGCTTGAGCTAGGTACGTTTTATAGCCGTATGAAAGCATTTGATAAAGCCGAAGCGACTTATTTGGCGGGTATGCAACTAGAGGATAAATACCCGCGTTTGAATATCAGCCTATCCTATATCTATCTTTGGACTGGCCGGATAGAACAAGCATCGGCTCTGCTTGATGAGACGATAAAAGAATATCCCGAATGGTGGTTAAGCTATTACACAAAAGCACACCATGAATTTTTAACAGAAAAATTCATGTCCGCCAAAAAATTCACTAAACAATCATTATCTTTATCAGAAACTGCCCGTGGATACGTGTTACTGGCACGAGTTTCTTTTGCGTTAAATGATTCAAGAGGCGTCATCAGTGCTATTGAAGAGGCTATCAATCTGGAACCAAACTATCTTGCTGATTTGTCGGCAATGAAAATTTATGCTGTCTCTCTGGCGACAGAAGGACTAAACAATGAAGCAATAGCGGTGATTGAAGAAGTGAAAACGAATAATGCAATGGCGGCTGATGATGAAGAACTTAAAAAGTTGTTGGCTGAATTAAAGAAACCTCAGGAATAATTAATCATCAACACTATCCGTGTTTCTATCAGGTCGTCCTGAATTTCTATCCTGACTGCGTTGATTACGCATAAATTTACGGCGCTCTTCCGGCGACTTATTTTTTAATTTTTCCCGCAGGGCCTTGCGCTCCGCTTCCGGTAAGCCTTGCATATGTTCTTTCATTCTCTGTCGCATCTTTTGCTGCTTGTTTTTCTTCTTGTCCCGAAATGCCTTACGTTCTTCTGGAGACATATTATTAAATTTCTCACGTAACGCTTTGCGTTCTGCGTCCGGTAGTTTTTTAAACCATTCTTTACGTTTCTTTATACGTTCCTGTTGTTCCGGTGTCAGATCTTTAAATTTCTTGTGGCGTTCTCTAATTTTTGTCTTTTGATCATCATCCATCGTCTGCCAACGCTGCATGCGTTGCTTCGCTTTTGCTTTTTGTTCATCCGACATCTTTCCCCAACGACTGGCACCCTTTTGCATACGTTGTTGTCGTTGCGCGGGTAATTGATCCCACTGTTCCTTGAAATCATTTAATAAGGTTTGTTCTTCGGCCGATAATGAATCCCACGCCACGCCCGCTTCAGCAAACACAAATGCCGAATGCAGTAGACATAGTAATGTTAATGTTAATAAGCTAATTTTCATTATCAGTTTCTATCGTTGTTTCTATCAGTTTTCCAATCTCTTCACTTTCCAGATCAGACGGATCAATCCATGCGCCATCATCCGATTCCCATTCGCCCAGAAACTCCAGAAATTCAATTGTCGGCAGCGCATCATTGTTCTGCTCTTCGGCAAACAGCGATGATGTTGAACAAATCAATATCAATAAACATAGGCTAGCTCTGTAACACATCTTCTTCGAGCCATTCATAGAATTCCAGATCTTCATATAGCTCAAGACTTTCAGAAGATGAAATCAGATCTAAATCATCCATAGGGACGGTTTGCTTAGCTACAGGCGTCTTTAACAAAATCATTACCGCAAAGACCATGACGCATGCTGTTGCCATTGCGCCTGACATAATAGCCGACCAATTTGTTTGCTGTATTACAGTTTTAGCAACTGCCTTGTCGATAGCCTGGGCACGGACTTGACGAATCCTTGATAAGGTATTTGCATCAAGAGACTCAACACTGTCATCCAGCGTTTGCCTGATATTTACAGCTAATTTGTCATCGCTCTCTTTATTCATCACCAATGCTCATCCAGTTTTTCACGTAAGCTATGTACTGCGCGAGAATAATGCGTTTTTACACTCCCTGCTGAACATTTCATTGCATTCGCCGTTTCATCAACACTATACCCTTCCCAGGTTCGCAATAAAAAAGCTTGTTGTTGTCGTAGTGGCAAGCCATGTAATGCTTGCTCAAGTTTATCAACTCGCCGGTCAGCTTGTAATAATTGCTCCGGCGTTCTTGCCGACTCATCCTCTGCTTGTTGAACAGGATCCTCATATTCATCATTGTTGCTACTAAACCAACTGCGAAATCGGTTTCTTACCTGATTACGCCGATACCAATCCTTGATACGGCTTTGCAAGATCGTGGTAAATAATGGCCCCCACTCACTGACATCACGATCAGCGTATTTCTCAGCCAATTTAAACATCGCGTCTTGCAGAATATCCAGTGCTTCATCCTTATTGCCTGTCGCTATCTCGGCCATACGAAAGCCCCGCTGTTCAACACTGGCAAGAAATGCATCAAGTTCGCGCTGAGCTTCCAGTGTTTATCCCCTTTAATATCTAACGTTAAATTAATCTGTATCATCTTAAAACTAACGTAGCCAGATAAATTCCAGCTACGCTATTATCGATTGATTAGTTGTTATCATCAACGTCTGCTTAACTATCGCGATTTTCTTGACGATGCTCACGATGCTTTTCTCGTTTTTGTTTTGCGGTCTCGCGTTCCGTGTCACTGAGTTCGCCATCACCGTCGGCATCAAAGCGTTCAACCATCTTTGCCCGGAATTTTTCCTTAGCCGCTGCGCGTTCCGAATCACTGACCTCACCATCACCATCGGTATCAATGCGTGCTTTTCTCTTTGCTTTACGTGCATCTTTTGCAGCCTGACGTTCAGTATCATTTAATTCGCCATCACCATCAGTATCGAAACGTTCAATCTTCTTTGCCCGGTATTTTTCTTTAGCCGCTGTGCGTTCTGAATCACTGATTTGACCATCACCATCGGTATCAATACGTTCTTTTCTCTTCGCTTTACGCGCTTCTCTGGCAGCCTGACGTTCTGTGTCATTTAATTTTCCATCACCATCCGCATCAAATTGTGCTCTTACCTCTGTCCGTCTTGCCTCTCTATCAGTCCCATCTTCCGCGAATATTGGGAAACTAAGACTTATGCCTAATACTGCTGCTGTTAAAATTGCTAATTTAGTTTTATTCATTATCTTTATCTCCATTAGAGGGTTTATTTTCTTTACACCCGTCTTAACGCCTGGGTTATCATTCGGTTGACAAAAATAATTAAAAAAGTGGGGAGACTATGGCTGGGAACGGACACGGCGATACAACAAAGGCCATTCTATATGCATTTCTGGCCAATCTGGGGCTCGCAATAGCCAAGACCGGTGCCGCTATATATACCGGCTCTGGCAGCATGATGGCAGAGGCGATTCATTCCTTCGCCGACTGCGGTAATCAAATCCTGCTGTTTATTGGCCTGAAACAATCTGAAAAACCTGCCGATGAAAAACACCCACTCGGTTATGGCAAAGTCACCTACTTCTGGAGTTTTATTGTTGCCATCATGCTGTTCAGCATGGGTGGACTCTATTCTGTCTACGAAGGTTGGCATAAATTGCATGATCCCGGTGAGTTAAATCAAATATGGGTAGCGCTGGTGGTATTGGGGTTTGGCATTATCCTCGAATCATTCAGCCTGTATGGTGCATTGAAAGTCGTAAAAGCAATCCGAAAAGATAAACCATTCTGGAGCTGGTTTAAAAATACACGCAATGCTGAGCTGGTCGTTATCCTCGGCGAAGACACCGCAGCAACTATTGGTCTCGCCATTGCATTTGTATTCGTTTCTATTGCGGGAGTAACCGGCAATCCAATTTATGATGCCATTGGTTCAATCTGTATTGGTGTTATCTTATTATTGATCTCGGTCTTTATAGGCTGGAGAATAAAATCATTAATTGTTGGGCGATCGGCTGAACCTGAATTAAGGGAACTGATCGATTCAATCATTGACAAAGACGATAGCATTGAACAATTGCTCAACTCGATCACGATGCAATTAGGTCCCGATATTATGTTGGCCGCAAAATTAAAAATGAAAGTTGGATTAAGCATCGAAGAGGCAGTCAAACATATTAATGACCTGGAAGTAGAAATAAAGAAACAAGTGCCTACGGTTAAGTGGTGCTTTATGGAAC
>Ga0316190_10004207_pt1 | contig 10464 bp, 6 predicted proteins | sample Eddworburrow2_MG_FD_204929 | JGI IMG/M metagenome (GOLD analysis project Ga0316190, IMG submission 204929) | Coastal sediment microbial communities from Maine, United States - Eddy worm burrow 2 | ecosystem: Environmental > Aquatic > Marine > Coastal > Sediment | place: USA: Maine | collected... | reverse complement strand
GCATGAGCCCCGTTCAATTTGTAAGCTGTAAGACCGTGATCGAATTGCTCAGCATTGATGTGAACCATCTGAAAATTTTCCCCGTGATGATCGCTGTGGCATTCCACACACCCTTTTCCTCTAACATCGGACGAGGCATGATAACCCCTGCTTTCTTTGATCCGGATTCCAATATTCAGGTGACAGTCCAAACACTTTTCGTTTGACACTTTTTCCCCGAGTACATGGCATTTAGTGCAATTTGAGAGGCCTTTCAGATGTGCATGTGCTTTGGAAAGTGCGCCAGGAGAAAGCTGAGCTGAGAGTTGCATCATAAATAGGAGTAGAATCGCACTGATTCCTGTAAAAGCCCCATATTTCCGCAAACTCTGTTTCACAGCCCTACTATCAATTATGTTTTAGTACTGCCTCTCCAAATTTTTTGGTGATCTGGATACCAATTTTATCTAAAAACTGAGTGGGCAGTTCTCCGCCGGCAAATATGTATATCCGATCGTTTTTCAGGCTGGTCTTATCTGCCCCATTTCCATTGGAAATGGCCACCGTATCCCAATCGATAATTTCAATATTTGTATTAAATCTTACATCAACCTTACCCTGGCTCATGGCCTGTTTTATAAGCTCGCCATTCTTTGGTTTAATTCTCTGGAAGGCTTCTTTACGATAAGACAGGGTTACACGGTTTTGATCTGCAAGCAACAAGGCTGCTTCCACTGCCGAATCACCACCACCTACCACCACAATGTTTTCATTGCTTATGTGTTCAGGTTCAAGCAGCCTGTAGGCCACTTTTTCCATGGTTTCTCCGGGGATATTGAGCTTTCGAGGAGTTCCACGACGACCAATGGCCAGCAAGACATGCTTAGCAAGGTATTCCTCTCCTCCTAAAGTGACCACTTTATGGACATCATTCACAAATGATATGGACTCCACCTTGGAGTTTTCTTTTACCACAATTTCATGCTTTTTCAGTGTTGTCTCCCAGAGATTAAGCAGCTCTATTTTACTTGTCTCAAATAGTTTAACCTTCCCATGAAGAGGGAGGTCCATGGGGGAGGTCATGACCACTTTTTTTCGGGGGAAAGTAAAAACCGTACCGCCCAGCGAATCCTGCTCCAGGGTCAGAAACTTCAGTCCGTGTTTCTTGGCGGCAAGTGAAGCTGATATTCCTGCGGGTCCGGCCCCAACTACAATGAGGTCATAGTTAGCTTTGTGGGTTTTGTCCAATGATTTAACGATATGTTCCACCGCCTGTTTTCCCTGTTCAACGGCATTTTTAATCAACCCCATACCTCCCAGCTCTCCTGCAATGGAGATGCCCGGGACATTTGTTTCAAAATTCTGATTTACATGAGGCAAATCCACCCCTCTTTTTTCGGTACCAATGCAAAGAGATATGGCTTGTGTGGGACATGCATGAAAACAGGCACCATGTCCAATACATTGTGAAGTATTTATGGGAGTGGCCTTACCGTTCAATATACCCAGAATATCCTTTTCAGGGCATGCGATGATACAGGCACCGGTCATGATACAACTGTTTGAATCTACCACGGGATGCAATGATACTGGTTCGTGGAGACCGTCTTTCTTTGCAATGGCAATTTTAGCCTCAACCTTTCTTGATCCCCGCTTCAGCTTTCTTAGATATATTAATAGAACAATCAGACAAAGCAGGAAGACCGAGCCATACACAACAATTTTTTCAATTACTATTTCCATGGCTTATCGGGAGATAAAATCTCCTATCAGATTAGTAATTATACGTGCTTGCGGGGAAGTATGATTGCATGATGCAATGAGGGAATTGCTTGACACATGCAAAATTAATGTGAACTTAGAACGCCTGGTTCACAAGTATTATTGTACGTTTCAGGCTAGCCAAAGTTGCTGCCCAGAGTTATTTATAAAAATTATAAATTGCAGCTTAGAATTCGGGTCTCAAACTTAATTACAGCTCAGAAAATCCACGTATAGCCAAATACAATGGATACTACCACATGAATGACCATGATGATCAACATGACAAGGGCGAAGGGAAGATGGGCCACATGCCAGTACTTGAAAAGATTTTGCATTGCCTCCAACCTGTCAATCCTGCGGTTTAGAGATATTTCATTCTTCACAAGCTTCATGACCTGAGATTGCTGGATTCGCGAAAGCTGATTGTTTTTCAGGGTCCGCTTTATTCGCCGTACACCTGTTCGATTTTTCCTGCTTCCCAGGGTTGATTCAACGATGGTATCCAGGCTATCTTTATCAAGGGCATATTTGTTGACAAGTACGTCCCTGATATCTGTTTTCAGGCCCCGGACTTCATTCAGGCTCAACTCCCGGCCTTCTATGGTTCTTGGTATCTGGATATATATGAACCTGCCTATGACGCCACTGAGGACAACTGCAACCATGCTCCAAAAACTGATGGCAACCAATCCCCCAACTTTAAAGGAAGTATGAAAAATCACCAGTATGGGACCTATCGTGCACAGGAAAATATGGAATTCCAACCAGTGCTTTAATTTTCCTAATCGGACCAATGATTTCATCCTTTTACGCAACATGTAAATTGATACACCCGCCACCATGGATAGGGATCCGATAATTCCTATTCCATGACCCAGCAATCCATTGGGTTTTAAGAGTTCATGGTCGGCGTGATAGAATCTCTCTTCAAGGCTGGTCTGATAATAGGAGTATCCTATGTATACCAGGTACAGGCTTGCCGCGATCAATATCAAAACCATTGATGCGATATATGTTTTGTGCGCAGCGGGCTTCATGGTAGACAAAGATAAATCTATATTATTGAGAACGGTGGGTTTTGCATTTTATGTTGATGGAGGCTTTGATGGATTTCACTTCGGTTTCAGAAAAGCTATTCAATTAAACCATTTTCAGGTTTAAACATCAAAGGGATAAGCCTGAATTCAATGCGCTATAATCCCAACAAATGAAAAAGCTGTCAAAAAGATTGAAATCGAGCATTAATAGACTTCTATTGCTGGGTTTTCTGTTATCCTTGCATAACTACGCAATCAGTCAGGAAAGTGTAAAGATCAAAAGGCTGGATGCAGCCATAGAATTTGACGGTATTCCGGCTGAGGCAGCATGGCAAGCCCTTGATTTATTTCCTTTGACGATGCACCGCCCAAATTTTGGTAATCAGCCTTCAGAATTGAGCGATGTCAGAGTGGGTTATGACAATGAATTCCTCTGGATTGGGGCAAGCCTGTACATGGAAGATGCAACAAAAATCTATGCAGCAACAAAGAAAAGGGATGAGATGTTGTTCGACTTTGATGCATTTGGGGTTGTACTGGATTCCTATAATGATAACGAGAACGGATTGGCATTCTTCACAGCGCCTACTGGTCTCAGGACTGATTACACCATTTCCAATGATGCCGCAGGAGGTGGAGGAGGACCCGGGGGGCCGGGTGGAATTAATACCAGCTGGGATACATTCTGGGATGTAAAAACCACCAGGGATGATAAGGGATGGTATGTGGAAATGAGGATCCCCTTTTCAAGCCTGAAATTTAAACCGGAAAATGATGTGGCTACCATGGGGCTTATCATCAGCCGCAATATCAGCGCAAACAACGAAACGGCCACCTATCCACCCATCGATCCAAAGTATGGTTTTATGGCCACCAATAAGCCATCACAAGCCCAACAAGTTGAAATTGCAGGAGCCAGACCCACCAGGCCCGTTTATATTGCTCCTTATGTTATTGCCGGATATTCACAGGACTTTGTTCCGAATGAAGATGAGACTGAATATACGCAGGAAAACTATCCGAAGTATAATGCAGGGCTCGATGTAAAATATAACATCAACAGCAACCTGACGCTCGATTTAACAGCCAATACAGACTTTGCACAGGTCGAAGCAGACGACCAGCAGGTGAATCTCACCAGGTATTCTCTTTTCTTCCCAGAGAAGCGGAAATTCTTCCAGGAGCGATCCAGTCTTTTTGATTTCGGCCTGGGAGGGCGCGCCGATAACATTTTTTACTCCAGGAACATTGGATTGGTCGATGGACAGCAGATCAGAATATACGGAGGAGCAAGGCTTACGGGCAGGTTAGGGAAATGGGATATGGGACTGCTGAATATGCAGACAGCAGCCCATGAGGAAATCGCAGGTGAGAATTTCGGAGTGATCAGGATGAGGCGACAGGTGATCAATCCCAATTCTTATGTGGGAGGAATCTTTACCTCCCGCATCGGAATGGACGGGAAGCAGAACTTCTCCTATGGCTTGGATGGGATATTCAGGCTTTTTGGTGATGATTATTTAAATGTCAAATGGGCCCAGAGTTATGACAGCGAGATTGACAGTAAAATGACTTCTTTAGATCCTTCATTTGTAATGATTAACTGGGAGCGCCGATCGGAAGAAGGATTTGCCTATGACTTTAATTACTCCTATTCGGGTCTCAAATTTAATCCGGGGATCGGATTTGTGCAGCGGAACGGTGTACAGGGAGGTGGCGCCCGTTTACTATATGGCTGGATTCCTGGTGATCAATCCTGGCTTTTTAACTACAATTTCAATGTCAGGGGCGACCGGTATATCAGGCTTGAAGACGGGCAACTTGAATCCATGGAAATATCACCCGGATTTGAGATCAATACCAAGAAGGGGATCCATGCCGAAATAGCAACAGAAACAGCCTGGGAAGGTGTGCAATATGATTTCAATCTATCAGATAGCATTGTCATAGAAGCAGGAGAGTATACATTCACAGGTATTGAGCTCAGCTTAGGAACCTCAGAGGCCAACCGGATCTCAGTCAGAGGTGAAGTTTACGCCGGACAGTTTTACGATGGAAACAGGTTGGGATTGGAAACGGAATTCAATATTAACTTCTCATCCAGCTTCATCCTCTCCCCTGGTTACGAGTTTAATCATATTACTTTCCCGGACAGGGAAACCAACAATCTGCTCAACATCCATGCGATCAACATGAAGGCACTCGTCATGCTTAGCACCAAGTTCTCTGCCAGTGTATTTGTTCAGTATTTAAACACTGAGGATGAATTCGCCGGGAACTTCAGGTTGAGGTTCAATCCGCGGGAAGGCAACGATTTTTATCTGGTTTATAACGATAATCGTTGTTTCATTGACAGGAGGCAGATTGCAGGACATCCATCTTTCCACAACAGGACCATCATGCTTAAATACACCCATACATTTATACTGTAAATTGCATATTCAATCAGGGAATTTTTAGTTTAGCTTTCAATGAATAAAATACCCCTCTATTTGCTGATCGGGTTGATTCTGTTTTCCTGTCGGAATCCTCAGTCAGAGAAAATTGATCGCTTTAATCTGGTTAACAGGCACAATGTGGTGCTTTCTTCTATTGACAGTATGAATTCACTAACTGTGGGTAATGGGGATTTCGCATTCACTACGGACATCACCGGCTTACAATCATTCCCAGAATACTATGTAAGGGGAATCCCCCTTGGCACACTTTCCAACTGGGGATGGCATTCTTATCCCAATGTCGGCGGGTATTCGCACGAACAGGTGACACAAAAATTTGATGTTAATGGTAAGGAAGTAGGATACTATCATGATTTTCGCGACGAACAAACATCAGAAAGGGCAAAGGCTTCTGCCTGGTTAAGGGAAAATCCACACAGGATGAACCTGGGATTGATCGGTTTAAAATTGTATGGTGAAGATGGCCAGCTACTGGATTTGGAGGATATTGATAATCCCAGGCAGGAATTAAACCTTTGGAGAGGCGAAATTACATCTTACTTTGAAGTGGAGGGAGTTCGGATAGAGGTAGCTACTATTTGTCACCCTGAGAAAGATATGGTCTCGGCAAACATTACTTCAGAGCTTATCAAAAAAGGTCAGCTGACAGTCGAACTTCGACTTCCGGAAGCTGATCCTGGATGGAAGAACACCTCTCTCTGGGGAGAGAGTATAAATCACAAAAGTCGCATTGTAGATTCAAGTCGATTCGCTTCAGTTATTGAGCACGTTCAGGATTCAACGCACTATTATATTAGTTTTTCGCACAGCTCCGGGAATGTGATTGAAAGAGATCATCACAGATTTGTACTGCTACCTACCAGGGAGAGCGCTACCCTTTCATTCTCCTGCGAGTTTGAGGAAGATGTTGAGGGATTTGATCCCATTCCGGCATTTGAATCAAGCAGGAGCAAAGCATATTCATATTGGGAAAGGTTCTGGAGCTCGGGAGGAGCAGTTGATTTCTCCAATTGCCTGGATCCGAGGTCTTTCGAACTTGAAAGACGTGTTGTTTTATCAAGATACCTCACCCAGGTGCAATGCAGCGGATATCTGCCTCCCCAGGAAACCGGACTGACATTTAATAGCTGGCACGGGAAGCATCATCTGGAAATGCACTGGTGGCACGGCGTGCATTTTGCCTTATGGCAAAAGCAGCACGTTCTCCAAAAGCAAATGGAGTACTATTCATCCATCTACCCGGAGGCTGAAAATCTGGCTAAATTTCAGGATTATAAAGGAGTGCGCTGGCCAAAAATGACAGGTCCTGACGGAAAAACCAGTCCAAGCACTATTGGAAATTATCTCATCTGGCAGCAGCCCCATTATATCTATTTTGCCGAATTGCTCTATCACATATCCGGCGAGGAAATTTCAACGCTGGAAAAATATGGCAAGCTGGTATTCGAAACGGCAGAGTTTATGGCATCCTTGCCGGTATTTGATAGCGTCCATAAACGCTATATTCTGGCACCCCCGCTTATTCCGGCTCAGGAACGATTTGATGTTTACACTACTCTTAATCCTGCTTTTGAACTCACCTATTGGAATTGGGCCTTAAGGATCGCCATTGAATGGAAGAAACGTATAAATGCGCCTATTCCCGAAGGATGGAAGAAAGTACTTGATCTCCTGTCGACACTGAGTGTACAAGATTCACTTTACCTGTTTACCGAAGACGGAACAGACTCCTATTCTAACCCGAGGTATTTATCGGACCATCCAATGGTTCTTGGCTGCATGGGTATGCTTCCCCCCTCGGATTTTGTAGATCCGGCGATTATGCAAAACACGTTCAACAGGGTTGTTTCCAGCTGGAATTGGCCCGAAACCTGGGGATGGGATTACCCCATGGTGGCTATGGCGGCTGGAGCCCTTGGCAGGTATGATGATGCAATAGATTACCTGCTTCTGGATGTTCAGAAAAACACCTACCTTCCTAATGGGCACAATTACCAGAATGAAATATTAAGCCTTTACCTGCCAGGGAATGGAGGCTTGTTGACTGCGATAGCCAGGATGTGCACCAAAGACCAGTTTCCGAAAAATGGAGAATGGGATGTTCGTTGGGAAAACCTAAATGAATTTTAATTCACCCCCGCTTAAAATCCCAGGGCCTTTCAAGTTCAGGACAATACTCTTTTCAGTAATTTGTCCGCCCAAAGCACTGGCAGACAATCGAGAACCGCACGTGAGGTATCAACTTTAATTTTATAGGCTGTTCTGGGACGGGATGATTCCAGGGCTTTTTTAATGAGCCTGGCCACATACACCGGATCATGTGCCCTCTTATACACCCCGGGTAAGTAAGAAATTCCTTTGGAGAGATTATTCTTGAAATACACCGAATTCTTTTGGGCCTCTACAAACAACTGTTCTGCTTTTTTGGTCATGTCTGTTTTTAATGGCCCGGGTTGAATTTTTATCACCTTCACACCTAAGAAAGCAAGCTCGCGCCTTAGGGCATCGGAATAAGCTTCGAGAGCATATTTTGAAATGGTATAGATGCCATTAAATGGTGCTGCCCTTTGCCTGGCTACCTCGGAACTTAATATGAGGATTCTCCCTTTTTGTGGCAGCAGCATGGGAAGAAAGAGTTGATTTACACGATATACCCCCAGCAGGTTGATATCCAGCGCTTCCTCCAAGTCTGAAACGGGAAGTTCTGCCAGCGAGCCAATTTTAAGTATCCCGGCCACATGTATTACGGCATCCAGACAGTCAGTCTGAGCAGAGATGAGCTGGTATGCCTCCTCTAGGGTATCAGTTTTGGTGACATCCATAAATACCGGGGTAATGTTATTCTTCTGCTTGAAATGGTCAAGGATATCTTGCTGATTATCTGCAGCAAATACATGCCAGCCATTCTCGCTGAGAAGCTTGGTGGTGGCAGACCCTAATCCTCCTAGAGCGCCAATAAGTAAGGCTTGTTTCATTACTTCTATTATTCATAAGGGCTAGTGAGTCGGTTTAAAGTGGAAGGTTCATTTTTTGTGCGATGGCAGCATACCTGGGATCTGATTTTAAGTTATTAAGCTCAGCAGGTAAAAATGCATAGGGCATGTTGGGATCGTGGTTTGTATAAGCTCTTTCCAGCCAAGAGATGGCTTCTTCATATTTACCGACCCTGTTGTAATATAGAGCAATGTTCAGAGATTGAACCATGGTTTGTTCCTGAAGCTCTTCGATCAATTTGATAATGGCTGACTCATACCCATTTCCTTCATATTCCTTGATCACGCTGTCGAAATTCTCTAGCTCTCTTTCATGTTTTATTTTCAGCATTTCCATCGATGCAGCAAAATCTCCCTTCTGAAAATTTACGCTCTCTAATATGATATAAATCAGCCCATTGTCAGGATTGATATCCAGTGTTTTTTTTGCCAATTCAACAGCTTGATCCACTTCTCCATAGTGCCAGAGAACAACCGCATATAGTGAGAGAACCAAATGATTTTTCGGATCCATATCAAGGGCTAAGTCCAGCTCATGGATTGCTTCGTCAAATCTTTTTTCTATCAGCAGAAGATGACCGAAATAGGCATGCGCGAGAACATGGCTGGGATCCAGCGCAATGGCTTTTCTAAAGGCGGCTTCGGATTTGCTCCAGTCCCACTCCCCCTGGAAACTCATTAAAGCTTCATTATAATGGGCTTCAGGATGATTGGGATCTAGCAGCAGAGCCTTAAGGTTGTTGTTGTAAATCTGTGGGATGGCTTCTGTAACGGAAGCCTGCCGCATTTGCAGTCCAGCTATCCAGGCAAATGCCATCCCGGCATATGCGGGTGCATACGTAGAATCCAAATCAATGGATCTTTGATAATTTTCCAGGGCAAGTTGAAATCCTTCAGCTGATAATCTCTTTGACTGATAATTTCCTTCCAGATAAGCTTTATATGCTTCTGGATTTACAAGCTCAGAATTCCCTAGTACATTCTGTTCATCAGGAGAAAGTGCCAGGTGAATTTGTTTCGCAATGTTGCTGATAATCTGACCATATAATCCCATAATATTATCTAACCGGGAGTCAAAAGTCTGTGTCCAAAGAACTAGTTCAGGCACCGCATTGATTAACTTCACCTGTATCCTTATTCCATTATCAACGCTTAAAACGGAAGTTTCAATGATCGCATCCACCTTTAATTCAGAGGCAATGGACTTGACGGACTTCTGTGAATTTGCATAGGCCAGAGTTGAGGTTGTTGAAATTACCCTGATGCCTCCAATCTGGCCAAACTCACTAATGAGCGCATCATGTAATCCTGAAACCAAAGGGACATTGTCTTCAGTTCCCGTAATGTTGGAAAATGGGAGAATAGCAAGAGATCTGACAGATCCCGCAAGTTTTTTCTGTTCGTTTTGAAAATTGATTAACCTGATCTGACTGGGGTTGATGCGGTTTGGATTTATAATACTAAAGCTGATTACAGCCAGGGTGATCACAATATTCACTGAATGAAGAATAATAGCCTTTTTAGTGAATTTTCTGTCGAACCACAGATAAATGAACATGGCGGGCAATCCGAAAATTATCAGAAGTATAAGGATGTCAAGCACTCCCGAATTCCAGTAATACTTATCAATAAGAAAGTTCAAAGCCTCAATAAACACCCAGGCACTTCCCAGATATACAACCAGGCTTCTTCCTATATTCTTCTGCCTATTCTCCATAATTTGATTTATAACTACATCAATATTAACAAAACATCCCATTGAATGGACTTGTTCAAATAAAAGATAATCAATGGAGTGCGATTGCAATCTGGGATGCCGGGCAATTTGCGGCTATGCATCTTGCATTTTTGGGATTCTCCTTGGACAAATACAATCCTTTTTTCATGGTGTAAGGAATTACTATTAAATTTAGCATCCCCTATACTGAAACAATGAAGGTATCCGGATTTTCCTTTATTAAAAATGCCTTGATCTATGATTTTCCCATTGTGGAAGCCATCAGATCCATTCTTCCTATTTGCGATGAGTTCGTGGTGGCGGTTGGAGAATCGGACGATGCTACTCTGGATTTGATAGCTCAAATAGATCCTGCTAAAATCAAAATTGTAGAAACCCAATGGAATGAAAGCCTAAGAGAAGGGGGAAGAGTTTTGGCCCTTGAAACAGACAAAGCTTTTGCTCAGCTATCGGAAGACTCCGATTGGGCATTTTACATACAGGGAGATGAGGTG
>Ga0316190_10004205_pt1 | contig 10466 bp, 10 predicted proteins | sample Eddworburrow2_MG_FD_204929 | JGI IMG/M metagenome (GOLD analysis project Ga0316190, IMG submission 204929) | Coastal sediment microbial communities from Maine, United States - Eddy worm burrow 2 | ecosystem: Environmental > Aquatic > Marine > Coastal > Sediment | place: USA: Maine | collected... | reverse complement strand
AGGTTCGCTCGGCATGACAATCCTTGCAATGCCCTCTCGCTCTCCATGAATGAGCACCGGCCGGGGTTGACCCCGGCCGGTGCATTTGTGTGAGATCTGCGGTCAGAGAGCCAGCATGTTGCGCAGCGAGCCGGGACTGGCGGGGTGACGTAGTTTGGCCAAAGCTTTCGCTTCGATCTGGCGAATGCGTTCACGGGTCAACTCGAAGTGCCGGCCCACCTCATCGAGAGTACGAGGCACGCCACTATCCAGGCCGTAACGCATGACCAGCACGGTCCTTTCCCGATCGGTCAAACTGGCCAAAACCGATTCGAGATCTTCTTTGCGCATACCGAGGGCGACCGTCTCGAAGGGAGCGGTTGCGTCGGTATCTTCGATGAAGTCCCCGAGCACTGCGTCTTCGTCGCCGACGGGCTCAAAGATGGATACCGGCTCCGGGGCTACTTTGATGGCCTCCATGACCTTCTCGACCGTGATGGCTGAGAACTCGGCGATTTCGGCGGGTGTCGGAGCACGGCCAAGCCTTTTGACCAAGTAGTTCTCGGCTTGCCGCACCTGGCTGATGGTGTCCATCATGTGGACGGGCACCCTGATCGTTCGGCCCTTGTCGGCAATGGCGCGAGTGATGGCTTGACGGATCCACCACGTGGCATAGGTGGAGAATTTGAACCCTTTGCGGTACTCGAACTTTTCGACCGCCCTGATCAATCCGAGATTGCCTTCCTGGATCAGGTCCAGCAGCGACAACCCGGAGTTGGAATATCGCTTGGCGATGGACACCACGAGACGAAGGTTGGTCTGGATGAATTGGTGACGTGCTTCATGCCCGCGGCGCACTATGGCGAGGAGTTTGCGCCGCTGCGCGTCGGTGTGGTCTGCTTTTTCGAGGGCCTCTTTAGCGTCTTCGCCCTTTTCGATCGCTTTGGCGAGTTCGACTTCATCAGCAGCCGAAAGCAGACGGTAAGCGCCGATCTCGTCGAGATATTGACGGATCGCGTCTTCTCGTGCTTCAGATTCCGCTGTCTTGCGGCGTGTCGCCACTCGAGCTCCTCCAAACCGGTTTCAGGATGGTACCTACGACAAGGCTCGTACCTTGGCATTAAGGTCGACGAATCGGTCCTATTCCTTGAGCGATCCGCGAAACCTCTCGATGATCTCCGGATGGATTCGCTTGAGATCGGCTGCGGGGAAGGCCGACAGCAAGCGCCAGGCGAGATCGAGGGACTCCGCGATAGTGCGATCCGATCGGCCCTGACCCACATAGGTCTTCTCGAATTCGTCGGCGAAGGTGAGGAACCGGCGGTCTTCGTCGCTCAGGCTGGTCTCCCCGATGATGGCGACCAATCTCCGCAACTCTCGACCTTGCGCGTAGAAGGCGTAGACCTGATCGGCGACCTGGCGATGGTCTTCCCGGGTCTTGCCCTTGCCGATCCCTGCGTTCATCAATCTGCTCAAGCTCGGAAGAACGTCGATCGGCGGATCTATGCCGCGCCGGTGAAGCTCACGAGAGAGCACGATCTGGCCTTCGGTGATATATCCGGTCAGATCGGGGATGGGATGGGTGATGTCATCGTCGGGCATCGACAGGATGATGAGTTGAGTCACCGAACCGGGTCGACCGCGGAGGCGACCGGCCCGCTCGTAGAGGGTGGCCAGATCGGTGTACATGTATCCGGGGAAGCCGCGCCGTCCGGGGACTTCTTCGCGAGCCGTTGCGACTTCCCGGAGTGCCTCGCAGTAGTTGGTCATGTCGGTGAGGATCACCAGAACGTGGAGGCCTTTCTGAAACCCCAGATACTCGGCCGTCGTGAGAGCCAGGCGCGGCGTGATGAGGCGTTCGATCGTTGGGTCGTCCGCCAGGTTCATGAACAAGACGGTCCGGCCCAAGCGCCCGCTTTCCTCCAGGAAAGTGCGGAAGAAGCTCGCCTCACGACGGGTGATTCCCATCGCTGCAAACACCACAACAAAGTCATCTCCGGTTGACCCGACCACCTCGGCCTCGGCGGCAATCTGGGCTGCGAGGGGCCCGGCGGGGAGACCGAATCCGGAGAAGATGGGCAGCTTCTGGCCCCGGACCAGGGTGTTGAGGGCGTCAATGGCTGAAACTCCGGTCTGGATAAACTCGTTTGGATAGGCACGGACTGCCGGGTTGATGGGCAGTCCATTGATGTCCCAAAACGCCTCGGGCAGGACCGGTGGTCCGCCATCGATCGGGTTGCCCGACCCGTCCAGCATCCTGCCCAGCATGTCCATGCCGACTCCCAGGCGGGCGGCATCACCACCCAGGCGGACGCAGGTGCCCTCCAGCCCGATCCCGCGAGTTCCGGCGAAGACCTCGACGACTACGCGGTCGTGGTCTATTTCGAGAATCTGGCCGCGGCGCAGCTCCCCGTCGGGAGCAATGACTTCCACAACCTCGTTGTAGTGCGCGCCTGCCACACGATCGAAGAAGACCAGGGGACCCGATGCGAAGTTGACCGTCTGGTATTCGGGAATGCAGAGCTTCGGTCTTTCGGTCATAGCCCGGCCAACTCTCGATCGATTCGCCTCATGAGGGCGTCGGCTCGTTCAACCGTCTCCGCCGGAAGCCAGTTGCGCATCCGCGCCACTTCTTCCATGGCACCAATGGAAACGACCTGTTCGATATCTACGTCCCGGTCGACGGCCGCTCGCATACAACCGGCTGCATGGCGGATCACCTTCAGCATCCAGTACTGCTTCTCCAACGGGCAGAAGGCGTCGATTTCGTCGTAGGCAGATTGTTGGAGGAAATCCTCGCGGAGCATCCGCCCGACCTGGAAGACCACCCGTTCGCCTGCGGCAAGTACGTCGGCGCCCAGCAACCGCACGATATTTTGGAGTTCCTCTTCCTCGCCGAGTATCTGGTGCGCCCAGCTGCGTTGCTCCGCCCAGTCGCCGGCAATATGGCTGTTGAACCAGGTTCCCAGGTCGTACAGGGTATAACTGCGGGTCCAGTGAATGGCCGGGAAATGGCGGCGCCGGGCCAAGTTGGTATCCAGGGCCCAGAACGTGCCGGCGAGGCGCAAGCTGTACTGGGTGACCGGCTCGGAGAAGTCCCCTCCCGGCGGCGAGACCGCTCCGATCACGCTCACGGAGCCCTCCCGGGCGCCGCTCCCGAGACACTCGACCGTTCCGGCTCGCTCGTAGAATTCCGCCAACCGGGAAGGCAGGTACGCCGGGTATCCCTCTTCTCCGGGCATTTCTTCGAGGCGACTGGATACCTCTCGCAGTGCCTCGCCCCAGCGGCTGGTGCTGTCGGCCATCAGCGCCACGTGATAACCCTGATCCCGGTAGTACTCGGCGATCGTGATCCCCGTATAGATCGAGGCTTCCCGGGCGGCGACCGGCATGTTGGACGTATTGGCTATGAGGATGGTCCGGTCCATCAAGGAGGTCCCGGTGCGAGGATCGATCAACATCGGGAAGTCCTGCAGGACTTCAGCTAGTTCGTTGCCACGTTCCCCACATCCGATGTAGACGATGACATCCGCCTCGGCCCATTTGGCCAGAGCTTGCTCTTGCACGGTCTTTCCCGTACCGAACCCACCCGGGATCGTTGCACTTCCTCCCCGGGCGATGGGGAAAAGGGTGTCGATGACGCGCTGGCCGGTGACGAGTGGAGCCGCCGGGTCGAGCCATCTGGCGACGGGTCGCGGTTTGCGAACCGGCCATGTTGAAACCAGGGGGTGAGGAGAACCATCGATGAAAACGGCGGGGTCTTCCAGGCGAATCCCGCCGGTTGCTGCTGCGGTGACCGTACCTCCCCGCCCGGGCGCCACCAGGACGCGATGTTCGATGGCGCGGGTCTCCTGAAGCGTGCCCAACACGTCACCCGGGACCACTCGATCTCCTTCCGTCACGCGCGGCCGGAACTCCCACAGGCGCTCCCGGTCGAGTGCTGCGACGGCCACTCCTCGGCGAAGAAACGCTTCTCCGTGGGGGTCTTCGCCGATGGCGGCCAACGTGGCGAGGGGCCGCTGAACGCCGTCGAAAGTATTGGTCAGCAGTCCCGGCCCGAGTTCGATCTCGAGCGGGCTGCCGGTATCGACCACCTCAGAGCCGATCTCCAATCCGGACGTGTCTTCGTACACTTGGATGATCGCTTCGTGTTCTTCCAGTCGGATGACTTCGCCGATGAGCTGGCGACGGCCGACGCGCACCACGTTGTACAGGAGGGTTTCCTGCAGACCGCTCGCCGTCACCACCGGGCCGGCTACCCGCACCACATGGCCCGGCGAGGTGGCGGTCATCTGTCATCTCCTTCGAACACGATGTGGTACCCGACTGCGTGCTGGAGGAGGGAGGCGATCCGGGCTCGGCGGGATGAAGGTCCCTCATCCTCGAGTCCATCCGGCAGGGGAACGACCACTGGACTGACCGACGATTCGAGCCAGGTTCGAAAACCGGGGTCGATACCCTCGAAGAATGGCCGATGGACGGAGATCACGCCTCGTTCGCCTTCGGCCAACAGAACCCGTACGGCCTCTTCTGCCTCTTGAGGACTGGTTGCCACCCTCGTATCGACTCCGGCGAGACGGAATCCTGCCTCCAGCACGGGAGTCGTCACGATGACCAGTCGGGCGTCGTGCTCGCTCATACCGTTACCACCAACTGGTCTTGGATGACCGTGGGATCCCATCGTGCCGCGATCCCTCGGCCGATTAGGCGCAGATTTCGGATTTCGGTTTCTTTGGCGCAGATGTAGGCAATCGGAACGGCAAAACTCAACGGGTCGCCGCGGCCGAAAAGACCGACGGCACTCGACGTGGAGGCCAGGTCGAGTGCCTCGCTCAGCTGGACCAGGTTGCCGTGCCGCGTCCAGTCATCCATCGCCTCCAGCCAGTATGGGGAGAGCCCCCCCGAGGTGAGGTCGGCTACCACCCGCTGCGGATCATCCTCGTGCGAAGCCCGGTCGAGCAGGATGGGCGGCAGGCGGCCGGCCGGAAGGAAGTGTTGCTGCATCTCCGACGGATCCCAGTCCCGCTCGCCGGAGAGGCGGGCCGCCCGGAGCCGCAAAGCGGTGAGCAGATTGATCAGATCGAACCCTCTGCGCATGAAAGATTCCAGCTCCGCGTCCCAGGCGGAACTTTTGGCCGATTTCATTTCGAGCAGGACCTCGTCGACGTGCGATGCGAAGGCGTGGTCGACCGCCCGTTCCAGCACGAGCGGGTTGGCCGTCTTCTCGTAGATCGGTCGTACTTCAAGGAGCGCCCGGGCGGCCCCCGGCGACGGAATGCCCCTGATGCGGATGAGGTCGAGGGTGGCGCGTACGCCCGATTGCCCGGCCAGCTCATTGAGGTCGGTCTCATCCAATGAACCGGCCGCGACGAGGAGGGGACGTATCTCTTCGGCCGGAGCCAGACGAGCCTGCCCGCGGAGAATGGTGCGGAGATTATGAAGGTCCCAACGCTGGAGCAGCAGGTCGATTCCTTGTTGTTCCGGGTCGGCATAAAAGCCGCGCAATTCGCGAAGGTCGCGGGTGAGGTTCAGCCGGAGCGCGTCATCCAGAATGCGCAACTCCCGAGATCGGGGGAGGGTCACTGCCAGATCGGGTCCGTATGGCGTGGCGGCAAGCGCGCCGATAAAGGCTTCGAGGGTGGCGGCGCGAGTGAGCTCCTGATAGCCGCTGTTCCCCAATAGTCTCGACTTTCTGGCTCGTAGCCGGGTATTGCCGTATTCGAAGCCGCTCACTCCCGACCTCCGGTGAGAGGTGGAACCAGACGGGCGACGGCGAGCCGGAGGTGCGGCTCGGCACGTTCCAGGCGAGCCTCGAGGGTGTTCAGTACTCGCCGACCGTCCTCGGTCCACAGCTCGACACCGCCCCAGGTCGATAGAGATGCTTCGATCGTCAGGAGCGATTCGCGATCGACGGCCCGTTCGGCCAGCTTCCCGTCTTCGGGATCCACCCGCAGGATCCGCCCGGCGGGCAGGGCTTGTCGTGACTCTTCCACCAAGTCGGCGAAGATTTCCGGGTAGCGAGCGGCGGATCGGACCGAGGCGAGTTGGTCCTTGACCTGGATGAGGATGGATTGATAGACGGCTTCGCGGGACTTGCGAAGCTGCCGGCTCACCTCGAGGCGCGCTCTGTTCCGGATCACGCGGGCTGCGTCGGCGGTCTCCTCATCCCTGGTGGTAGAAAGCTCCGTCCGGTGCTGCTCGGCCGCTTCGGCGCCCCGGGACAGCAGGGCCTCAATCTCGCGTTCGGCTTTGCTGCGCAGCCGCTCGGCCTCAACGGTCGCTTCGGCGTGAATCGTTTCGAGTATGTCGTTCAGTGCCATCAGCTGGGCAGCAGCATGATCACCATTGCAGCCACCGCGAACCCAAGGATGACCAGCGTCTCAGGTAGAGCGATGAGCAGGATGACTCGGCCCAGGAGCTCGGGCTTTTCAACGATTGCCCCGATTCCTGCCGATCCAATCCGCGCCTGGGCGATACCGGTGGCAATGGCGCCCAGACCGACGGCCAGCCCGGCTCCGATGGCGATGAGGCCAAGTTCCATTTGTGGTTCCTTTCTCAAGCGGATGGTGTTCGAGATGAGGTGGCGGTTGGTGTTCCGAAGGGCCGGAACGCCCGGCCGCCGCTTTCGTAGAACGTGCCGAAGAACTCGACATAATGCAGACGGAGGGCCTGGATCGTGGGGCTGAACGTGCCGAGAGCGAGGTTCAGGGCATGAATGAGCGATGCGACGATCACCCCAACCCAGATCGGGCCTGCCGCGCCGAGCTCGTTGGCCACCCTGGCCAGATAGACGGATGCAAGCCCAATGGCGGCAAGACGGAGATACGAGAGGACGTTGCCGACCGTTGAGATCATCTCCAGGGGGCCGAGCAGGAGGCCCAAGAGCCCCTGGACGTACATCAGGCCCACCAGCCCTAGAACGATCGTGGCTACCGCCGGAGTCAAAACCCCGGCCGGAAGCTGGCCGGAGGCCGTACCGGCCAGCAGGAAGAGCCCGACGAGTGTTGCCAGTTTGCCGGTTCGCTCGATGAACTCGCTCCGTTTCCTCGATCGGGCCGCGGCCCATATTCCCAGCAGCAATCCGAGCGTCATGTGGATGGCCCCGACCGCCAGGGCAAAGAGGAGCAGGGGCTGGACGGCCTCCTCCCGATTGATCCAGATCGGCATCAGGCCAAACACCTGATGGCCGAGACTGCCCAGGAATTCCCCGTAAATCACTCCCCATATCACGGACCAGATCGAGCTGTACGCGAGCACCCGGCTGAGGTCGTGCATGGCCGGTGACCGTGCTCCGAATCGCCGGCCTGCCCACAGCGAGAGCGCCAGAACGATGAGGCCGTAGGCAATGTCGCCGAGCATCATCCCGAAGAACAGAGGCAAGAACACGAACATCAGTCGGGTTGGGTCGAGTGTGCCGGGAGCTGGAAGGGACAGCAGCCGTACGAAGAATTCGAACGGTCGGGCGGCTGACGGATTGCGCAACAGGACCGGAGGCTCTTCGTTCTCCTCAACGGCGATCTGGTCCATCACCACCTGCGGGCCGACGTCGGCTTCCAAAGCCGATCGGAGGGCCGGGAGATCGGGCGCCGGTACCCAGCCTACGGCCACAAACACATGGCGGGTTGTTCCGATGCTCCGGACGGCCTCCAATTGATCGAGGCGGGCATCGACGAAGGATCGCGTTGCCCACCAGCCCCGACGCGGCTCAACCAGGTCGTTGATGGCTCGCTGGACTAGATCCAGTTCCGCCGGGACCGCTCCGATCCGTCTTTCCATCGACGCAAGGGCTTGTCGGAACGGTATTCCTTCAAAGCGTTCCGGGAGCCTGACGCGAGTGACCTGAACGCGGCCCAGCAGGGCATATACCTTGTCGGCGGTCTCGCGCGGGAAGACCAGGATGGCCCCGATAGTGTCGGGGTCGACCTGAGCTGTGATGATCTCGAATAGGTTCCCGGCGGCGGACACCATTTCGGCATTCAGGTCCCCGAGTACACCGGCGTGGCGGCTCTCGATCAGCAACGCGGCCGTCTCATATCCGCTCAGGTGGGTGAGCTCGGGAACCAGCGGCAGCAGGCGGCGAAGCGACGCCACGTAACGGGGGAGCGCCTGTTGCTCGGCTCGGAGGTCGTCGAGCCGCTGGGTCAGCTGCTCGAGGGTGGGGCCCAGTTCCTCCAATTCCGCTCGAAGGTCCCGCAGGTCAGTCCGATCGACGTGAGACGGGAGACCGGCTTCCGGCATAGGAACCATCCTGAGGATGGCATCGAGCCGAGCGCGCAGATACCGGAGTTCCTCGAGTTCCCGCAGTTGCTTTTCATCTATGGCGAGTGGCGGAAGCCGCACACCAGGAGTCGACGTGACGTCGAGCAACTGCATGGTTCCGAGCCGGTGCAGCAGTTGCAGGGTGTCGTCGAGACGGTCGCGGTGACCGATGATCTCCACCTTGGCCATGGGTACCAGCATCGATCATGCCTCCCGGTGGTTGCCGGCCGGCAGCACCAGTTCGACGAGTGCGGCGACGGCTTCCGGCAGGTAGGGCGCTGCCTCGTCGGCAAGGGCTGCCGTGTGGGCTTCGCCGTTGCTCGAAATTCGCTCGGCGTCGGCCCGCGCCTTCTCCAGCTCCTCCTTGTGGTGCCGGTTGGCGATGCGCCTGCCGAGCTCCTCAGCATCAACGAGCAAGGAAGCAGAGCGAGTCTTGGCGGTAAGGACTTCCTGCTCGGCTAGGCGGCGGGCGTTCTCAACGAGCTCGGCTGCCACCCGTTCCGCTTCGCGAATCGTTATCAGGGGTGATTCATTCATGAGTGAACCATTCGCGGGGCCCTGGCCTTGTGCTGCTTGACGCGTTTGAGGCGAAAATGGTCCTGGCGTTCCCGCTCCTCGAGCACTGATTGGATCTGTTTCCGCTCGGCGATGAGTAGCGGGATCACCGCGAATTCCAGGGCGTTGACCCGTCTGGTCGTCTTGCCGATCTCGTCGGCGATTCGCCGCAGCCGGATCTCGGTGGAGGCCACCTCCAGGATGAGGTCCAGCTGTGCTTCGTAAGCTTCGGCGACGGCGTCGATTCGGGGTCCGGTACCCGTCAGGCCATACCCGCGGCCTGTGCGGGGTCGGCCGACAGGCTCATGGTCGATGCGTGCGACCCGCACGCCCATGATGGAAGTGGCGCTAGCCCGGAGGGGTATCTCGCTCCTCGTCGCGACGGCCGCGGATAGAACGGCCTCCGGTCCGTCGCTCGCTTCCGCGATCGCCAGGAGTCGCCGTCCTTCGGTTGCAGACCGTTCGAGAGCATCGGTTCCGCCCATGACGACGTTGGCGACTCGGCGGAATTCATCCAGTAGCTGATCTCGCTTTTCGGTGAGGAGGTCTTTTCCTTGAACAGCAAGTTCAATCTGGGCCCGACGATTGAGGAGTTCCGTTCGGGTGGCGCTCACCTGATCCACAAAACGCCTTTCCTCCTTGAGTGTGGTCTCTTTCGACCGCGATATCTGGCTTCCTTCGGCTCTTTGTGACGGGCCGTTCGGCCCTCGATGACGATCCGAGCGCAGGCGGGCCTCGAGTCCCTCCAACCGGCCGCCTGATCAACCGGTGATCCTGGTACGCTGTTGGACCGCCCGGGCGTTTAGCTCAGTTGGGAGAGCGCTGCCCTTACAAGGCAGAGGTCGGCGGTTCGAGCCCGTCAACGCCCACTCGGAAACCCCCAGGTAGATGGGGGTTTCCTACGTTGCCGGTCGCAGTGCGATCACCTCCGCTTCCTCTGGTGGGCGCATCGTGGGCGCACCAGAGGCGGCGACTTGTCTGTCGATGGCCTCGGCGGCGAGGTCGGTGATCCCCGAATCCATGTGCCCGTACACCTCGAAGGTGGTTGAGTATTTCTTGTGTCGCATCATCGCCTGGGCGACCTGGGTGGTGGCTCCACGCTGAACCAGCGCCCCGGTGGTGTGGCGGAGGACGTGGGTCTTGCCGTTTATCTCAGGCCGTCCAATGGCTGCTGCCGCTGGTGCGAGCACACGTCGCCGCCAGTTCGAGTAGTGGAGTGGTCTCCCCGTCGGGGAGGTGAACAGCAGATCGTTGGGTCCTATCCCGAACCTCTTGGTGTGCTGGTCCAGTGCCTCCACTGCCGCTCTGGCGACCCGGAGCGTGGCGACCGAGCCGTCGGTCTTGGTCGGCGTGAACGTGCCAGTCCGATCAAGTTGCTGCCGGACAGTGATCGTCCGGGTCGTCAGGTCAACGTCGCTCCGGCGCAGAGCCGCCACCTCACTGAACCGCAGACCGGCCAGTCCACCCACCAGCACCATCGCCCGGTACTGCGGCGACACCTGACCGGCGAGCCGATACAACTCTTCGATAGTGAGATCCGGTTGGGGTGGGGTCTCCAGCCTCGGCAACTTCACTTTCCGGCACGGGTTGCGGCTCAGCAGCCCATCATCGATGGCAAGCTCGCATGCAGCGTTGAACAGACCAAACGCCTTTCTGATCGTGCTGCTGGCATA
>Ga0316190_10004204_pt1 | contig 10467 bp, 10 predicted proteins | sample Eddworburrow2_MG_FD_204929 | JGI IMG/M metagenome (GOLD analysis project Ga0316190, IMG submission 204929) | Coastal sediment microbial communities from Maine, United States - Eddy worm burrow 2 | ecosystem: Environmental > Aquatic > Marine > Coastal > Sediment | place: USA: Maine | collected... | reverse complement strand
TGAAACGATGCTCGCCGATGAATCTGAAAACCACAAAGTATCGTCAGTTTTAGATGATGACTTCTCAAACAGCTCTCTGATGACTGATGAAGAGGATCAAACAGATGATCAGTTCCATGGCCAATCGAGCCCTTTGTTGACGACAGCAATCACAGAACCGGGCCAATCGCCGAACAACAGAGAGATGTCGGCATGGTTAACTGTTTGCATTCAGCAAGCTGCAAAACTATTTCAATCGGCGAGCGCCAATGAAGTTACCGATCTACATCCTCTCATTCATCAACTCAATACACTTCTGGAGCACCTGAATCACGATGAAAAGCTGATCAATGTTCTGGAGCTGGAGATCTCTACGCGACAAAAGCAGGTGAGTAACCTTGATGCCGATTTGGGCCCCCTGATACAAAAATCGATTATGATGATGCTCTACGCTATCAAGGTGGGACAACGCCTTAAATTCAATCGGGATGAGCTTCGTTCACATATTCTGGCAGCGATGGCCCACCATATCGGCATGGCACAAATACCCGGCAGCATCCGCAATAAAAAAGAGCAGTTAACAAAAGATGAGCTCTATGAGATCCGTACAGCACCAAAGAAATCTCATGATTACCTTAGTTCTTGCGGCGTCACTGATGCAGCCATTCTTCTAGCGGCAAGTCAGGCCCCAGAGCGTTTTGATGGCAGCGGACCACAAGGCCTTAACGGCTCGGATATCGCCTATAGCGCTCGTATGGTCGGCCTGATCTCCATGTTTGAAGCGCTGATTCACTATCGCCCCTACCGCAACAGGCTACTGCCGCGTGATGCCATTCGCGAACTGGTCAACCACCACAAGCAGGCATTCGATCCAAGGCTCCTGAAGGCCCTGATTGAGTCGATATCGCTCTATCCTGTTGGCACCTATGTGCAGCTCAATTCAGGTGACATTGGGCGGGTGATTCAAGTCAACCCACGCCTGCCACTCAGGCCTCTGGTGCGCATGATACTGGATAGCCATGGCGATGCCATTAATCCACGTGATATTGACCTCCATAAGCAACCCAATCTCATGGTACAACGCTGCATGTATGAAGAGGGTCTACAGGAACTTAAAGACTCCGCAGAACAAGGTAACCGCTGACCCATGGCTACTGGTTTTTCCCCTGTAAACGAAGAGCTGGAACAGCAGGAGAAGGTTTATGCTGATCTGGTAAACATCTACCCTGATAACGAATCCTACCTTCGCAAATATGCAGATATCCTTCTTGAATTGGGGCAAGCATCAACAGCGACAATTGCCCTGAAGAAGCTTTATGATCTGTTGGAAAAAAAGGATCCGAAAAAAGCCTCTGAACTAGCCAGAGAGTATCCGCAAATTGGCCGTGTCTCCAAATCAGACAACGAACGGATGGGCGATGTCGAACTTGGCCAGATGTTCAGAGAATCTCTGGGCGGGATCTGGATTAGACTCCATCAACGCCGCATTAAGGAAGGACATCGTCTCTACAGCATCGGTGATACGGGCGACTCTATGGCACTGGTGCTTGATGGCGAGATGGCTGTCTGCATTCCCGGAGAAAACTCGACCATTCTTCTTAATCTTATTGGTAAAAATGATATTGTGGGCGAGGCTTGTTATCTCAACCCCGGAAAACGAAGTGCCAACATTGTTGCCAACACTGACTGCACGGTCGTTGAAATTCCTCGCAAGAAACTTCTCAACTGCTTTCTTGAGAATCCCGGTGCAGAAAAACTTCTTCAGGACAAAGCCGATCTAAGACAGATGACCAGCATGCTCTCTACCAACCCACTTCTACAAAACATCCCGTTGGATATGAGGAAATATATGGCTGGCACCGCTGAAACAGGACGTTATCGAGCCAATGATGTCATTCGACAAGCGGGTCAGGAGATCGATGCGGTTGATATGCTGGTATTGGGCAAGGCCAGTTACATGATGCGAAACAGAGAGAATAAATACCTTCAACTTGGCATTTTCAAACAAGGAGACCTGATTGGCGACACCTCAGCGATTCGCAAAGCCACATGCCCGGCAGATATTGTCGCCAATACGGAAGTCCTTATGGCTCATATCCCACTCTCAAGTTTTACCAACGTAGTTGAAGCCTACCCACCCTTTAAAGAGAAGTTGATGAAACATGCCGAACGACAACGCACAAAAATGATGCAGATGGTCTCCAGTCTCGGGGCATCCGGCGAGTTTAAAACCCGCTAAAAATCACGTTCATGACTGCAGTCGCCTGACCAGGTCCTTGGTTGAAACGACACGATCAACAAAAAGCACGCCGTTAAGATGATCAATCTCATGCTGAATCACGCGCGCCTCAAAGCCCGTAGACTCAAGTTCATGCGTCTGGCCATGCAGATCGTTATAACGCACCGCCACATGCTTTGCGCGCGGCACAACACCCACCCAGTCCGGTACAGATAGGCACCCTTCCCGACCAAGCGCCTCTCCATCTTTTGAGAAAACTTCAGGATTCACCATGTAGAGAAGCCCATGATTCTTACACGGCCGCATCGATTTTCTGCAATCAACAACGATGACTCGCACAAGTTCACCAATCTGGGGGGCTGCAATGCCAACACCTCCGGGACCGGCCAACATTGCCTCCTTCAAATCCTGACAGAGTGTCGCCAGAGCCGGATCGAATGAAGTGACCACCGCAGCTGTCTTGCGCAACCTTGGGTCTGGCTGAGTAATAATCTCACGCATGGAGAGGCCTTTGCCCTTTAGATGACATCCTCATCAAGCTCATGCAGTTCAATATCGACACCCAACTTCTCCGCCGTTTCGGCCAGTGGCCCACGCAATGATTCCCCTTTGCCCGCTGTCACAACCTCGAGAGCCATCATATAGAGATCGCCCTGCTCGTTCTCTCTGGCACGCGTTGAAACATCCACAATTGAGACGCCATGCTTTGCCAGTACATCGGTCACCGCATGAACAATGCCGACCCTGTCCCCACCGCTTACGGTAATGACACAATCAGGTTCCTTCGGCATCGAGGATGCCTCTTCCTCACTGATCGCTTGAGACTGAACCGTCAAACCGGTTCGCTGCTCAAGTTCGGCCAGTGAAGCCTTCAGCGCTCCAAGGCCTTCTCCATCCGCCATCTGAACGATCAACATCATGGTAAAACGGCCTCGCAGAGAGGTCATAGAAGAGTCTTCAATATTCGCATTTAGATTGAGCAATGCCTCTGAAACATCACGGACGATTCCAGGGCGATCATGGCCGGAAATAGAGAGCAGTAGATAAGACATGGTGAGTCACCCCTTTTCAAAAACTATGACTGGAAGCCGAAAGCTTCCGAATGGTTCAACCATACAATGCAAAACTTAAACAGAACAGTCCAATGATCGAGCCGCCAACCGTTCGGATTCAGATCGTAAACGAGGCTCCACAACCACACTCACCCTTCTTATTGGGATTATGAAAAACGAATGCCGAGGAGAGCATATCCTGCTGAAAATCAATCTGAAGACCGACAAGCGCTTTCTCATAAGCACTGCCATCAACAAAAACCTGGAACCCGTCAAACTGCTTAACCAGATCCTTTTCATGGGGTGAATCAGCATAATCGAGCACATACTCCAGCCCTGAGCAACCCGCTTCATTGAGACTGATGCGCAGGGCAGGTTTACCTTCGGTCGCCAGCACACTACGAACCCTTTCGCACGCAGCTTCCGTCAACTCAATATTGGCTTCTACTGAACTCATATTACACAGCTCCTGCCATCATCTTCAAACGCTGTCGAATCGACACCAAGGTCGCTACCAGATCTTTCGCATCTTCCAGCGTATGCTCCGGGCCAAAACTCACTCGAATACTGCTACGTGCCTGCTGATCCGACACGCCCATCGCCAGCAACACATGCGAAGCGTCCCGTTTACCCGATGAACAGGCTGAACCTGATGCAACGGCAAACCCTGCCAGATCAAGCTGCATCAGCAGCGTTTCGCCATCGAGCCCAGACATCGAGAACATCGAGGTATTACTAACTCGCTCGACCTCTCCTGCAAAAATAACGGCGTCAGAGATCTCTTCGCCGAGCAGTCTCTCAAACCCATCACGCACAGCACGACACTGCTCGAATTCATAAACACCCATAGCGGCGGCAAAACCGGCTGCACCAGGGACATTCTCAGTTCCTGATCGGCGCTTGCGCTCCTGCCCACCACCCTGAAGATAGGGTTGAAGCTTGCTTCCTCGCTTTATCACCAGTGCACCGACCCCTTTTGGGCCACCCACCTTATGGGCCGAGAGTGAAACGAAATCGACATTTAATTGACCCAGATCAAGCGGCAGCTTACCGAGTCCCTGCACAGCATCCACCAGCATGGCAGCGCCATGTCTACGGCACTGCTCTGCCACATCGGCGACCGGTTGCACCGCGCCTGTCTCATTATTAGCCAGCATCAAACAGACGAGCCGGGTATCATCATCAATCTGCGAACAGAAGCGCTCCAGATCGATCACACCACTCTTCTTTGGTCGTACATGGACCACATTCCACTCCGGCTTCGCCGCCCAATAGGAGAGAGGCTCAAGCACGGAGGGGTGCTCAATGGAAGAAACGACGACCTTTCCCGGTTTTTGGGTTGCCAACCAGCCATGAATTGCCATGTTATTGGCTTCGGTGCCACCGGCTGTAAAAACAACGGAGCCGGACTCCACATGCAGATATTTGGCTATTTTGTCTCGCGCATCATCAAGAACCTTTCGTGCAGCGCGTCCTGCCCAGTGCAGGCTGGAGGGGTTCCCCAGTGCATTTCTCGATGCCTCTACTGAAGCCTCAATGGCCTTATCAATAGCAGGAGATGTAGCATTATAGTCAAGATAGCGATGCACGAGCCCCATCCATCACAATGGTTTCAGGCTCTGCTAGATAGCCCTCAATCGGGGCCATTTCCAGTTTATCAAGGTAGATATTCTTATCGACCACATCCTGAAGCGTGATCGAATCCAGAAAACGGTAGATATAGCGTCCGAGTGAATTCCAGAGTTGATGCGTATCGCAGCGGCTACCCTGATGACAGCCACGGTCGGCATCCTCACACATGGTGGTTCGAATCGATTCGTTCACCGCAGTAATCACATCGGAGACCACAATCTCATTAGCCGGACGGGCCAGACGATAGCCGCCACCGGGACCACGAACGGACGTGACTAGATTCTCTTCGCGAAGACGCCTGAACAACTGTTCAAGATAAGATAGCGAAATAAATTGACGCTCTGAAATAGATGCAAGTGTGACCGGCCCAGCATCTGAATTTTTGACCAAATCGACCATTGCCGACACGGCGTAACGCCCTTTACTGGTTAAACGCATGGTAAGACCTCTCTATATGTAGTACCCATAGAATAATGCGGGATATTATATACCGTACTATATTAGTCAAGTATTATAGCTTTGTTAAAAAAGCTAATACAGATGGTTATTTAGGCTAGATGCCACCACCACCAAGGAATCGATCCAGCTTCTCGTGCTCTTTCTTCATGTCGGCAGAAATTTTCTTATCCTCTTTCGATGACTTGTCCGCCATATCCGGATGAAAGCGATCAACACGTGTATTCACATCATCCACCAGCTTCAGTACATGCTTGAGGACCTGAGCTACCGGATCAGGCATCAGATGATGATCAAGATTGATCTTACCATCCTCAACTAGAGATTCAGTTGTGCCCACCACAGTGCCGGGAATACCGATGACAGTTGAATGGGCGGGCACATCTCTCAGCACCACCGAATTGGCACCGATACGACTTCCCTCACCAATGGTGATGGAGCCGAGCACCTTGGCTCCGGCACCGACAACGACGCCATGCTCAAGGGTTGGATGGCGCTTCTCTTTCTGCCATGTCGTACCACCCAGCGTTACGCCGTGATAGAGGGTGACATCATCACCAATCTCCGTGGTCTCACCGATCACCACACCCATACCGTGATCAATAAAGAAACGACGGCCAATGGTTGCGCCAGGATGAATCTCGATACCGGTCAGCCAGCGGGCAATATGCGATACAAACCTGCCGATCCAACGCAAGCCATTTCGCCAGAACATATTGGCAAAGCGGTGCATCCAGATCGCATGCAGGCCGGGATAGCAGGTGATGACCTCCCAATTTGACTTGGCAGCCGGATCACGATCAAACACACTGCGAATATCTTCACGCATAGCTTTAAACATCGGCGAAACCTACATTTTCAACATTCTCTAGTACATGCTCAGGTGCACAGAGGCTCCACAAAGGCTTTTGCGACAGCTTCTCACCTACCCAATCGCGAATCTCTTCAGCTCGAACAGCATTGACCCGACCCACCCACTCTAGGTGTGTCAGCAGTTCCTCTTCATCGATGCGGCCACCAAGATAGAGCATGTGCCCCTCAACTGAATCCATGCCCATACGGAACTGCACCTCCATCTGGCGCTTGGCCCGACTGACCACGCCTTCATGGATGATCGAATCGAACTGCTCCAAGGAATCGCGAATCACGTTAACGCACTCACCCAATAGACTCGGGTCAGTGCCACAGCTGATGCTCCAAACACCCGTATCGCTCATGGTCGAAAGGTGTGAACCGATACTGTAGGCCAGCCCCCGCTTCTCCCGCACTTCACGAAAGAGGAGCGAACTCATACTTCCACCCAACATCTGGTTTGCCAGCCATGCGATCGGCTTTTCTTTTGAGGAGACGTTCATGCCGGGAAAGGATGCTACCAACTGCGCCTGTTCAAAGTTACGCGGTAACCACTGAACACCTGATGCCAGCTTTGCAGATGGTCTTTTCTTTTGGGTGCCGGCCTGCGGCCAATTCATCGAACTCAATGCATCAACCAATTCCTGATGCTCAATACGTCCAGCCACGGAAATGAGTAACTGCGGTGGCCTGTAGTGCTCTTCAAGATACCCCCGGAGATCATCATGGGTCATAGCGCTTAGCGCTGCTTTCGTACCCAACGTTGGGCAACCAATCGTCTGCTCCGGATAGAGCGCCTGCATGTGCTGGTCATAGACCCACTCATCCGGCGTATCTTCCACCATCGCCATCTCCGAGTAGATCACCTCACGCTCTCTGAGCCACTCTTCTTCCGGCAGTGCCGGCGTTAAAATCATCTCAGTAAGTAGTGCAATGGCCTTTGGCCAATCCTCATGCAGTACGTGAATATGAAAACAGGTACGTTCGCGCGAGGTGAATGCATTGGCATGGCCGCCCAACTGATCAAGCGCTTCGCTCAAGGCGTGGACATCAAGGGTTTTGGTACCCTTAAAGAGCATATGCTCCAACGCGTGCGCCATTCCGGCCTGATCTTCTCGCTCATCACGGCTACCGACATCGACAAAGAAGCCGATGGCCACACTCTGTGCATCAGGCATGGTGTGACTGACCACCAACGGGCCATTAGGAATCTGTGTCTCATCTACAAAGGAAGAAGTCACTTACACCACCTATGATTTATTAGATCCGGTTACAGGCATCCTGCCTTTCACCTTTGCTGTTGCGCAAAAACGCGGTTTTGCTCCACTTACGGCTTCACGATGTTCAGCCGCCCCACTTCCTGTGGGGAGGAGCGTTTCAAAAACAAAAAGGAGGCGGGTTACCCCCGCCTCCTTTGGCTGTTAACTCACCGCACATGGATGTGCGGCTTTAGTGAGCATTTGGAAATCACAATTTTCAAATGCGTTCAAGGCCGAGGGCAGGATGCTCCGAGGCCGCTTCAATCAATTACGCAGCATCAACGTCTTTCATAGTCAGACGAATCTTGCCGCTACGGTCTACTTCAAGAACCTTAACGCGAACCATCTGGCCTTCAGAAAGCTCATCGCTCACCTTCTCAACACGGTGATCCGAGATTTGAGAGATGTGAACCAGACCATCGGTCTGACCCATGACGCGAACGAATGCACCGAAGTCCATCAGCTTCACAACCTTACCTTCGTAGATCTTGCCCACCTCAACTTCTGCAACGATGTCATTGATCATCTTCTTGGCGGCTTCGCCAGCATCACCGGTTACAGCAAAGATGGTGATCGTACCATCATCAGCAATATCAACCTTGGCACCGGTCTCATCACAGATACCACGGATCACTTTACCGCCAGCACCAATTACTTCACGAATCTTGTCTGCCTTCACCTTCATGGTGAACATACGCGGTGCATGATCAGCAATGGAGTCACGTGGAGCAGTCATGCACTTGGCCATCTCGCCAAGGATGTGCATACGGCCACCGTTCGCCTGAGCAAGCGCTTCACGCATGATCTCACGGGTCAAACCACCGATCTTGATATCAAGCTGCAGCGTGGTCACGCCTTCAGCAGTACCGGCAACCTTGAAGTCCATGTCCCCCAGATGATCTTCGTCACCCAGAATGTCAGAAAGAACCGCGTAGCCATCTGACTCAAGAATCAGACCCATAGCGATGCCGGCAACAGGAGCCTTGGTAGGTACACCTGCATCCATCAGAGCCAATGAAGTACCACAAACGGAAGCCATTGAAGATGAACCGTTAGACTCGGTAATTTCTGATACTGAACGGATGGCGTAACCAAACTTTTCCATTGATGGCAGAACAGCCTCAACACCACGTTTTGCCAGACGCCCATGGCCAATTTCACGACGTCCCGGAGGGCCGAAGCGACGTGCTTCACCCACAGAGTATGGTGGGAAGTTGTAGTGCAGCATGAAACGCTGTTTCTGAACGCCTTCCAGAGATTCGGTCATCTGCATATCAGATTCGGTTCCCAGTGTGATGGTCACCAGAGCCTGAGTCTCACCGCGAGTGAACAAAGCTGAACCGTGTGTGCGTGGCAGTACGCCAACCTGACAATCGATCTTACGAACGTCAGAAGTTGAGCGGCCATCGATACGTGGATTGCCATCGATGATGGAGCGGCGAACCACATCCTTCTCAAGACTCTTCATCGCAGATGATACATCGTTGAACTCGAACTCACCCGGTGCGTCAGCAGTACCTGCAAAACGCTCCTGCGCGGCAGCGCGGATTTCGTCAAGACGAGTGCTACGAGCCTGCTTATCAACAGTGCCGTATGCAGCGCGGATGTCAGCCTCGAAAGCTTCCTTCACAGCATTCTTCACCGCATCATTACCGGCAAGTTCAATCACCATCTTCTCTTTACCGGCCTGTTTAACCAACTCTTCAATCGCGTCCAGCACAGGCTGGTAACCTTCCTGACCGAAGATGATCGCATCGATCATCTGCTCTTCAGAAAGCTCTTTGGCTTCTGATTCGATCATCAGTACCGCATCGCGGGTTCCGGCAACAACCAGATCCAACTCAGACTCTTCCATCTGTGCGTAGGTTGGGTTCAATACATACTCGCCGTTGATGAAGCCAACGCGTGAAGCTGCAATCGGCTCTGCGAACGGCGCATCAGAGATGGCCAGCGCAGCAGAAGTACCGTTAATGGCAACGATATCCGGATTGTTATCTTCATCAGCAGAGATCACGGTCGCGATCACCTGAGTTTCGTGGAAGTAACCTTTCGGAAACAGTGGGCGAATCGGACGGTCGATCAGACGACTGGTCAGGGTCTCTTTCTCGGAAGGACGGCCTTCACGCTTGAAGAAGCCACCGAGGAATCGGCCTGCAGCGTAGGTCTTCTCCTGATAGTGAACAGTCAGTGGAAGGAAATCCACGCCCTGCATCGAAGTCTTGGCAGCGGTTGCAGCTACGTGAACAATCACGTCGCCATACTGTGCCATGACAGAACCGCCTGCCTGACGGGCAATGCGACCTGTTTCAAAGCTTGCTTCACGACCGCCAACGGTCGCTTTGGTTGTTTTTACATCAAACATATAATAAATCCTCTTTTTCAGGATTCATGTCTCTGTCTGTAGGAGTTCTGTGGAAACTTAAGAAAGGGAGATTGAAAAAAGAAAGGCGACCCGTAATGGGCCGCCTATCAGGAATTGTTTAACGACGGAGACCTAGTGTCTCGATCAGAGTACGGTAACGATTGAAGTCTTTACCTTTGAGGTACTTCAGAAGATTACGGCGCTGGCCGACCATCTTCAGCAGGCCACGACGCGAGTGGTGGTCCTTGTGGTTCTCTTTAAAGTGTCCTGACAGACCATTGATACGCTCGGTCAGCAGTGCTACCTGCACCTCTGGTGAACCAGTGTCACCTTCGTGCGTAGCGAATTTTGAGATTACTTCGTTTTTCTTTTCCACAGACAGAGACATAAATCCTGCTTACCTCTTTAATTAACTTACCTTTTTATAGGGCGGCGAACGATAGCGATAGTTCCTCCGCCTTGCAAACCTTTTTACACAAGCGATTTTAGCCCTTCAAAACAACGATCTAACATGCTTCTCAAACGACCGTGGTCATAGAGAAAGCGTTACGGTGAAACCCTCTTCTTCAATCACTTGAACCAACGACTGCATCCATACTTCGTTAAGCTGAGTTAAATGCTCAGCCTCGGGCTGTA